>ERZ795044.3061-NODE-3061-length-14204-cov-4.376846_pt1 | contig 14204 bp, 10 predicted proteins | sample MGYA00375128_ERZ795044 | MGnify/ENA primary metagenome ERZ795044 (study PRJEB30173, sample SAMN05720213) | anaerobic digester metagenome | isolation source: active sludge of municipal wastewater-treating anaerobic digesters | place: USA | collected 2014-12-22 ... | reverse complement strand
CTGGATCATTTCAGTGCTTGGGTTATTCAATACCTGGATGGTTAAGCCGATTACAATTGATGAAACGATGGCGCCAACAAATAAGGCGATTTGCTGGTTACGCGGGGTAGCGCCTACCAGGTAGCCGGTCTTTAAGTCCTGCGAAGTAGCACCTGCATTCGCTGCTGCGATACAGATCATTCCACCTACCACCAGCACGAGTGGCTCATAGGAGGGTCCCGACCATCCCACACTCAAAAATATCAGACTGGTGCCCATGATTGTCGCAATGGTCATCCCACTGATCGGATTATTCGATGAACCGATTAATCCTACAATCCTGGAAGAAACTGTAACGAATAAGGCGCCAAATAAAACAACCAGGATACCGATCAGTAATTTTTGCCCGAATCCATCACCCGGTACCTGTGGAAGCAATGCAATTAATGCTACCAGCCCAATGCTGCCAAATCCTACTACTTTCAGGTTTAAATCTTTTTCTGTTCTTAATACAGCACCCGCATTTTCCTTTGATAGCTTCAGTGTTTTTATACTTGATTTCACTGACTTCACGATGGTGGGTAAAGTTTTGATCAGGGTAATGATACCGCCAGCCGTAACAGCTCCGGCACCGATTTGCCGGATATAGGCATAGTAAATGGCCGCAGAATAATCGTTAAAAGTATGGGCTACCGGATCCCATCCGCCCTTACCACCTGCTTTGGTTATATCAGCGAGGTATCCCAGCTTGTGTAATTGTGAGGCAATCAGGTTGGGGTCAATAATGGTGGCCAATAAAGGGATTAATACAAACCAGCTCAGTACACCACCGGCAACCAGTACACCGGCAATACGGGGACCAATGATATAACCCACACCCAGGTACTCAGGTGTGATTTCTCCGCTGATTTTTGCAGAGGGGAAAAACTTATTGGTTTGCGCTGAGATTTTATACGGCACTTCGGCAATAAAATGAAAAACTTTTTGAAGGGTAGCATATAACAATGCGATGCCCAATCCCCAGAATGCTGTTTTAGCAAAGTCACCACCTTTTTCACCTGCTTTCAATACATCGGCACAGGCCGTTCCTTCAGGATATGGAAGATTGTCGTGTTCATTAACGATCAGTGCTTTTCTGAGCGGAATCATGAGTAAGGTACCCAGCAGTCCACCCACAATTGCGAGAATCAGGATCGTCATATAATTAAAATACTCTGCGCTGTCCTTGGAAGTCAGAAATAGGAAGCCGGGCAGGGTAAAGGAAACACCGGCAGCAATACTTTCTCCGGCTGACCCTGCTGTTTGAATAATATTATTTTCAAGGATGGTTGTCTTGAAGAACCTTCTGCCAAGTGTGATGGCAATAACGGCAATAGGGATGGAAGCGGAAACGGTAAGTCCTGCTTTTAAGGCCAGGTAAACGGTGGCAGCACCAAAGATGACACCGAAGAGGCAACCGAGAAGAATAGATTTTACGGTCAGCTCCTTCATTTTTGTCTCAGGAGCTACAAAGGGCTTAAACTCTTTTTGTTCCGCCATAGCAGTTAGGTTTTGTATTGGTAAGATAAGGAAAATGGGGGAAGACCGAAAGTCGGAAAGTCCGGAAGTCCGGAAGTTCGAAAGTCCGAAAGACAAGAAGTCGGGAAGTCAGAAAGACCGGAAGATGGACTACTACAAACCGATTGGATCCACTGATAGCGAACGCCGACTCATGACTCTTGACTCATGACTCTAGACTCCATACTCCCGACTCAATTCACTCCCTTCTCCCTCATCACTTTATTCAGCCACTTTAAAAGCACAAAGAGTAAAACAGCAGCGGCACCCAGTAAAATAAAATTCAGCCAGAAATAACTGGCTTTATTTTCATACTGATCCCATTTACTGGCCAGGATCCCACTGAGTTTGTTGCCAATGGAAGTGGAGAGAAACCATCCGCCCATCATCAATGAAGTGATACGGACCGGACTTAATTTAGAAACTAGCGATAATCCCATCGGGCTAAGGAAAAGCTCTCCGATCGTTATCACACCATAACTGCCAATCAGCCACCAGACGCTTACCTTTTCGGCACCGTTATTACCCGCTTTTACAGCAGCAACCATTACCAGCACCGATAAAGCAGAGATTAATAATCCGAAAGCGATCTTAGTGGGAGTACTCGGTTCTTTTCCTTTTCGGCGGAGCCAGGTAAATAATGCCACGATCAGTGGTGTGAGCGCAATGACCCAGAAAGGATTGATAGATTGACTCAGGCTGGGTAGCCAGGCATTTACAGTTTCTCCTTCTTTGGGTAATTTTTCAGGAGGAATATTTTTAAAATAAGAGGGGTAGCCCAGTTCTTTTACTTCTTTGCCATCCACTTTTACTTTGCGGAACTGGTGATCGGTTTTAACAACAGAATCCAGTTTGTAGGTAGTGTTGACCGCTTTATCAGTTTGCTTTAAACTGCTAAATACATTTCCTAAAACCCCCTGCACTTCGCGGTCGGTATAACGACTGGCCCAGGTATTTAAGGCAGAACCATTCTGTTTGAAAATAGCCCAGAATAAAATAACCACCGCAAAGATGGAGAGCATGGCACCCATGGCGGGTCTTTCTTCCTTACTACTGCGGATGAGTAATGCCGTATAAAAAATCAATACGGGGATACAGGCAAATATGAAGGCATCGGTAGAGTCAGAATCAAAAATATAGTTATTTCCTGTGCCGGTACCCTTGAGATAATAACCTATAACGCCAAAAATAAGAGAAGGCAGAATCACGATGGTCAGGATTTTCCAAAGGGGCATATCGCCTGGCTGCAGGGGCTTTCTCACATCATATGCGATATAATGCCTGGTACCGGCAATAAATGTAATCACACCTATGAACATACCCACACCGGCAGCGGCAAAAGCGGCCCCCCAGCCAATCATGGTATAAAGGGCAGCGCCAAAAAAATTGCAGACAAAGGCACCCACATTGATCCCCATGTAAAAAATATTATAGCCCTCATCTTTCTGGTGCTTGTGTTCAGGAGTGGAGTACACATTGCCCAACAAAGTGGAAATATTAGGTTTGAAAAATCCATTGCCAACAATTACGAGTGCCATGGATACATACAACATGGTTTCGTTATGAATGCCCATAGTACAATAACCGACACCCATCATCAAACCACCCAGGATAATGGAACGGCGGTAGCCCAGGTAACGGTCGGCGATCAATCCACCCAGGAAAGGGGTAAAAAATACAAGGGCAATAAAGGTTCCATATAGACTGGCTGAATCCTTTTCATCCATGTTGAAGCCTGCTACAGAATCTTTCAGATAGAGCGTGAAAATTCCAATCATCAGGTAATACCCAAATCGTTCCCACATTTCAGAAAAAAATAGAAAGGGCAGGGCCTTTGGATGCTTCTTCCACATAGCTGCAATTTTTTTGAACAGGTAAGATAAAGAAATTGGGATTAGGGCAAACAAAAAGGCGGCTCCGAAAAGCCGCCTTTTGATAAAAGGTTGAACAGTTTATGCAGATCCTGTTTTATCCCTTACAATTTTATCCAGTGATTTTACTTTGGCAAAGATGAGCAGCCCGCCCAGGATGGCGGCCACAGCAATAATGCCGAAGAAGATTCTTTTATCCGGCATCTTATCCCAGAAAGTGGCCATCACACCGGCTACTTTTCCACCTAATGAAGTGGAAATAAACCAGCCTCCCATCATCAGGGCGGTTAATCGGGGTGGTGCCAGTTTGGATACAAAGGAAAGTCCGATCGGGCTCAGACAAATTTCACTGACGGTAAATACCCCATAGGTAAAGAATAGCCAGAAGGAACTTGTTTTGTGGGTATAAATGCTGGGAACAGACATCACGGCTAATACCATCACCAACGCACTCAATCCTGAAATCACCAATGCCCAGGCAAATTTGCTGGCCGTACTCACCGGTTTGCCTCTCTTAGCCCGCCAGGCAAAGAAGATAATCAGTAAGGGGGTAAAGGCGACTATGAAAAATGGATTGATAGACTGGAATAATTCTGTATTTCCTACTTTGGCTACACCACCAGGAGGCCACTTGTCTTTTGGTATGTTTACAAAATAAGGATCCGGTCCCATAGCTTGTATAGCATGTGTTCCGGTGTCTACCCTATTGCCTTTTGCTGTTATACCATAAATAGCAGTATCATAGACTAGTTTGTCCTTTTTAGTTGAGGTGGTAATAATAGTATCCTTTCTGACTATTGAATCTTCATCTTTTACTACAACCATATGCTTGTCTAGTTGGTCGCCAAGCCGGTTTGTATCAGAAAGTGTTTGTAAAGTGTAAACTGCATCAGCAGGCTTCTCCATGAATTTTGGGATCGATCTGTCAGTATGCGACTCCGCCCAGATGGTTAACCCGGTTGAGTTCTGATTATAAATGGTCCAGAAAATAACTGAAACAGCAAATACAAATAAGAGGGCACCAATTCCTTTTTTATCATCTCCCTTTTCTTTTCTCCAAAGATTGACATAGAAAATGATAACAGGGATACAGGCAAAGATGAAGGCGTCCGCAGAGTCACTACCAAAAATGTTAGAGGGGAGGAACCATCCCAGTGCGGCAAAGACAATCATTGGAATGAATACCGTACCCAGTATTTTGGAGGTAGGCATGTCTTCTGGCTGCATCGGTTTTTTTACATCATAATTTTTGATATGCTTCAGATTGAACGCGAGTGCAATCAGGCCAATAATTAACCCAACACCAGCCGCAGAGAATGCAGCCTGCCATCCAATCCGGTTCCGGAGAATGGCTGCTACGAAATTGCAGAAGAAGGCACCGATATTAATACCCATGTAAAAGATATTATAGGCATTATCCTTCAATGGGCGAAGGTCTTCCCTGTTGTACATATTACCCAGAAGGGTGGAGATATTGGGTTTGAAAAAACCATTTCCCACAATAATCAGCCCCATGGAAATATAGGCGGTGTATTCCCCCGGCAATGCAATGGTCAGATAACCTGCTGCCATCAGTGCGCCACCAATGAATATTGATTTGATATATCCCAGGTAACGGTCTGCCAGTAATCCGCCGATAAAAGGTGTCAGATAAACCAGGGCAATGAATGTTCCTACTACATCCGCACCCATAGCTTTTGGTAATCCTTTTCCGGAACTGTTGGTCATAAAAAGAAAAAGGATACCCACCATGAGGTAGTATCCAAACCGTTCCCACATTTCTGTAAAGAACAATACATATAGACCCTTCGGATGCTTGCCGGTTTGTGCAGGTTGATTCATACAGCTGTTTTTGAGTTGTTACTAATCAGAGTGTCCTAATTGTTAAGGCTCAAAATACAGAAATTTACTTAGCTGCTCATTTTTTATCATTAACTTTCAAAGATGTACCCGATATTCGCAAAGCTTTAAAATTCAAGATTAACCCATTATGCGAATCCTGCTCTTAGGCTCAGGGGGAAGGGAACATGCCCTTGCCTGGAAAATGTCCCAAAGCCCTGAATGTGAAAAACTTTTTATCGCCCCTGGCAATGCAGGAACGGCCCAATGTGGCACCAATCTTCCTGTTTCCCTAACCGATTTTGATGGCATCCGGAATGCCTGTAAAGAACATGCTATCCAACTGGTGGTAGTAGGCCCGGAAGAGCCCCTCGTTAAAGGCATCACCGATTTTCTGATCAGCGATCCGGCATTAAAAGATATTGATGTAATCGGGCCCGATCAGCAGGGTGCCCAACTCGAAGGCAGCAAGGCCTTTGCCAAAGCATTCATGATGCGGCACGATATTCCAACCGCCGCTTACCAGGAATTCACACTCGATAATTACCAGGACGGAGTAGAGTATATCAAAACACACCCCTTGCCCATTGTGCTTAAAGCAGACGGACTGGCAGCAGGTAAAGGTGTCGTGATATGTGAGAACCGGCTCGAAGCTTTTGCTGAATTTGAACTCATGATCCAGCGTGCCAAATTCGGAGATGCCGGTAAAAAAGTAGTGGTGGAAGAATTTTTAAAGGGAATTGAAATTTCTGTTTTCGTGCTTACCGATGGAAAAAATTATGTGATCCTCCCGGAAGCAAAAGATTATAAAAGAGTAGGAGAGGGAGATACCGGTCCCAATACCGGTGGCATGGGCGCCGTAAGTCCGGTTCCTTTTGCCAATGCCGCCCTGATGAAAAAAATTGAAGAGAAAGTAATCCGACCCACCGTGGAAGGATTAAAAAAAGAAGGACTGGAATACCGGGGTTTTCTTTTTCTCGGCCTCATGATCGCCAACGAGGAACCCTACATGATTGAATACAACTGCCGGATGGGCGATCCTGAAACGGAAGTGGTGATCCCCCGCTTAAAGAATGATCTGGTTCAATTGCTCGCCGCCGCTGCCAATCAGCAGCTGGACCAGATTACCATCGAAACAGATCCACGCACCGCCTGCACGGTAGTAGCAGTGAGTGGTGGTTATCCTGGTGAGTATAAAAAAGGAATTCCCATCAATGGCCTTGCTGATGTGAACCCGGCCGATAGCATGGTATTCCATATGGGTACTAACAGCGAGAATGGCAAAGTGCTCACCAATGGTGGCCGGGTCTTCTGCCTCACTTCCTATGGACGGTCCATTTTTGATGCCGTAGAAATATCCAAAGAAGAAATGGAGAAGATCTCATTTACCGGCATGGAATACCGCCGGGACATCGGCTACGAATTTGAATAAAGGCAATCTGCAACAGGTCGGCTACTTTTGCAAAAACCAACGATATGCCCGGTGCCGTTCAATACCACGATTACCTGCAACTTGATAAGATCCTGCAGGCACAATCCCCTGAAAGCGATAAATACCAATTGCCGGCACATGATGAAATGCTGTTTATCATCATTCACCAGGCCTATGAACTCTGGTTCAAACAGCTGCATCATGAAGTGGATTCCGTACAACAAATCATGGGCCGCCCTGCCCTCAATGATAATTCCCCTGAACTGCAAACGGTCGTGCACCGCCTGCAAAGATGTGTAACCATCCTCAGGGTACTGGTACAGCAAATTGATATCATGGAGACCATGACACCGATGGACTTCCTCGATTTCAGGGATATGCTCCGGCCTGCTTCCGGATTTCAAAGCTGGCAGTTCAAGGAGCTGGAAGCCAAACTGGGACTGGGTTTTGACGAACGTCATGGCCGGGAATATTATACTTCTCAGTTAAAACCTGATCATGTTGACATCATTAAAAAAGCAGAGGCGCAACCTTCCTTATTACAACTGCTGAATAAATGGCTGGAAAGAATGCCCTTTTTAAAAGAAGGAGCCGACAAGGCTTTCTGGGAGAATTATAAGAAAGTATATACCGAAGGATTGGCAGATGCAGAAAAAGGAAATAGCCAGGTCTTTGACAGCATCTTTGAAAATCCGGATGAACTGCCCGGCCGTCATCTGTCGCCAGCCGCCTGTAGGGCTGCACTTTTTATTTTACTCTACCGCGGATACCCCTTGCTCCAATTGCCTTTTCAGCTGCTGAATGTATTACTGGAGATCGACGAACAACTCAGCTCCTGGCGTTACCGGCACATGAATATGGTGCACCGGATGATCGGCACCCGTATTGGTACCGGTGGCAGTACGGGAAAGGATTACCTGAAAGCCGCGGCAGATAAGCATTATATTTTTAAAGAAATTGCCCAGCTGAACAGCTTCCTGGCCGAAAGAAGAAAACTGCCGCAACTCTCCACCGCACTGGAGAAAATGCTGGGCTTTGTGGCTGCCTAAAAGAACCGGTCATTCGGCGTGAATGTCCTTGGCTTCGTCTGGAAAAACTGATCCACGATCCGGTTGAAATCATCCTTGTAGACAAGCGGGGTACTATGTCCGGAATTAGGCAATATCCAAAGACTGGCCCCTGGAATATTTTTCCAGATCAGTAAAGTATGTTCCGGTTTAATCACATCATTATCTCCTCCAATGACAAGGGTCGGGGCCTTGATCTGCTGCAGTTCAGCCGGACTGATCTGCGGTTGTTCGATTAGTAACCGTAGCAGTTTTAACTGCATTGAATCTTCGTAGCTTTTATTTTTCTTATTCTTCACCATGAAATACCCCGGCTTTACCAGGTTCCATACTTCCTTAGGGACCGCCGTGGTATCAGGTACCAGGTTGGCACCGGTAATGGCCATCTTTTTTACTTTCTCCGGATGCCTTAATGCCAGCAGGATGCTGTTGATGCCGCCATCACTCCAGCCTACTACATAGGCCGATTGAATTTTCATGGCTTCCAGCAAAGCCGCATAATCATCTGCCATCATTTCATAGGTAAGGGAATCTTTGCGGTCTTCGCTACGTCCCTGAGAACGACTGTCGGCCACAATCACTTTGTATTTTTTGCTGAAATAAGGAATCTGGTACAGGAAATTATTGATTGATCCGCCGTTGCCATGAATAAAGAGCAGCGGCTCACCCTCTCCATACACTTCCACATACATTTTCATGCCGCGGATTGTATAAAAAGAACCATTCTTTGGTTGATTGCCATAGGGAAAGTTGACGGTATCCATGGCATCCTTTTCCACTTGCTGACGGATCTTTTCAATATCCTGTGAGGAAGCAATAAAACTAATCAGGCTGGCCAGCAGTAACAGAGGCAGTTTTCTCATCAGTGTTGATTTGTAAACAATGTAATCAATAAAAAAGCAACCGGCAATGGAAGCCGGTTGCTTTTAACAATATTGAATCATTGATCAGAAGGTATAACGAATGCCCAATCCACCCCAGCTGCTCGCAAAACCCCGGTTGTCGCCAAATTCAAAAGAGGGCTGCCAGTCTAGCGAGATATTAATCGGCGCGCTGTTGAATTTGTAATCAAGACCAATCACGCCATCTACCCCAATAAAAGTACCATCACCATATTTGGTATTGTAGAAACCGATATGTGCCCCGGGTCCGATATACCATTTCAATCCCGTTGCACCATTGATGGGTCCGTGAATCTCATATAACCCGGTGATCCGGGATCCTCGGTTCCAGAAATAACCGATCAGTTCCAGTGCAGCATTGTCCTGAACAAAATGCTTAAAACTGATGCCCCCGCCATCCCAAACCTTTACCCCGAGTGCCGTTCGGTAAGAAGAACCAGCAGCACTTTTACTCTGGGTGTATCCAATAGTTGTCAATAACAAGCATAGCATTACAATAATGACTTTTTTCATAAAGAAGTTTTAATGAAGCATTCAATGAATAAAACCTCCCTGTGCCATTACTATGCCAAAATGCCGTTGAATGAGTATGAATCAGGATCAGTTCTTTGGGTCCCTGACATACAGGAGAATATAGATGCAAATAACAATTCCTGTGATGGAAGAAAGGAGGAAACTGGCACTGCTGCCAAAGCCGGTCCAGATCGCTCCCGCAATCAGACTGGCGAAAAAAGCACAGATACTTTCACAGCTGGAATAGAATCCAATAGCGGTGGCGGTATTGGCTTTGCCTGATAAATTGGTTATCCATGCCTTGATGACCCCCTCTGTGGCGGCGGCATACACACCATAAACAGCAAAAAGAACAAAAATCAGGGTGATGGAGGGGCTTGTTGCGAAGCCGCCATAGACAATCGCAAATAAGAAAAACCCGAGCAATACCGTTTTTTTAAAACCCAGTTTATCGGCCATTGAACCCATTGGATAGGCTGCCAAAGCATATACCAGGTTGTAAAAAATATAGGCAGCAATCGTGATACTGTCGGCATTGAAAACCGTTCCGGCAATCTGAACCGTTTCAGTTCCGATGCTGGATTTGGTCAGCAGGAGCAAAAAAACATCCGAACTGTTGAAAAGGGCAAAAACCAGGAGGGCCGGAATTAGTTTCCTGTATCCCGGACTGGCAATTTTCCAATAACCAAAAAAGGAGAAAAAATTCCCCCTTCCCAGTGTGGAGACAGGATTTCTTTTTTCTTTCAGCAGGAAAATCAACAGAACAGATAGTATACCCGGGATAAAAGCCAGGTAAAACAGGGTGGTATAGGATCCCGGGTAATAGAAAAGGAAAATCAGGGCGATAACGGGGCCCACTGCGGCACCTATCGTATCCATTCCCCTGTGAAAACCAAAGACCCGGGCCTTGGTTTCCGGGCTTGCTTCTCCGGCCAGCAGGGCATCTCTGGCACCGGATCTTATTCCTTTTCCCAGCCGGTCGGTGGTTCTGACCAGAAAAACCCAGAAAGGGCTGGTAAAAACCGCCATCAGGGGCTTGGAAAGGGCCCCCAGCAGGTAGCCCAGTTTTACAAAGGGCAAACGCAGTCCTTTTTCATCACTAAGCTTACCAAAATAACCTTTGCTGAGTCCTGCAGTAAAACTTACCACCCCCTCAAGCAGCCCGATCAGCAAAACACTGAATCCAATTTCCTGGAGGTAAACCGGAATCACCGGATACAACATTTCACTGGCAATATCTGCCAGCAGACTAACCAGGGAAAGAATCATTACCGTGCGGCTGATGATACGCATGGAATGAAGTTAATCGAAATTGGGTAATGAGTTCATTGGTTGACCAACCGGAAAAATGGCAATGGCATGACAACGCAAATTTCCCAAAGCGCATTAACAAAAAAAACTAACTCTCCGGGGAGTTTCCCTTTGATAATTCAGATTATTTCCTCCACCTTTGCCCTCTATAATCCAAGAAAAATTTAATGGGACTTTTTAACTGGTTTACACAGGAAATAGCAATTGATTTGGGTACAGCCAATACCCTCATTATACATAATGATGAAGTTGTAGTGAACGAGCCCAGTATTGTGGCCCTGAACCGCAATAATCCAAAGGAAGTGCTCGCCGTAGGGAAGAAGGCATTGATGATGCACGAGAAGACACATGAAAGCATCCGTACCGTCAGGCCATTAAAAGATGGTGTGATTGCAGATTTCAATGCTGCGGAATTAATGATCCGCGAACTGATCAAACTGGTATATCCCAAAAAACCGCTTTTTCCTCCCAGCTGGAGAATGATGATCTGTATTCCTTCTTCCATTACGGAGGTAGAGAAAAGAGCGGTACGTGACAGCGCAGAACAAGCCGGTGCAAAAGAAGTATACCTGATCCATGAGCCAATGGCAGCTGCCCTTGGTATTGGAATTGATGTGGAAGAACCTGTAGGAAATATGATCATTGATATCGGCGGTGGTACAACCGGTATCACGGTAATTGCACTCGCAGGTATTGTTTGTGATCAGTCCATTCGTATTGCAGGAGATGAATTCACGGCTGATATCATGGAAGCACTTCGCCGCTATCATAGCTTATTGATCGGAGAAAGAACAGCCGAGCAAATCAAGATCCAGGTGGGTGCTGCGATGAAAGAAATTGATAATCCGCCTGATGATTTCCCGGTGAATGGACGTGACCTGGTGACCGGTATCCCCAAACAAATCATGGTCAGCTACCAGGAAATTGCCGAAGCACTGGATAAAAGCATCTTCAAAATTGAAGAAGCCATACTCAAAGCACTGGAGCAAACACCGCCCGAACTGGCAGCAGATATTTATCGCCGGGGTCTCTATATCACCGGTGGTGGTGCCCTTTTACGCGGATTGGACAAACGCCTCAGTAATAAAATCAAATTGCCGGTTCATGTAGCAGACGACCCGCTGAAAAGTGTGGTAAGAGGCACAGGAATTGCACTGAAGAATTACGACAGGTATCCATTTGTAATGCGTTAAAACGGTCAAACCCCTTCCGGGGTCAGGGGTATGCGTAACGTTTTTCTATTCCTCAGCAGGTACCGAACCTTTTTTACCTTCCTCCTTTTGCAGGTGGTAGCCCTCTGGTTTTTGGTCAGCTACAACCGCTTTCACCGCGCCAAATTTCTGGGTATTGCCAATGAAGTTACCGGCAGGGTGAATACACAATATAATAAGGTAGAGGATTACTTTACTTTGAAAGAAGAAAACAGAAGGATTCACCGGTTCAACGACTCTCTGCTGAATCTGCAAAAGAGCAATTTTGCCAAACATGATACTTCCGGGCAACTGATAGAAGAGACTACTCCATTTGATACCCTCGGTCATTACCGCCGCTACTATGCCCGGCCAGCCACGGTGGTTTACAACACGGTCAACTCGCAAAAGAATTTCATCCAGGTCAACCGGGGCAGTAGCCAGGGTATAAAGGATAATATGGCCGTGATCAGTTCGGATGGGGCCGTAGTAGGAGTGGTGGTAAACACGAGTCCCAATTTTGCGCAGGTGATGAGCCTGTTGCATGTGCAAAATTCTGTCAGTGCCGCCCTTAAAAGAAGCGGTGATTTCGGAACGGCTGAATGGGATGGAAAAGATCCCCGCTTCCTGGTACTGAAGAAAATCCCCAAAACCGTGGAAGTGAAAAAGGGGGATAGTGTGCTCAGCAGCCCGGTGTCCTTTAATTATCCTCCGGGATACCTGATTGGAACCGTGGCCGAAGTAAAACTGGATAATACCACCGGGATGTACCATCTCCTGATCCGGACTGCCGCCAATTTTACGAACCTGCAGCAGGTGCATATTCTGGAGAACCTGGATTATGCGGAACAAACCGGACTGAACCAGGACACCCGAAAGAAAATTGAAACCGCTCCCAAAAACCCAAAGTGAACGACTTTCTAAAAAATACAATGCGATTTGTCCTGTTCATTTTTGTACAGGTATATGTGCTGGACAAGATCCCGCACCTGCATAAATTCATTACACCCTATATCTACTACCTCTTTATTCTCTGGCTTCCCTTTTCTATTTCAAGGCAATGGTTACTCATTACCGGATTCGTTACCGGACTGACACTTGATTATTTTTCGATGACACCTGGTTTGCATGCAGCAGCCTGTACCCTGGTGGCCTATGTGCGTCCCTTTATCATCAATATCCTGACTCCCCGTGACAGTAGCGAGTTCAATTACAAAGAACCTTCTCCGCTGGCCATGCAATGGACACCGTATGCGGTTTATGTTTTTATCCTTACCCTCCTGCACCATGGCTACCTGGTATTATTAGAGTGGCTAAGCTTTGGCAGCTTCTTAGATTTTCTAATCAAAGTGGTAGCTACTACCGGGATCAGTCTGCTCCTCATTTTCACTGTGGAATTGCTCTTTCCAAGAAAGCTCCGGTTCAGGACAAATACGGCCTGATCAAAATTCCTGCATAGCAATTTTTCGATTTCGCATTTTATTTTACAAATAGATTTGGAAACCCGCTTTTCCAATTCGTACATTGCAGTTGCATTATTTTTCCCATACCTCAGCAATCATCTCAACATTTTTTAGCGGTCTATGCCTGTGTTCAACCAATCGAGGAGCCGTATTATACGACTGATCTTCCTGCTCGTATTTCTGGTCATTGCCGGACAATTATTTTATCTGCAGGTAGTGTCGGGAAAGTTCAGGCAGATGGCGGATGATAATGCCATTCTTAAAAAAACCATGTATCCTCCCCGTGGACTGGTCTTTGACCGTTACCGGAAACCCATTATCAATAATACACTCACCCATGACCTGATGGTAACCCCGGCCCAGTTGAAAGGGATCGATACTTTTTTTCTTTGCCGTTTACTGGAAATTGATACAGCTGAATTCAAAACCAGGGTGATTACCGCCATCATCAAAAACTCCTCTCAAAAGCCATCTATATTCGAAGCCTCCCTTTCTCCCCAGAAATTTGCGCGGATCCAGGAAAACCTCTGGCGTTTCCAAAAAGCGTTTTATGTACAGGAACGCCCTATCCGGTCCTATCCCTATAATGCTGGAGCTAACATCTTTGGTTATCTGGGTGAAGTGGATACCAATTACCTGAAAAAGCATGATGGTGAAGGTTATGTAAGCGGCGATTATGCCGGTATGACCGGTCTGGAATTTAATTATGAAAAAGCCCTGATGGGGGAACGAGGGGTACAATACCTGATCAAAGATAATTTCAGTCGTATTCAGGGTACTTATGAAGGAGGGGCGATGGATAAGGAAGCGGTGGCCGGAAGTAACCTCTATACCAGTCTGGATATTGAACTCCAGGAACTCGGTGAAAAACTCCTGACCAATAAAGTAGGGTCCATCGTCGCCATTGATCCCAGAACAGGTGGGATCATTGCCATGGTCAGCAGCCCTACCTATAACCCGGGTTACCTCACCGGACCCGAACGAAGAAGACATTTTAATGAACTGTACCGTGATGCCCGCCTTCCCCTGCTGAACCGTGCCGTTAATGCGAGCTATGCTCCGGGTTCTACATTTAAAACA
>ERZ795044.3060-NODE-3060-length-14209-cov-7.635580_pt1 | contig 14209 bp, 14 predicted proteins | sample MGYA00375128_ERZ795044 | MGnify/ENA primary metagenome ERZ795044 (study PRJEB30173, sample SAMN05720213) | anaerobic digester metagenome | isolation source: active sludge of municipal wastewater-treating anaerobic digesters | place: USA | collected 2014-12-22 ... | reverse complement strand
ACCTCAGTCGCCGCCTTGTGAGGCAACGCAACGCCATTGCCGCGCGGCGCGCTATCGGACGCACGCCGCCTCACGCTGGGCGCAGCAGCGCCCGTCGCATTCGCCACCGCGAGGCTCGCCCACGCCGGCAGGTCAGCGTCCCAGTCCTCGTCATCCTCTGCGCTTGCGGCCGCCGCGGGCAGCAGCGGTCCTTCCGGCGTCAGCACAGCGGTCGAGAAGTCCGCGCGCGCCTTCTCGGCCCAATGCGCGTCTATCCCGCCATAAAGCTTGGCCAGCCGCCCGCGCAGGTACATCCACAGCGCCGAGACTTCCTGCGCCGACTTCGACTCCGGCATGATGTCGCCAACCGTCCGCCCGTCGATCATCGAGGCGGCAAAGTCCACGCGATGGTGGAGCGTTACTGGCGCCACAACGCCATGCTGTGACAGCGCCACCGCCGTCTCCGACGTGATCCGAGCCCGCGCCGTCGCCGAGTTCACCACGAACACCAGCGGCTTGTTCAGCGTGTCGGCAATGTCCACCGTGGGCCCGACAGCGCGCAGGTCATGCGGGCTGGGCCGCGTCGGCACCACCACCAGGTCCGCCCGCTTCACCACGTGCGCAATGGTCTGCGTCACCGCCGGCGGCGTATCGATAACGATCAGCTTGAAGCCAACCGCCTTTAGGTGATCGAGACACGCATCCAGTTCGTCCAGCGACGCCTGCGCAAAGGCCGGCGTAGACGCCGCCCGCGCATTCCACCATTTCGCCAGCGACCCCTGCGGGTCCGTGTCGATCAGCGCCACAGGCCCATCGCCATGCCGCTCCGCCTCAACTGCGATGTGGCCGGAAAGGGTGGTCTTCCCCGAACCGCCCTTCTGCGACGCAAACACCAGAACGCGCACGCCGTTCGTCATAGCCCTCTCCCGGCCTGCCACCGCCAGCCCTGATGCGGCGCAGTCAGGGGAAAGGTGTGCCCGCCGCTTTTATGCAGGCTTAGGCAGATCGGTTAAATTCGACCGATCGCGTTGAGATCAATGAATGTGAATCCATGTTCGCGTCAACACGCCGGGACCCCTTGCGCCACAAGCCCCCGCGAAGGTTTACGCCATGCCCCGCAGCATCCTTAGCGCGCAACTGCAGCGCCAGACATTTACGTACCTAACTACGCATCAACCCTGATGAAGTGGGGTTGGCGGGTGAGCACGGCCTCGTGGTTCGCCAGGCTCACCATGAGGCCTGTCGGACATCGGGGCCTGCGGAGCGCCTCATCCTGAGCCTGTCGCAGGACGAGGCGCGGCGCGCGCCCCTATTCCGCCGCCACACACCGATAAGAAATCTCGTCGAAATCTTTGCCGTCGCGCGTGACGAGATCGAAGCCGATCTCCGCCGTCTTGCCTTCCTTCTGGCAACGCGCCTCGCCCTCTTCCAGCGCCACGCCCAGCACATCAGGATCAGGCAACTCGCCCGCGGGCACCGTCGCGATCAGATACCGCCCATCCGCCAGCGCCGTCACATCAACATCAGGACCACCCGCACACGCGGCCAGCGCCAGCGTCACACCACCAGCAACCAACCGCTTCATGCAAGTCCCCCTGATTGACGCTACTTCTTGTCGGCGACGACCCTCAGTCCAAGCTCGCGCAGCTGCTTCATGGCGGCCTCGCTGGGCGCGCCCATCAGAAGATCCTGCGCCTGCTGGTTCATCGGGAACAGCGTGATCTCGCGCAGGTTCTGCACCCCGCAGACAAGCATGACGATGCGATCGACGCCAGCGGCCATGCCACCATGCGGCGGCGCGCCGAACTGGAACGCGCGATACATGCCGCCAAACTGCGCCTCGACATCGTCCTTCGTCAGGCCGGTGATCTCGAACGCCCGCACCATCGTCTCAGGGCTCGCATTCCGGATCGAGCCCGACGCGATCTCGTAGCCGTTGCAGACCATGTCGTACTGGAACGCCTTGAGGCACAGCGGATCAGCGGCCGAGTTCAGCGCCTCCAGCCCGCCCTGCGGCATCGAGAACGGGTTGTGCGCGAAGTCGACCTTCTTCTCTTCCTCGCTCCACTCATAGAACGGGAAGTCCACGATCCAGCAGCAGGCAAACTGGTCCGGCTGCGTCAGGCCAAGCTCGGCGCCGACGCGGTTCCGCGCCTCGCCCGCGAACTTGTAGAACGCCTTCGGATCGCCCGCCGTGAAGAACACGGCGTCGCCCACCTTCAATCCGAACTGCTGGCGAATAGCCTCCGCACGCTCCGGTCCGATGTTCTTGGCGACCGGCCCCGCGCCGCCTTCCTCGCCCTCGCGCCAGAAGATGTAGCCAAGGCCCGGTTGGCCCTGCTGCTGCGCCCAGGAATTCATCTTGTCGCAGAACGCACGGCTCCCGCCGCCCGGCGCAGGAATGCCCCATACCTCGTTCTTGGCGTCCTTCTCCAGCATGCCCGCGAACACCTTGAAGCCCGACCCGCGGAAATGCTCCGAGACATTGTCCATCTCGATCGGGTTGCGCAGGTCCGGCTTGTCCGAGCCGTATTTGCGGATTGCCGTGTCATACGGAATGCGCGGGAATTTCTGCGTCACCGGCTTGCCGTTGCCGAACTCCTCGAACACGCCGCGCAGCACGGGCTCCATCGTGTCCCACACGTCTTCCTGCGTGACGAAGCTCATCTCCAGATCGAGCTGGTAGAACTCGCCCGGCAGACGGTCGGCGCGCGGGTCTTCATCGCGGAAGCACGGCGCAATCTGGAAGTAGCGGTCAAACCCCGCCACCATCAGCAGCTGCTTGTACTGCTGCGGCGCCTGCGGCAGCGCGAAGAACTTGCCCTGATGGATACGGCTCGGCACCAGGAAGTCGCGCGCGCCCTCGGGCGAAGACGCCGTAAGGATCGGCGTCGAGTATTCCGTGAACCCCGTTTCGTGCATCCGCTGGCGCATCGACGCGATGACTTTCGTGCGCGTCACGATGTTCGCATGCAGCGTCTCGCGCCGCAGGTCGAGGAAGCGATACTTCAGGCGCACGTCCTCGGGATATTCCGGCTCGGCAAACACCGGCAGCGGCAGTTCCTCGACCACCTCCGAGAGCACCGACAGGTCCTGAACCTTGAGGTCGATCTCGCCCGTCGCCAGCGCCGCGTTCACCGTACCCGGATCGCGCGCCACAACCTCGCCGGTGACAGAAATGACCGACTCCACCCGGATCCGCTCCAGCTTCCCGAAATGCGGGTTGGAGGGCGTCACCACGCACTGGGTTATCCCGTAGTGGTCCCGCAGGTCGATAAACAGCAGGCCGCCAAGGTCCCGCTTGCGGTGCACCCAGCCCGACAGGCGGACGGTATTGCCGACATGGCTCCCGCGCAGCTGGCCGCAGGTATGCGTCCTGTAGGCATGCATCGGGGCGAAACTCCTGTTATTCCGGCAAAACTGGCGGGAAATTGCTTGATCGTTCGGGCGGACAAGCGCATGTCGCCAACGAACTTGTCAATATCGGGGAGTGACCCGATTCCGGAGCCCCGGTCCGTTGCCAGATACACCCCCCAGATCGCCTGACGACCAGCCCTCCGAACTCCGCCTCGTCAGCGACACGGCTGCCCTCGAAGCCGCCTGCGTCGAGCTCGCCAAAGGCGACTTCATCGCCGTCGACACCGAATTCCACCGCGAATCGACCTACTGGCCCCAGGTCTGCCTGATCCAGCTCGCCACCGACGATTTCGACTGCATGGTCGACCCGCTGGCCCCCGGCATCGACCTCAAGCCCCTGCTTGATCTGCTTGGCGACACCCGCCGCGTGAAAGTCTTCCACGCCGCCCGCCAGGACCTCGAGATATTCACCCGCCTGATGGGCGCGACGCCCGCCCCTGTCTTCGACACCCAGATCGCCGCCATGGCCGCCGGCCTCGGCGACTCGATCTCTTACGAAAACCTCGTCGCCCGCGTCGTGAAGGGCACGGTCGACAAGTCGTCCCAGTTCACCGACTGGGCCCGCCGCCCGCTATCCACCAAGCAGCTCGAATACGCCCGCGGCGACGTCACCTTCCTCCGCCGCATCTACCGCATCCTGCACGACAAGCTGCAGGCGCAGGATCGCCTCGACTGGATCGCAGACGAACACGCCGCCCTCGTCGACCCCGAGAACTACTCCTTCGATCCGGCCGACGCGTGGAAGCGCCAGAAAATCCGCAAATACCGTAACGACTATCTCGCCGTCCTCGCCAACGTCTCTGCATGGCGCGAGCGCGTGGCTCAGGAAACCGACAAGCCGCGCGGCCGCATTCTCAAGGACGACGCCATCCAGGAAATCGCCCAGCAGAAACCGCGCACGCTCGACGCCCTCGACCGCATGCGCGGCGTCCAGCAGGGCTTCGCCAAATCCCGCCACGGCGCCGGCCTCATGGTCGCGATCAACGAAGCCCTCGACAACCCCGACAAGTACGCCCCCGTCGTCGAACGCCCCGAGTCCTCCGGCCCGCCCCCCGGCGCCATCGTCGAACTCCTCAAGGTCCTGCTGAAGCAAGTCAGCGACGACGCCGGCGTCGCCACTCGCCTCATCGCCAACGCCGCCGACATCGAGACCCTCGCCCGCGAGTCCAACCCCGACATCGCCGCCCTTAAAGGCTGGCGCCGCGAAGTCTTCGGCGAGAAAGCGCTCAAGCTAAAGACAGGCAAGATCGCTTTGGCGGCTTCGCCCAAGGGCGTGAAGATAGTCGAAGTCTAGACACCCGCGCCCGTAGCCCGCGCCTCGTCCTTCGACAGGCTCAGGATGAGGCGCTGTCAGCCGTGCTCGTTGATCAGCCTCATGGCGGGCCTCTCGAAGGCCTCATCGTGAGCCTATCGAAGGACGAGGCCGTGCTCACCGGTCCCTCGATAACCTGCAAAAGCAAACGCCGGACCCACTCTCATGGGCCCGGCGCTTCAATGTTCAAGACGTGTTGGCGTTACGAAGCCGACAACTCCGTATACCGGCGCAGGTGCCAGTCCGTGTTCCCGAATTGGCTCTCGATCATCGTCACGCGCTTGAAGAAGTGGCCGACGTTGAGTTCGTCCGTCATCCCCATACCGCCGTGGATCTGCACCGCGTCCTGGCTGATCAGCTTGCCTGCCTTGCCGATCTGAACCTTCGCCGCCGACGCCGCCATCTTGCGCGCCTTATCGGCCTCATCGAGCTTCAGCGTTACCATGAAGGTCATCGAAGCTGCCTGCTCGGCCGCCATGAACATGTCGACCATGCGGTGCTGCAGCACTTGGAAATTCGCGATCGGCTGGCCGAACTGCTTGCGCTGCTTGGCGTAGGAAATCGTCGCCTCGTTCAGAACCTTGAAGCAGCCCACCGCCTCGGCGCACAGCGCGGCGATCGCGTTGTCGACAACCTTCTCGGTCAGCGCGAGGCCATTGTCAGCCTGGCCCACCAGAGCCTCGGCGCCAACCGCCACGTTCTCGAAATACACTTCCGAAGCGCGCAGGCCGTCCACCGTCGGATAATCGCGCGTCGTCACGCCCTTGGCGCCTTTGGGTACGATGAACACCGAAACCCCGCCGGTGTCGCGCTGCCCGCCAGACGTGCGCGCAGTCACGATCAGGTGCGTCGCAAACGGCGCGCCCAGCACCACTGCCTTGTGGCCGTTCAGCACATAACCCGCACCATCCTTCTTCGCCGTCGTCGAGACGTCGTTGAGGTCGAAGCGCGACTTCGGCTCCGAATAGGCAAACGCAAAGATCGTCTCGCCGCCGATCAGTGAGGGGATCAGTTCTTCCTTCTGAGCATCCGTGCCGCCATGGCGCAGGAAGTTGCCGCCGATCACCACGGTCTGCAGGTAGGGCTCGATCACCAGGCCCTTGCCGAATTCTTCCATCACGATCATGGCCTCGATCGGGCCATTGCCGAAGCCGCCTTCAGCTTCCGAAAACGCCGCGCCAAGCAGGCCGAGTTCAGCGAACTGCGCCCACATCTCTGGGCGCCAGCCGGCGTCCGACTTCGCGATCTTGCGGCGCGTGTCAAAGTCATACTGCTGGGCGATCAGCTTCGCGACCGTATCGCGCAGCATGTCCTGTTCGGAGGTGAAGCTGAAATCCATGGAAAAGTCTCCTCGAACCCCTTCTAGGGGCAGGCTTTGGGATGGTGCAACAGCGTCAGGCCACACTTGCCCCCGGCGCGACCTTGGGTCGCCGGGGCTTGCGTAACGTGGCGATAAACAGTTCGGCGACTATCAGGTTCGGTACCCAGGCGAGCCAGGCGATCGCGCGATAGGCGTCGAGCGGAAACTCGCCCTGGTTCTGGATGATGGCTACAGGCAGGTAGATGCGCAGCGTTACCGCTGCGAACGTCAACGCAAAGGAGCGGATCATCCAGCGCTCGTGCGCCACGAAGTCCCGCTGCATGGCCGCCCGCAGGGCGAGCAGCGTGAACGGCACCCACAGCAGCGCAAGTGTCAGGAAGCCCCAACCCGCGATCGGCCCGGCATTGGAGGACAACGCGATAATCCCGCCCGCCACGCCGCCAATCACGCAGGCCACCACATAGATGCGGCCGATCCAGCGATGCAGCGTCGGCACCCGGGCGCGCAGCGGCTTGAAGAACTGGAAGGCGCCGACCAGCATAGCGACGCCCGACGCGGCCACGTGAACCTGCAGACCATAGGGGGCCAGCATCGGATTCTGCAGTGGCATCGCCGCAAATCCGGTGGCGACGAGATAGAGTGCGTAGCCTCCCACCCCGACGGACAGCAGCATGATCACCAGCCATATGGCGAAGTTGCCCGCTTTCGCAGCCGTCATCTGTCCCTCCCCTGCAGCCCTCTTCTGGGGGCTTGTCAGCCCGGGACCTTAGCATCGTTCCAGCGGCAACGCATCTCAGAGCCCAAGCACCATCTTGGCGATGATGTTGTGCTGGATCTCGTTCGAGCCGCCATAGATCGATGTCTTGCGCATGTTTGCGTACATCGGCGCCGTGAGGTGAGCGTAGTCGGGCCCGATCGGGAACATGTTGTCGCCGTCCTTCGGGAAGCCGCGGAAATACGGCGCGCCATAAACGCCCACCGCCTCCAGCGTCAGCTCGGTAATACGCTGCTGGATCTCCGTGCCCTTGATCTTCAGAATCGAGCTCTCCGGCCCCGGACCCTTGCCCTTGCTCTCACGCGCCAGCGTGCGCAGCTCGGTGTATTCCAGCGCGGTGAGGTCGATCTCCAGATCGGAAATCTTCTTCGCGAAATCCGGATTGCGGATGATCGGCTGGCCCTGGTCGAGCTCCACCGAAGCAATCTCGCGCAGGCGCTCGATGCCCTTTTTCGAGCGCGCAACGCCGGCAATTCCCGTCCGCTCGTGCGCCAGCAGATACTTGGCGTACGTCCAGCCTTCGTTTTCCTTGCCTACCAGGTTCGCCACCGGAACCTTCACGTCCGTGAACCACGTCTCGTTGACCTCGTGGCCGCCATCCATCGTGATGATCGGGCGCACTTCAACGCCCGGCGTCTTCATGTCGACGAGAATGAAGCTGATGCCTTCCTGCGGTTTCTTCGCCGTCGTGTCCGTGCGGCACAGCACGAAGATCCAGTCGGCGAAATGGCCCAGCGTCGTCCACGTCTTCTGGCCATTGATGATGTAGTGGTCGCCCACCCGCTCGGCCTTCGTCTTCAGCGAGGCAAGGTCCGATCCAGCGCCCGGCTCGGAATAGCCCTGACACCAGAAGTCGGTCCCATCGATGATGCGCGGGAGGTAGTAGTTCTTCTGTTCCTCGCTCGCGAACGCCATCAGCACGGGCGCCAGCATCGCCATGCCGAAGGGCGGAATCGGCAACGTCTCGGCCCGCGCGCATTCTTCCTGGAAGATGTAGCGCTGAGTCGCGGTCCAGCCCGTGCCGCCGTACTGCTTCGGCCAGGCCGGGGCGCCCCAACCGCGCTTGTGCAGAGTCTTCTGCCAGAGGAGAAAGTCCTCCTTGGAATACTCATCGCGCGAGTACTTGCCGCGCAGCTCGGGCGGATAGTCATTCTCGAGGAAGTTGCGGACCTCTTCGCGGAAGGCGATCTCTTCAGGCGTGAACTGGACGTCCATGGGCGGCTCCGCGAGTCGATGGTTTCCGTTACGTAATGCCGTTTTCTGCGCTTTACGTTATACGCCATGCTCTGGTTTACGTCAGGTACGTCAAGGCTTTTCGGCCCTTGGACGCTAGGTCGCATTGCCGCTAGGGAAGCCTGCCCCTCGCCCGGAAAGACCTGTATAAACAAGCCATGCACCAACCCATAAAGACCCCCTGCATCAAGGTCTGCGTCGTCGACGGCCAGACCAACAACTGCCTCGGCTGCGGTCGCACGCTAGGCGAAATAGCCAGATGGGCGAGGTTTTCCGATGCCGAACGCGACGAAGTGCTGGCCCTGCTTCCTGCCCGGATCGACGCCCTGAGAGCCGCCGGCAAGCTGGGCTGAGCACAATTCGGAACCTGCCTGCGCGAGCCTTGTTCTTTGCTGAACGGATTTCTGGTACGAGGGTGCCATAACGCACTCAGCAAGGACCCAGGCTGCGGCGATGAAGGCGATCATACCCGGTCTCGCACTGTTCGGCGCCGCCGCGCTCGGGCTCGTCGCGCTGCGCGAAACCATGGTCAGCGAAACGGAAGCCAAACCCGCTGTCGTCGAGATCTCCGAAGAAGACGCCGCCGTCCCCGTGATCAGCTCCAGCCAGATCCGCACAGCCTCCCTGCGCAAGGAAGGCGACGGCCACTACTGGGCGACCGCACGGGTCAACGGCGTCACCGTCAAGTTCCTCGTCGACACCGGCGCCAGCCTCGTTTCGCTCAACCAGCGCGACGCCCGCCGCATCGGCCTCGACCTCGACAACCTCCAGCGCAACGTCAACGTCAGCACCGCCTCCGGCCGCACCAAAGGCTCAGGCGCCATCATCGATGAAATCTCTATCGACGGCGTCGAACTGGAAGACGTGACTGCCGTCGTGATCGATGACGGCCTCGAATACTCGCTGCTGGGCATGAGCTTCCTCAACCGCCTCGACAGCTGGGCCGTCACGCCGAACGCGATCATCATCCACGAGTGATCGTCCTGCGCTGACGCCAGGACTGCCCCTCCCGCACCTCGTGCTTCGACATGCTCAGCATGAGGCGCTCAGGAAACAACACAGCCTAAACGAGAGACGCCTCATCCTGAGCTTGTCGAAGGACGAGGTGTCGGGATCACGATCGGCTTAACGCCGCCATCTCAACCCGCCCCGTCACAGCCGCCAGCGCCTCATCATAGACGCTGAGCGCGCCAACACCGCGCGCGCCCGGCGCCTTCTCCGACAGCACGCGCCGCCACAGCCGCGCCCCCGGCCGTCCATGAAACAGCCCCAGCATGTGCCGCGTGATGGAATGCAACCCCACGCCCTGCGCGAGCCGCTTTTCGATCCACGGCCGGAACGCGTAAGCCGCATCCTCCGCGCTCGCATACGTCTGCCCAGCGCCAAACAGCTTCGCGTCGACCTGGAGCAGAAGCGCCGGATCATGATACGCCGCCCGCCCCAGCATCACGCCATCAACGCGCGCCAGCTCACGTTCACACGTCGCCATGTCCGCAATCCCGCCATTGAGGATGATCTCCAGCTGAGGCCACATCCGCTTCAGCTCGGCGACGATCTCATAATCCAGCGGCGGTATCTCCCGGTTCTCTTTCGGCGACAAACCCTTCAGCAGCGCCTTCCGCGCATGCACGATGAACGTCGTCGTTCCCGCCTTCGCCAACGTCTCGACAAACGCAAACAGCCGATCGCGTGGCTCATCATCATCCACGCCCAGCCGATGTTTCACCGTCACCGGCGCATCCACCACCGCGCGCATCGCGCCCAGGCACTCAGCCACCAAGTCCGCCTCACGCATCAGGCACGCGCCAAACGCCCCCGACTGCACCCGCTCCGACGGACACCCCACATTGAGATTGATCTCGCAGTAGCCATAGTCCGCGCCAATCCGTGCCGCGCGCGCTAGCTTGTCCGGCTCCGACCCGCCCAGCTGCAACGCCACCGGCTGTTCGATCTCGTCGAACCCCAGCAGCCGCTCGCGATCGCCATGGATCACCGCGTCCGCCGTCACCATCTCGGTATACAGCAACGCATGACGCGACAGATGCCGATGGAACGCCCGGCAGTTCCGGTCGGTCCAGTCCATCATCGGGGCAACGGAAAACCTGCGCATGGGGCTTAAGACGCGAACCCGACAACCATGGCAAGACCTTTGTCCTACGCCGCCCACCGCCCGATATCGCGCTCCCGCCCGATCAGCGAGAGGCCGTACGCAATCGACACCAGCTGGTCGCCGGTCTCGATCTTGCCCGCCCCGAACCGGTCCTCGAACCGCGCCCGTACCGCCGGCACGAAAGACGACCCGCCTGTAAGGAACACCCGATCCACCTCTCCCTCCGCCAGCCCCGCCTCCCGCAGCACGCGATCAACGCAGCCATCGATCTCCTGCAGCTCCGGTGCAATCCACGCATCAAACTCCGCGCGCGCAATCGTCCGCTCGATATCCACGCCCGCGACATGCAGCGACAGCACGCCCTCATCCGCCTGCGAAAGCTGCATCTTCGCCGCCGACACCGCGCGATACATCGCATACCCCGCATCCGCATCAAGGAACGCCAGGAACGCCCGCAACCGCTCCGGATCGAGACTGGACCGCGCCAGCTCCTGCAGCTCGCGATAATCCCGCGAGTGCCGCATCACTGACAGCTCATTCCACCGGCTGAACTTCTTGAAGTACGAGTTGGGAATCGGCAGCGCCTTACCCCAGCTCATGAACTCCGAGCCCTTGCCGAACGCGTGCGCCACCACCGCATCGATGATGCGATAGTCGAACGCATCCCCCGCCACGCCCACGCCCGCATGCGCCAGTGGCTTGTACTCAAGCCCCGCAGGCCCCTTCGCAAACCTCACAACAGAAAAGTCGCTCGTGCCGCCACCGAAGTCCGCCACCAGAATGGTCGCATCCGCATTCAGCCGCTGCGCAAAGAAGTAAGCCGCCGCCACCGGCTCATAGACATGGTGGATCTCCTCGAACCCCACCGCCCGCAACGCCGTCTCATAGCGCGTCCGCGCCAGCGCCTCGTCCGGCTCGGCGCCCGCAAAGCTCACCGGCCGTCCGATCACGATGCGCTTGGGAAACGCCATCCCCGCATGCTGGCGCACCTGCCGCAAGAACGTCGCCAGCAGGTCCTCGAACTTCATGCGCCGATTATAGATCAGCGTGTCCGTGAAATGCGCGCTCGCCGCAAACGTCTTGAACGACTGGATGAAGCGGCACTCCCCCGCCATCTCCACAAACCGCTCGATCGCCCACGGCCCCGCATCGACCGCCGGCCCGCGCCCCGCCCCATCATCCGCCTCGGAGAAGCACAACACAGACCGGAACGCGTCAAACGCCTCGCCGCCATGCGCAAAATGCACGGCCTCGACCTGCCCCTCGCCATTCACCATCGTGGCGACGGTGTTCGTCGTTCCAAAATCGACGCCAATCGAAAGGGACATGACCGAAGCTCCGCGCGCACCAACAAACGCGCCACCCCGCAGACAGGGTCCAGCGGGGGCCGCTTGGTCGTGCCCGACAGCCCCAAAGTCAAGCGCACGAAACGGCGGAGGGCCAGCAACTGAGCACAAGCGCCCCAGCTGTCATTGCCGGCTAAGCTTACTTACCGCGCCTAAGCGCAGCGAAGGCGACATGGCATCCCGCGGAAGGCGCAGTTTATGCTCCCCCACCTCGCCCTTGCCTCCAGTCCGTGTCCATCGCAAAACCGCGCCCGAAGGACATCCGCACATGGCCCAGACCATCTACAAGATCCTCACAGCCGCCCAGCTCGCCGAAGTCGAAGCCGGAGGCCTGATGCAGGCCCCCGTCGATATCGCGGACGGTTATGTCCACTTCTCGACCTCGCGCCAGGTGCAGGAGACCCTCTCGAAATGGTTTCGCGGCCAGAAGGGCTGCGTCCTCGTCGCGGTGAACGGCGAAGACTTCGGCCCCGACCTCAAATGGGAAGTCTCACGCGGCGGCGACTACTTCCCGCACGTCTACACGGAGGTGCGCGAGTACCACATCGGCGCCATCTGGCCGCTGGATGAGTTCGATGCAGACGGCGCGCCCCTGGCCCCCGATGACGTCACACGCAATCCCGAACCCAGCTCCAAGCCGGTACGCACATCGTGAGCCTGTTCGACATCGCCACCCGCGCCGTCCGCATGCTCCCGGCCGAAAGCGCGCACCTATTCACCATTGACGCACTGAAGACTGGCCTCGGCCGTCCAAAACCACAGCTCGATGATCCGCGTCTCGCCGTCACCCTGCGCCGCTCGGGCCTCAAACTCCCCAACCCCATCGGCCTCGCCGCCGGCTTCGACAAGAACGCCGAGGTCTGCGAGCCGATGCTCGCCTTCGGCTTCGGCTTCGTCGAATGCGGCACGGTCACGCCGCGCCCGCAGCCCGGCAATCCGCGCCCGCGCCTGTTCCGCCTCAGCGAGGATCAGGCCGTCATCAACCGCATGGGCTTCAACAATCTCGGCCTCGGCCTCTTCGTGCGCCGCCTCTCCGCGATGGACCGCCGCGCGGGCATCGTGGGAGCGAACATCGGCGCCAACAAGGATTCGGAAGATCGCATCGCGGACTATGTGGCTGGCGTCAAAGCCGTGTGGCCCTACTCGGCCTACATCACGATCAATATCTCCTCGCCCAACACACCGGGCCTGCGCGGCCTCCAGGATCGCAGTGCGCTCGAAGAACTCCTGGGCCGCATCGGCGTCGCAGCGCGCGAAATGGATGAAGCGGTCAAGAACCGCCCGCTCTTCCTGAAAGTCGCGCCCGATCTAGACGACAAGGCCATCGCCGACATCAGCGAAGTCACCCTCGCGCAGGACTGGCTCTCCGGCCTCATCGTCTCGAACACCACGATCGCCCGCCCCGACACGCTCGCCTCGAAACATAAAGGCGAAACCGGCGGCCTCTCCGGCGCGCCGCTGATGGAAAAGTCAACCCGGATCCTCGCCGACTTCCACAGCATCGTGCGAGATCGCCTCGACCTCATCGGCGCCGGCGGGATCGCCTCGGCCGATGATGTGATCGCCAAACTCCGCGCGGGCGCCCAGGCCGTCCAGCTCTACTCCGCCTTGGTCTTCCACGGCCCCATGCTGGTCCAGCGCATCAAGGCTGACCTAGTAGCCCGCATGGACGCAACAGGCGCAACAAACATCGCGGAGCTAGTCCGCCTGTAGGCACGGAAAACTAATTTCCGTCTTGATGTAACCAACCCCGCCCCTCCTGCGGATTGATGGATACGCGGCCGATGCGCCGCCCTCGCGCCCCACTCCCGGCCGCGCGAAGCCATCGAGGAGTTCCCCATGTCTGTTGCCCGTTCCGCAATCTCCGCCGCCCTGCTCGGCGCTTTCGCCGCCGCCGGCGCCTTCGCCGCCAGCGCCCAGACGCCGATGGCCCCCAAGAAGCCGCCGACAGCCGCGCAGGAAGCAGGCATGGAAAAATGCTACGGCGTCGCCAAGGCCCACCAGAACGACTGCAAGGCAGGCGCTGGCACTTCGTGCGCCGGCTCCTCCACCGTCGACTATCAGGCCAACGCCTGGTCGCTCGTGAAGGCTGGCACCTGCACCACGATCAAGACGCCGAACGGCATGGGCTCGCTCACCCCGAAGGCCATGTAGTCATGACGAACCAGCCCGCCGCCGGACTCGGACTGAAGCCTCAGCACTATGCCGATGCGCTCAGCGACCCGGCGGCGGGTCTCTGGTTCGAAGTTCACCCCGAGAACTATTTCTGCGCGGGCGGTCCGCGCCACGATCATCTCACTGCAATCCGTGAACGCCACCCGCTGTCCCTCCACGGCGTCGGCCTCTCGCTTGCTGGTGATGAGCGGCCGGACCGTCCGCATCTTCTCGCCCTGCGCGACCTCATTGATCGCTACGAGCCCTTCGTCGTCTCCGAGCATCTGGCATGGTCGCGCCGCGGCAGGACGTGGCGCCCGGATCTTCTTCCATTTCCCCGCACCAAAGCCGCCCTCATGCGCATCGCCAGTCACATCGACGAAACGCAAGCCGCTCTCGGCCGCCGCATCCTCATCGAGAACCCGTCGCTCTATCTCGCGCTAAACGGCCACGACTATCCCGAGACAGAATTCCTGATTGAACTCGGCGCCCGCACCGGCTGCGGCCTCCTGCTCGATGTGAACAATGTCGTCGTCAGCGCCAACAATCTCGGCTTCAGCGC
>ERZ795044.3056-NODE-3056-length-14214-cov-17.626810_pt1 | contig 14214 bp, 10 predicted proteins | sample MGYA00375128_ERZ795044 | MGnify/ENA primary metagenome ERZ795044 (study PRJEB30173, sample SAMN05720213) | anaerobic digester metagenome | isolation source: active sludge of municipal wastewater-treating anaerobic digesters | place: USA | collected 2014-12-22 ... | reverse complement strand
GGCCCCTCCGTCTTTGACTCACAAAAAAATCGCATGGTATAGTCCGGCGCGACGCAGTGACCATTTTCTGATCTGCTGATGCGGCGGCCGATTGCCCGCTGAGAACATCGCCGAATCCGCCGGGTATTAAGTCGAAAGATAGGAACACCATGGTTGAAGTTCCCGTTAAGCTGTATCTCGATAAAGTATTGAAATCAGCCCGTGAAGCCGTGCGTCCATTTTCCCTCATGACGGGTCCGGCCAGGGATAAGGCATTGCGGGGGATGGCGACCGCAATTGCGGAGGCAGAAGAGGACATCCTGGCCGCCAATGAAAAGGATGTGGATGCGGTCGGGAAGTCCATGACGGGGTACGAGAACCGGGAACGGGTCCGAGACGCGGTTGCGCGGGTCCGTATGACGGCCGACGACGTCAAGGCCATGGTGGACCGGTTGCACCGGATCGCCGATCTGCCGGATCCGCTCGGTGAGGTGTTGGGACGTCACGATGAACCCAACGGGCTCCAAGTCAGCCGCGTGCGTGTGCCGATCGGGGTGATCGGTATTGTGTCGGAACTGGCGCCGCTCGAAACGATCGACGCTCTGGCGCTCTGCTTGAAGTCCGGTAACGTCTGTGTGTTCCGCGGTTCCCCGGATTGGACGCTGACGCAACAGACCATTGCCGCCTGTCTCTCGAAGGCCGCCGCAGATGCCGGGGTTCCTCTCGGCGCCTGTACGATCATTGAGCGTCCGGAGAAGGAGGCGGCGCTGGAACTGATCAAGTCCGGCAAGGCACTGGATGCGATCATTCCGCGCGGCGGCGCGGGGCTTCGTAAGGTGGTGCAGGAGCAGGCCAAGATGCCGATCCTCTGCCACGACGGCGGCATTACGCATGTGTACATCGACGGTGATGTCGACATTCCGCTGGCCCAAAATATCGTGGTGAACTCCAAAGTGCAGCAGCCCTTGGCAGCCAACGCGTTGGATACGCTCCTGGTGCATCAGGGGATCGCCAGGCCGCTGTTGTCGGCGCTGATTCTGCGGTTGCTCGATGAATTCAAGATCGACGTGCTGGGCTGTCCGAAGACCGTGGCACTCATGGGCCAGATGCTCATGACCGGACACAAGGCCGTCAAGCCGGCGCAGGATGCAGATTGGAATCGGCAGTTTCAGGGGCCTACCATGGCGATCAAAATGGTGCCGAGCTTCGATGACGCGCTGGCTCATATTACGCAACACGGGCCGAGTCACACCTGCGTCATCGTGACGAAATCGTATGAGTCCGCTATGCGCTTCACCAAAGAGGTCGATGCCGGTTCGGTCCTGGTCAACGCCTCGTCGCGCCTGAATGCCGGCGACAGTTTGGGATTTGGCGCCGATGTCGGGTTGAGTTCCTCGCGCCATCACGCGCGAGGGCCGATCGGTCTGACACAGCTCACTTGCGAAAAGTATGTCGTCTTCGGCAGCGGTCAGCTCCGTCACCCCCATCCGGTGCCGCTGGCCTACGAGGATGCCATCATGCTCAAGAGGCCGTAACGCGAGTATCGTGAACGTCTCTCGTGAAGAGGACCCTGTGCCCGGCGACACGAATGACGAGATACGAGCGAGCCTGCGTGAGCACTTAGCCTGGTGGGGACTCCGGCACGTCGAATCCGATGCAGCCTATTTTGCCTGGCAGCGGGACGTCTTTTCCCCGCAAGAGCTCACGACACTTCATCGTCACATCGAAGCCAAACGGCAGGCCACCGACGGTCCTGCCGCTGAAATCGCGTTCTACGATCTGACCGCTCAGCCCCGTTCTGTTCCCGCGCTCTACAGCCAGCGATACGAATATTATCTGGAGGTCGGGGCACGGGTGGCCGGTCATCTCGGCGATGCCTCGACGATTCTCGATGCCGGCTGCGGCATCGGCATTCTCACGACCTTCTACGCGAAACGGTGCCCGGCATCGACCATTGTCGGGATCGATCGCTCGCCGGCCTCCATCGACCTTGCCCGGCAGCGGGCGCAGGAGCTGGGCCTGACCAATGTACGCTTTGAATGCCGCGATGTAGATCAACAGGATCTCGCCGGCTGTTTTAACCTGATCATTGCCACCCACACGTTGCTGCAGGCTGAGCAGGAGCCGGGTCTGCCGAGTCGCGACTGGAGCACGTTCGCACGCCCGGCAGATGCGCAGGCCCAGCAGGGATTCGAACAGCGGATCGGCGTGGGCGTCAGGCTGGACAGGCTTCGTGCCGGGCTGACTCCCGGTGGTCGCATGGTGGTCTTCGAAAAAACCAGACAACTTGCCCGCCGCATTCCATTTCAGCGCGCGCTTGCCGCTCGCGGCCTTCGATTGCTCGCACCGCCGGAGCCGGTGCGCTATCGATCAGTGGAGGAGGTCACGGACGACGGTCCATTGTATGTAATGGGAACCGTTCCCCGGGAGCAGGCATGCGGGTGGGATGAATCGCCGGAAGCGGATGGAATGCCGCCGCTCCATCTGGACTCGCTCCGCTCGGCTCGGGCACAAGGAGACCAGCCGCTGTACGAAAATCATCAGATTTCGGCGGAACAGGGATGGCTCTCGTTACCGGCAAGACAGGTGACTGCTCAGGTCACCAGCACAGAGCCGGATGGTCGACAGCTGCATGTCGAATGGGGGCGGGCAGGGGCGTTTGCGTATCTGTATTGCGCCAACACCTTCGACCAGCGTCAATTGGTCCTGATTGAGCCGGCCCGCGCTGCTGTGCTGGAGACCTACTATCGTGAAATCACCAGGGAACAGCCTGCGGGTGGGAAGGAGCCCTTGCGATGACGCCTTCGATCAGCCGGCCTGAATCGTCTTCATCGGCCGCACAGGAAGTGGTCGGGCTGGTGCCCGCAGCCGGGCTGGCAAAACGCTTGCAACCCTTCCCCTGCAGTAAGGAGGTCTATCCGGTCGGCTTCGTGTCGGATCGGCAAACCGGGAGGCCTCGTCCGAAGGTCGCGGCGCATTATCTTTTGGAGAAGTTCAGGGCTGCCGGGATTACAAAGGCCTATCTGGTGATTCGAGACGGCAAATGGGACATTCCGAATTATTTCCGCGAGGGCGGAGTGGTGGGGTTGTCGCTCGCCTACATCGTGATCGCCGGCTCGCTGGGACCGCCGGATACCATCGACCGCGCCTATCCCTTTCTGGAACAGAAGCGTGTGGCCTTCGGATTTCCCGATATTCTTTTTGGCCCGGACGATGCCTACCGGCAGCTGATTGCGGCGCAAGAGCGAACCGGAGCGGATGTGGTCTTGGGGCTGCATCGGGTGTATGACCATCGCGTCTGGGACATGGTGGATTGCGACGCCGACGGCCTCGTGCGGAATATCGTGATGAAACCGGTGACGACGACGTTGACCTACGGTTGGTGCTGCGCGGTCTGGACACCGGCCTTTTCGGAATTTCTCCACCGCTTTCTGCGCGCAGAGGAGACTCACCGCAATTTGGCTCAATTGGCCAATACCGCCCATGATCTGGGCGGGGATTTAGCCGTTGGGGTGGTACTGCAAGCCGCTTTGAAAGCGGGGCTGTTGCTGCAGAGCGTGATCTTTCCCCACGATACCTACATCGATATCGGCACGCCGGAAGATCTTGCCAAAGCGGTGCGTCAGTTCAACCCGCCCGAACGATAACTCCGACACTTACGGATAGGCCGCCAGGAGCCGCTCGGCAATCCTGAGGCGATTCTGATCCTCCTGGTTCTTGCACTGTCTCCGACAAGCCGCGCAGAACCGCAGGCGACCGGCAATCGAGCGAATGTCGCGGTCCTTGTTGTAGAAAAACGGGCAATCGGCCGGTCCCACGCCGGGGAGATGGGGGATGAGGTCGGCCACCACGGCAGCCGCCAGGTGGGCCATCATCCGTTCGACCGTAAATTCAGGACCCGTCAACTGATCGAGCAGGTCGAACGTGGACACGATGGAGAGGCGCTCGCCCTTTCCCGGTTCGAGTGGCCAATAGTAGAGATTTTTCTTCTTCCCGCTCCTGAGCGGGAAGTTGATCATGCAGACAAGTCGATCCAGGCCCAGTTCTCTTGGCTTGTTTTTCAGCCGCTCATAGAGGGTTTCGGCGACCACGTAGGCCTGATCTTCGTCCTGTTCACGCCGCCAGGTGCCGATCGGCGCAGGGAACGAGACGGTTTCAAACGAATAGACATCCTGCATTTTTGTCAGACGATCGCAAATCGCGGGGAGGTGGGGAATCATGCGATGCGCGTTCCACATGCCGATCTTGATCCGGTCCTGCATGGCGCGTCTGCGCTGTCGTTCCGAGGCTGCCCGGGTGCGTTCATACTCGGCGGCCGGTCTTGGAACACAAATGCGCTGGGCCGGGTTGCGGGCAAACACGACCGGCACGGCCCAATCGATGGCTTCTCCGGAAATCGAATAATTGACCGCCACCCGCGCTTCGCGCGCCGCATCGCCGATGGACTGGCCCATGGCCAGCGCCCAATAGAAGTGGCGGGAAAAGGATGTCGCCGACACGTCCAGCACAGGGTATTGGTTGGCGACGACGGCCGGGACGCCGCCGGCGATCAAGGCCTGCGCCACCCCGCGGCTGAAGTCTTCTCGCCCCCCCTGTCCGGTCTCGCAGGCGTTCAGACACACCAGACGAATGCCGCGCCGGCACACGATCTGCCGGAGCGTGGTTGAATCCAGTTCATGCACGCCGCCCTCGGCATTTTCGAAGAGGAGATAGCCGCAGTCGTCCTGCTCCCGATATTCGCCATGTCCGATGAAGTGCAGAATGTCGAACGGCGCGGCGGCGCCTTCGAGCGTTCGATGTAACAGCTCAGGCGTGGCGTCGAGCAGGAGTTCCACGTCCGCCAGTTTCGCGTCGAGAAGCCGCCGGAATCCGCTGCGAATGACGTCTGTTTCTTCCTCGACGGACAAGGCGCCCAATCCCAACGGCTGTGCGACGACCACCAGGATGCGCATAGGGCCGGTTCGAGCCGGTATGCGTTCGGCGGGAATGGATGTGAGCACGTTGCGTGTAAAATTCACTTCCTCGAGCGCCAGGAAGGTTCTGCGATCGGGATCGTAGATGAATTCCCACGCCTGTCTGGCGAGCCAATGATTGTCCGAGGTAAAGATCAGGTTGAGCCGTTGCGTGACCTGTTCAGACCGGGCGGCATCGTAGAGACGGCGGACCTGGTCAGGAAAGAGCGCATTGAACAATGCGCCGCCGAATTGCTGGAGGTCTTTCTCGCCGGGCAGTTGAGGATAGCGCGGATCGCCGTCGATGTAGCCGTGGATGTGCTGTTGCATGGCATCGATGTTTTTCCATTGCGCCGATCTGTGATCCTGTTTGTCGCGGGCTGTGCCCGCAGTGCTGCCCGTCCCGATGTGCACGGTTTCCATCACCCGCGCATTGCGGAAGGTGGCGATGAGCGTCGCGACCGCATCGCGCGGGTCGGGATCGATGAGGGCGAGTTGGAACACGTCGTCAGGCTCGGGGCTCTGCGTCAGGGATACAATGGGCGGGACTGCCTTGGAGGCAGGAGTCGCAGCCACAGTCGGGGAGATCGTCGCCGGTTGCTGAAGCGCAGGACCGGCCGCGATGGTGGGCCGCGCTTCGGTGCGAACGGCGCCCCGCCGCTTGCCGGATGGCAGGTCGTGCTCGATGTCGATCGGTGCGGCAGGCTGGGCCTCCCCGCGCAGGGCGCGCACCAAAAAGTCTACCGTGCCCGGATCGTCGAAGAAGTTCACATGGTTCACCGCCTTCTGCTGCGTCAGGTTTCCGCCTAATCCAAAGCAGCCGACGCGAGTGCCCGGAATCGTCACCGTCCCACCGCTTCCGACGTCCACCCGCCACCCGCCTTCGGTCGGCACGACCAGATCGTTGGCCGTCGGAAAGAATAAGTCGGCTCCCGCATCGATGATTCGCTGCAGCACCCCCGCGTCCGGTTCGTAATTGGCGACCAGAGCCGAGTAGGTCTCGTTGGGAGGGTTTGGGGTGGCCTGCAACGCCTGGATGATGTCACCCTTATTGTCCATCGAGGCCAATCCCGGTAGCCCGCCCACCAGACGGCGGGCGATCCAGGAGAGGGCTTCGCTGACAAATTCTACGCCGGTGGTGAAGGGATTGTCGGGAAACAGTTCAAGGACGTTGGAGAGCCAGGTTGTGTATTGGGTCACATGATCGGGTGAGGCGAACGGGGTGCCTTCGTTCGGGCTGGCGACGAGCACGGCCCGGCCCAGTACAAACCGGTCAGCCAGCGAGCCGAAGAGGTCGCGACGTTCCACCACATGCCGCAGGACCAGGCCACCGCGCGAATGGGTGATCACGTCGAAGGTCGTCGGGCGAGCGGGGAGGGCTTCGAGCAACATTTGCACGTTTTCCTGCGGCGTGCGACTCAGGGTGAAGTGATCAAATCCATAGATGCGATTGCCATACACAGCCTGCAGTTCTTCAAAAAATGTCCTGCCGTTGCTGCCCGGGGTCTGCGCCAGCGAGCGGAAGGCTGCTTTGGTGCTGGAAAAGGTCCCGTGGATGAACAGAAGATTCCGCTCCGATGCGCTCAACGTCTGCAAGTCTGCGGCAGGCAGGCCTGATTCTCCGCCGAGACTGTCGGCGGTTATGGACAGCCACCCTTCTCGTTGTTTTTTCAATTTCCACGTGGCGGTTTCCCACAGCAGCGCGAGTTTCGAGAGCGCAAAGTCGGCAATTTTCCCTGCCACTTTGAGCACGACGGCCTTGATCGCCGCGCTGATGAATCCGCGGCGGCCGCCTGCTTCGGCGATGGGCGCGGCCGGCACCGGGATCGAGAACCGATAGATTCTCTTCCCGCCTCGTCGAATGCCGCGTCGAGCCGGTTCCGTCGGCATGTGGAAGCGGATGGCTCCGGAGGCGTATCGCGTCATCACGATGTACGCGTCGTCAGGAGCGCCTTCGACATCCAGGGTGAGGGGAGCCGGAGCCGCCTCGCCTCGTCTGGCCTTCGGCGTCGCGGTGAGGGTTTGCTCGACTTCCCAGCGCTTGGTGGCGGTGAGGTTGGCCACGAAGGGGTCAGGTACCTCGCCCGCTGCTCGACGCCCTCCACGAGCCTGTTCCGTAGCACGAACGTCCCAGCCCTCTGTTGTCGACCAGCTCACTGTGCCTGATTTTTTGTGCGCCATGATGTGCCCCCACTTCGCTCGTCATACCGAGCGCAATCGATTCATGTGATCCTGTAGCTCGTCGCTCGTGTCTCGTGAAGCTTGAGATGAGCGAAGTTGAAACGAGATACGCTTCACGAGTGACGAGCGACGGCGGTTCGACTCGTGGCCGTCGCGAACTGCTTGCGCTTATCCCATAACCGGAAAAATGAGGCAAGAGATTCGTTGGGGCGCAGGGAGAAATGCAAGTATTACGCTGCCCGAAACGAGGCTGACAGCAGAGCAGGGGGAACTGGGATGTGAACGGGAGAATGCTGAGAAGTCGGGTGTTGTTTCCAGATCAGCCTGCTTGCTCGTTGGCCAACTTTGCGATACATGCGCACGATGCGCTCGATTGGAGAGGAACGACGATGATGGGGAGAATGGTTTATGGGGTCATTCAGGCAGCTGTCCCAAATAGATAGTCTCCATTCTTGCCCTATCTTGCCCTGGAACGTTGAATCGAGCGAGGAAAAGGCGTGGGACAGCGATGAATCGGTTTGCCGTCATCTGTTGCAGGCTCATACGGTCGATGCGCCGAAGCGTTCGGCTGCGAGAAACCGGTCAACTTGCGGAGACACGGGCAGGGGTGGTTTGGGAGTGACGGTGATCGGGCGCGTGGGCTGCGCGCGGCCGCGCTGCCGCGTGTTGGGTTGAGTGCGGGGCGGCGGATGTCGGGATGGGGAATGGCCGTTGAGCGGGGGTCGGCTTGGAGGATTGTGCGGAAGTTCTTGGTAACCGCTGGGCCAACCTGGCTCCCATCCTGACCATCGGGGCTTCGATCAGGTGATAGAGGGCAACCGGCAGACCGACGCTCAGGACGACGAGCACCGAATAACGTACCGCCGAGGGGGAGTCCTTCAGCAAGACAAACGCGGTCCACTGGGCATGTAAATGCGTGAGGTAGATGCCATACGAGTATCGCGCAATCAGGGCGCAGGCCTTGCGCATTGCCGGTAGCTGGAGCTCGGCAAAGAACGGCGCGGTCACACCAATCAGCACGCACAGGGCCCACTGGGCGGTGATCTCATGTTCGGAGTGATTTCCATACCCCAAGATAGCGCCGGCTATGAGCAGAGTGAGAGGCCAACCGATAAACGGGAGCCGGAATCGTTGCATCCCGAACCCCAGGAAGTAGCTGGCCACGCCGGCGATGAAGCAGGGCGCATATTGGGCCACCCCGAGGCGGCTTGACACGTAAGGCTGGGCAATCGCACCAACGACAGCGACGCACCAGAGTACGAAAATTCCACGGACGCCATAGGCCTTCCCGGCGAGATAGAGGAACGGCAGTACTATGTACATGGCCACCTCATAGGGGAGACTCCAGAGGACGGAGGTGACCACTGGTTTGTACATGAACTCCGTATAGAGGAACAGATTGGCCAGGATGGTCGACAGGTCCGGGTTGGACCAGGGCCACCAGGGAGCGCGGGGCAGTTGAAAGAGGACGATCACGGAAACACAGAAGATACTGAGGGGATAGATGCGAAACAGCCGGCGGAGATAAAAGGTCAGAAAGAAGCTGCCCTCTGTTGCTTCGATCCGCTCCAGCGAGAACATCAAGACGAGACTGGTATGGACGAAGAAGAGCAGCACGCCAAACTGGCCGAGATAATCAGGCAACCGGGTGTTCGTCGTGATGAAGAGATGAAAAAAATAGACGATTAAAACCGCACTCGCGCGGAGGAAATCGAGATTCGGCGAGCAGGACGTTGTCCGCTTATCAGCGCGGGTCATCCAACGACGTCCTCCTCGTGAAACCGCTCTGTTGTTGTGGTGCGATCGTATTCGTCACTTCAAATACCGAGGCCAGAGCAGGAATTGGGCAGTTCCCACCCTGCGCTGATGCGCGGGACGTACATGTCGGAATTGGTTGAACCGACTGTCAGGATGGCCAATGTCCCGGTTGTGAGTGAATCGGGAATTGGTGCAGGCTGAGAGCTCTGGTTGTTCCGGTCACTCGGGATCCTATGGTGTAGGAATTCGTGACCAGAACGGAGTACACATTATTCACCTTCCAGCTGTCAACCCTCCGGGAGCAGTTTTCTTGGACGCTGCATTCGATGTTCCATTTTGGGTCATGCCCGTGATGTGCATCAGCTGAACTAATCTGTCTTATACAGGAGAGAGACAAGAGGGGGTGCTAAGGAGCGTTGCGTATCAGCTCCCGCTTGAAGGTCAACCGGTCAGTGTCGGAGAGACCCGGTGGAGTGAGCGATGTTTCCCAGGTACCGTACATCGGATTGGGAAGGAGAAACCACGACCTTCCCCACCGATGGTCGTGTTGTCTGGCCAATGCGATTCGATTCTCCGGCTTGTCCCGTGCCCCGTCGACAAAATCTCCCAGATCGTCCCCGATGAGGAGCAGGATCCGGTACCGCTCGGCCAGGTATCGCCTCCGGCTCGATTTGTTCGGCGGCCACCGGAACGGAGGTTCACCTTCGAGCAGCAGGGCATCGGGATCGATCGGAAGGTGAATGCCGAGTTTCTCGAGGTTGCGCCTGGTTGAGGATTCCTGGTGAGCCCCGCGGTTCGAGACGAAGAACAAGGCGACCCCTTTCTTGCGAGCCTCGGCGATAAATTCCAGGACTCCCGGCACCGCTTGCGCGGAGGCTTCCTGTACCCATTGTTCCCACATCGGCTGATTGAAAGTGGTGCGCTGTGCAATCAACCGCGCCTCGAAGGGGCTGTTGTCCAGCACTGTTTCGTCGAGATCCAGGATCACGGCGGGAGGCAGGTGTTGAAAGTCTCCGGTCTGTTCGATACTGGCTGTTGAGCGCGTGTCGATCAACGCGCGATCCAGCGCGTCCCTCGCTCGTTGATAGGTCATGACACTGAGGACATGGTACTCAGCAGACGTGCGCATCCAGAGCAGGCTGTGCAGCAGTTCATGACTGTCCCGGACCTCCGAACAGCCTCCACAAAATAAGAGGAGCATAAGTAGGAAGGACCAGGACCGATGCTGTCCGAAAGCTCCTCCTGCGCTAGTGCCCCGTGCTAGGTGCGACATCTCTGGATCCTCTGTCATAGGCCATGCGGTTCTCCGCTGTCGTGCTAAAGACGCTTGGGAATACGTAGATGGCGTCGAACTGTTCATCACCCGTGCGAGCGTGCATTCTACGCGTGGAGAATCGAGCGGTCTATCCTGCGGGTGCATGGTCAGGTTCGGCGTCCTGTGTTATAAGAGCGGGCGATGCTGACCGGTGGTGCGGACTGTATCCAAAATCACGAGGGACTGTATCGAATCACATACATGAAGATGCCAGCAGTATGGTCATCTGCGGTTGAAGCCACTCGTCATCGCAACCCGGTGCATTCAGAATATGTATATCGAGCGGGGTTTGTCGACGGTGTCTCGTTCTGATACATGCGTTGCACTGCGCACATCGGATGGTACGAATGGTGCACATTTACGTAGAAAGGCGGTTTGTGTCTGCCGGCCGGTCGCCGGCTGAACGTAGATAAGCTTCTCGCAGCAAAGGGTGAGTCGGATGAAGGACTTCATCAGAATCCTCTTGGTCACTTCGGACAATCAGTATCATGCCTGGTTCGATGAGTCTCACCTTGTAAACGTTTTGCAACGTGCACTGCCTGGAGGGACCATAGAGTTCCACCGGGTGTCGGATCCTTCCGCAACGCTTCCGCGCTCTCCGCACGTGCTGTTGTTTCACCATCCATCTACTGATCGTTTATCGGCGCAGAGGCTGACCGATGTGGCCGGTCGTTGGCCGGATGTGCCGATACTAGGATTGTTTGCAGCGGAGCATGGCCGCCGTCCACTGCTCCTGAACGGAGTTCCGGCGGAGTTGAATGATTTTGTCTTGTGCCCGGTCGATGGAGACGAATTGGCCCTGCGAATCGGGCGAGTCCTCGTAGCCGGACGGAGTTCAACACCACATGGTATCGGTCGGTCTCAGCGCGTGAGGATCGATTCGCTTGTGGGAGAGAGTTCTATCTTTCAGACACAGGTTGAAAAAATTCCCCTCTTCGCCGATGTGGATGCGACGGTGCTGCTGCAGGGTGAAACCGGGACCGGGAAGGAAGTGTTTGCCCGCGCGATTCACTACTCCAGCGCCAGGAAGGACCACGCGTTTATTCCGATCAATTGTGCGGCACTGCCCGATCAGTTGTTTGAAAATGAATTGTTCGGGCATGTGAAGGGCGCCTATACGAGTGCAGCCAGCGAACAGGGCGGGCTGGTCCTGGAGGCTGAGGGGGGAACGTTGTTCCTCGACGAGGTCGATGCGCTGAATCCATACGCGCAGGCGAAGCTGCTGCGCTTCGTGCAATACCGGGAGTATCGGCCGTTGGGCTGTTCGCGCACGAAGCTGGCGCATGTGCGGATCATCGCGGCATCCAATCATGATCTGCGGCAGGCCGTGACGGAGCGGCAGTTTCGCGAGGATCTCTTCCACCGGCTCAATGTGTTGTCGCTGGTGGTGCCGCCTCTGCGGGAGCGTGTGGAAGACATTCCCTTGCTGGCCGACCGGTTTCTCCAGCGCTTCCGGCGAGCGGATGGACAAGGCCCGCGACGGTTGTCCGAAGACGCCATCCAGAAATTGCTCGCGTATGCCTGGCCGGGGAATGTGCGGGAGTTGGAGAGTACGCTCCAGCGAGCCGTCGTCATGTGCGGGTCCGCGACGATTCGGGCGCAGGATATCGAGTGTGCGGGGGAGGCGCCCAAGAGCCCCTGTCTGGATGGCTCGCTTCGCGCGGCCAAAACCTCCGCGACCATGGATGTCGAACGGGCCTATCTCGTGAAGACTCTGGTGACATTCCGGGGAAATGTGACGCATGCGGCCAAAGCGGCAGGCAAGGAGCGGCGCAGTTTTCAACGACTCCTTCGAAAATACGGGATCGATCGAGAAGCGTTTCAGAACGATCCGGCCGATTCCTCGCGCGATTGTCCGTCGCCCTTTCAGACACCGTTCGACGGCCGCGCCTAAGTTCCTCACCACCGCGGTAGTTTTGCCGCACCGGCCATCGCCCTGATTTTCAAGGCCGTTTCAAACTTTGTATCACCGTGCTGCTGCGGCAGGAATGCCGCGCCCTCCGATTACACCTGTTCGATTCCCTTTAAAACGCAGGAAACGGGATTCTCCCTAATGGCATTGCTCTTGCTCACTCCCGCAGGAGTGCCGTGATGGAGCGGGGCTCCGGGGATCAGGCCTGATGGAAGAGCACGATGCAGAGTTCAGGCGCAGCATTCTCGACTACCTGGTTCATCATCCTGGCGCGAAAGACACTCAGGAAGGGGTGCTGAATTGGTGGATCACCGCACCGTGCCTGGATGAAGGTGCTGAACGTCTCGCGATCGAGGCGTTGGACAAGCTGGTTGCGCAAGGTTGGGTCCTGAAACGCGACACGTCGAATCAGCCGATCTATAGCCTGAATCATGCGCACCTGAAGGAGATACGAACATTTCTGACACAGGACGGAAACGAGACGTGAACGTCCTAAGCCGAGGAGGATGAGCATGCCAGTGCAACCAACCTATCCGGGTGTGTACATCGAGGAGCTGCCGAGCGGGGTGCGCACGATCACCGGAGTCGCCACGTCGATCACGGGGTTTCTGGGAAAGGCCGTGCGCGGCCCGGTCGATCAACCGGTCACGATCACGAGTTTTTCGGATTACGAGCGGATCTTCGGCGGACTGCATCGCGATATGACCTTGAGCTACGCCGTGCGTGACTTTTTTCTGAACGGCGGTGGACAAGCCGTGATCGTGCGTCTCTATAAGGCAACCGCGGGGAGTGCCGCGAAGGCGACCTATGAAGTGCCGAACCTGACGTTGCAGGCTGCATCGGAAGGCGCGTGGGGCATGCAGGTTCGCGCGCGGGTCGAGAAAAAGGCTGTGACCGATCCGAATCTGATCGCCGTCGCCACCAGGCTCGGCGTGGCACCCGCCGATCTGTTCGACTTGATTGTCCGCGACGGGAGCACCGGTATCACGGAAACATTCCTGAATCTCACGACGAAGGAAAGCGCGCGTCGCGCGGACCGTGTGCTCCTGGCGGAATCGAATCTGGTCCGTGTTACGACGACGATGCCGTCGAATAGCTCGCCCACGGCCCATGCCGGGACTTCGGCGGATGCCGACGTCTGGACTTCCACCACGAAATCCACGCCTGCGAAGAATGCGGCTCCGGCAGACATTGCCGTCGAGAGCGCCGTGCTCGATGCGGCGGCCTACAAAGGAAGCCAAACCGGTAAAACCGGACTCTACCAGCTGGAAAAAATAGATCTCTTCAACCTGCTCTGTATCCTGCCCGACGCGCGCGGCGGGGATGTGCCGGATGACGTGTATCAGGAGGCGCTCAGCTACTGTGTCAAGCGGCGGGCCATGCTGATCGTCGATCCGAAGGCGGCCTGGGCGACGGTGGGCGCTGCACAGTCGGGGGCACCCGGGATGAACCTGAACGGCGATATGGCGCGCAACGCGGCGATCTATTTCCCGCGCATCAAGCAGGCCGATTCACAGCTCGGGGGACAAGTAGAGACCTTCGTGCCCTGTGGCGTGATTGCCGGTGTGATGGCGAGAACGGACAGCCAACGCGGAGTGTGGAAGGCGCCGGCGGGGCTCGACGCCTCGTTGAGCGGCGTCGCCGGGCTGCAGCTCGATATGACGGATGCGGAGAACGGACTCTTGAATCCGCTGGGTATCAATTGTCTCCGGACATTCCCGGTCCACGGTCGAGTGGTATGGGGTTCCCGGACCATGCGGGGCGCCGATGCGGCGGCGGATGAATACAAGTATGTGCCGGTTCGTCGGCTGGCCCTGTTCCTCGAAGAAAGTCTCTATCGCGGGACGCAGTGGGTGGTGTTCGAACCGAACGATGAGCCCCTCTGGGCGCAGATCAGGCTGAACCTGGGCGCCTTCATGCACAACCTGTTTCGGCAGGGTGCATTTCAAGGCACCGCACCGCGGGACGCCTACTTCGTGAAGTGCGACAAAGAGACCACGACCCAGAACGATATCAACCTCGGCATCGTCAACATCGTCGTCGGATTCGCCCCGCTCAAGCCTGCTGAGTTCGTCATCATCAAGCTCCAGCAGATGGCCGGCCAGATCGCGACCTAG
>ERZ795044.3048-NODE-3048-length-14249-cov-8.945188_pt1 | contig 14249 bp, 16 predicted proteins | sample MGYA00375128_ERZ795044 | MGnify/ENA primary metagenome ERZ795044 (study PRJEB30173, sample SAMN05720213) | anaerobic digester metagenome | isolation source: active sludge of municipal wastewater-treating anaerobic digesters | place: USA | collected 2014-12-22 ... | reverse complement strand
CATGTCTTTCCCCTTCTGTGTTCGTTGATGACAGCTTTAGTATATATCAATCAAGAGAGGTTTCAAGTGCAATGTGAAACAATTTCAGACGATCTGCGCGAAGCCTTCGAGGAGCGCGCGGCGATCATCGAGTTTGAGTCCGGGAGCTACGTGCCGAGATCCGAGGCAGAGCGGATCGCCGGCCAGCACCTCGGACTATCGGATGACGAAATAGAGTTTTTGCAAGGGAGTGGGAAATGACGACGATTGCAGCAGACGAGGCAGAAGTGCTGACGCGGGCGCAGAAGGTGGTGAACATGCTCAAAGAGTGGGCGGACTGGCAGCGCGGATACCGGATGCGCATAGGCTATCCAGAGCGCTCGCCAGGATTTGCGACCGGCGGCGGCGTCGTCACTCGGGATACGTCAGACGAGCAAGCTGACGACGCGGCAAATCAGCGATGCGACATCATCGATCGATGCGTCGACGACCTGCGAGAGCCAGCGCAGCGAGCAGCGATACATCATTGCTATCTGCACTCCGTATTCCGCATGCGCGATTACGATGTGGCGCTGCTCGACGCACACGCCGCGCTTGATGTCGCGTTTCGGCGCAAAGGAATACTATGGTGATGCGCTTGACAATAGCCTGACGCTATGCAAGAATCCGCGCGTGGGAGAAGTTGCGCCCAAAGATCGAGCCGCCTGAGAGGGCGGTTTTTGCGTTTCTGAGCAAGGAAAAAAGGCGACTGCCAGCAGACGTTAAGCAAGGGTTTGTAATGACTACCGAAAAAGCTCCGCACAGATTTCAGAAAGGCCAAAGCGGAAACCCAAGTGGCCGCGCAAAGAAGACCTTGGAGCAAATCACGCTCGAGCAGAAGTGCAAAGAGCTGACGCCAGAAGCGCTGGCGACCATCACTCAAATCATGACCGGCGGCGAAAATGAACGAAATCGCCTCGCCGCAGCTCAGTACGTTATCGATCGCGGATGGGGAAAAGCTCGGCAAGAGGTTGTCGGCACGATGGATCACAATCTCGCGGTGACGATGATCACGCGCAGAATCATTGGTGGCGATGGCTCGCAACCTGGTAATTAACACTGCCAAGGTTTTCGAGCCGCTGCTGCAGCCTGCGCGATACAAAGGAGCGGTCGGCGGTCGGGGCAGCGGAAAATCACACAATTTCGCGGAAATGATGATCGAGCAGTGCTTGCTTGAGCGCGGCACTCGAGCAGTGTGTATCCGGGAAGTGCAAAGGACGCTCAAAGAATCTAGCAAACGGCTGATAGAGGACAAGCTGCAGGACTTCAGGCTCGGAGATGCTGACGGATTCAGGGTATTTAACGAGGTCATTGAAGCGCCTGGCGATGGGATTATCGTATTCCAAGGAATGCAGGACCATAACGCCGAGTCCATAAAATCGCTTGAAGGATTCAGGATTGCGTGGACAGAAGAGGCTCAAACTCTAGCAGCAAGGTCGCTGTCACTTCTCCGGCCAACGATTCGCGCGCCTGGCTCTGAGTTGTGGTTTTCATGGAACGCTAGAAGAAAGACCGATCCTGTTGATGCGCTGCTGCGCGGCGAGGATTTGCCGACTGGTGCAGTAGTGGTGACGGCCAACTGGCGAGATAACCCGCTTTTCCCGGCAGTGCTTGAGCAAGAGCGCCTTGACTGCCTGCGCCTTGACCCTGACCAGTACCCGCACATATGGGAGGGCGAGTACGCAACAGTGCTTGTCGGCGCTTACTACGCCAAGGCTCTTGCCGCAGCGAAGGCAGAAGGGCGCATTTGCCGCGTTGCAGCTGACCCACTACTGCCGATTCGGTTGATTGCAGACATCGGCGGCACTGGTGCGAGAGCGGACGCATTTGTGTTTTGGGCCGTGCAGTTCGTTGGCAGAGAGGTCCGGGTGCTCAATTACTACGAGGCTCAAGGCCAGGACGTAGGCACTCATGCGGCGTGGTTGCGCAAAGAGGGTTACACGCCAGGGGTTGCACAAGTCGTCCTGCCGCACGACGGCGAGACGCACGACCGGGTGTTCAACGTCAGCTACGAGTCGGCGTTTCGCGGCATGGGATACGCTGTAGATGTGGTCCCAAACCAGGGGCGCGGCGCAGCTTCGGCAAGGATCGAGGCCGGCCGGCGAGTATTTCCGTCGTGTTGGTTCAATGAAGCAAAAACAAGCGGCGGAATCGACGCTCTCGGTTGGTATCACGAGAAGCGCGACGAGGCTAGAGGAATTGGCCTTGGGCCAGAGCATGATTGGTCTTCGCATGGTGCGGACGCTTTCGGACTGGTGGCTATTTGTGCTGAGCGTTTTTTTGCTAATGACAATCGGCGGCAAGTTACGCCCCGTCGCGCCCCATCAAGCTGGAGATTGTAGATTTTGAGCACTCAAGAGCTTTCGCTGGACGAGCTGACCGGCTTCCTGACTGAAATAGAGGATCAGCCGCCGTGGCGCACAAAAGCCGACCGCGAAGCCGACTATATCGACGGCAACCAGATCGACAGCGATATTCTGCAGAGAATGAAAGCGCTAGGCATTCCGCCAGCCATCGAACCGCTGATGGGTCCGGTTATTGCGTCCGTACTCGGCATGGAAGTCAAGAATCGTGCGGACTGGAAGGTCACACCTGAGACTGTCGATGATTCTGACGACGTGGCCGACGCAATCAATTTCAAACTGCACCAAGCCGAGGGCCGGTCGCACGCAGATACAGCGTGCAGCGATGCGTTCAAGTCTCAGATAAGTGTCGGGCTCGGGTGCGTGTTTGTCGGTAGGGAAGAGGACCCTTTCAAATTCCCGTACAAAGTCGAGGCAATACCTCGCAATGAGGTATTTTGGGACTGGCACGCGAAGCCTGATTTGTCGAATGCGCGCTTTTTCATCCGGCGCCAGTGGTTCGACAAGAGAATCCCTCAACAGATTTTCGAGGGCAAAGAGGAGTTAATCAAGCACGCCGCGTCTGGATGGACTAACCTCGGGATTGATCAGTTCAGCTCAAACCTCGGCGGCAGCCTGCCCGACCTATTCGCCTCGCAAGACCAAGAGCGGGAGTCGTCAATCGAGGAGTCGCACTGGCGCGACCGCGAGCGCAACCGGGTAGCGCTGACTGAGTGCTGGTATCGGCGCTGGGATAGCGTGCATGTGCTCCGCATGCCAGACGGTCGCGTCGTCGAGTTGGACAAAAAGAGCCCCGCTCATATAGCGGCAATTGTTCAGGGCATCGTGACGCCGGAAAAGGCGATTGTGTCGCGCGTGCGCATGTCGTGGTGGATGGGACCTCACAAACTGGCAGACATGCCAAGCCCATACACGCACGGGCAGTTCCCGTATGTGCTGTTTTGGGGTTATCGCGAGGACCGCACGCTGGCGCCGTTCGGACTTGCCAGAGGCATGATCTACCTGCAGGACCAGATCAACGCGCTGCACAGCAAATCACAGTGGATGATGAGCGCGCGAAGAGTGACGCGCACGGTCGGCGCTGTTGTTGGGGATGACGAGCAGTTCCGTCAGGAAGTCGCAAGGCCAGACGCTGATATTGTGCTCGACGCTGACGCAATGGCTGCTGGCGGCATTTTCGATGTCAAGACAGACCTGCAGCTCACAGAGCAGCAGTTCCGCAGGCTTGAGGACACGCGCGCAGCGCTGCGCAGGACCGGCGGCATTTACAACGAGTTTGAGGGCCAGGCAGGATCAGCAACAAGCGGCATCCAATTCAATTCTCAGGTAGAGCAGAGCAATCAGTCTCTCGCTGACATGACGGACAACTTCAAGGCCGCGCGCACCTCTGTTGGAGAATTGCTTGTCGCGATGATTATTGAAGACATGGCCGGCAAAGAAGAGACGGTATTTATCGACGGCAAAGGCATTTCGCAGGATCGCACAATCCGCCTGAATTGCCGCGTATGCGACGAGTCGGGATTTGAATATCTCGATAATGACGTGCAGCGCGTCCGCCTCAAAGTAGGGCTGAACGATGTCCCGCAATCTACGACGTACAAGCAGCAGCAGCTCGCATCAATGAGCGAGGCATTCAAGTCTGTTCCGCAGAATCTACAGCAGATCATGCTGCCGTTCCTGCTTGCGCTGATGGACGTGCCTCACCAGTCTGAAATGATCAAAGCTTTGAAAGAGCAGGGACAAGCGCCGACGACTGAGCAGATACAGCAGCAAATCGACGCAGCGGTCAAAGATGCTCTCGCAAAAGCGCGGCACGACGTTGATATGGCAAAAATCCAGCAGCAGCAGCCGCTGATTGAGGCGCAGATTAAGAAGATTGTCGCGGAGGTTGTCGGCAAAAACGTCGAGAGCTTCTTCAGCTCAACCAACGCAGCGAACCTCATCGCACAGAACCCTCCGATTGCGCCAGTCGCCGATGAAATGCTCGGGTCGGCCGGATTTGTCGACGCGAACCAGGCGCCAGCAATTCCGGCAATGCCTGCCTGGGTTCCATCCGTCGAAGTGCCGCAGAATACTAGCCCGCTGTTCCCTCCGAATCCAGAGGTCGGCATAAGCGCCGGCATTGAAACAGGAATACCCGCATGAGTCATGTAACAGTCAATAGGTCGGCCACCCGCTACGGCGCAGTTACCCCGAGCGACAGCACAGAGCTGCAATTCAAGCGCCTGTATATCGGCGGCACCGGGTCCGTGGTGGTCAAGGCCGGAATAGACGGTGCGGCGGTGACGTTTGCCGCCGTTCCTGCAGGCACGCAGCTTGAGGTGTCAGGGGTGCGCGTTATGGCCGCCAGCGGCGCAACAAATATTGTCTGGATGGACTGGTAAAAGAATTCGGCGGGAAGCCGCTGATGTGGCGCCGGGAGGCGCTGAAATCCCGTAGCTGGATTATCACGAGGCGAGTCGAGAAATCGGCCCGTCATTTTTTTGTACCCGCTCACACGTCCCGCGCAGCACAAGCGATATGTGATTGAGAGCTTGCCGAGATGGCAAGAAACTCCCTTGATGGAGAGCGAAGAAACATGGCACGAGACTTAGCATTTTTTGAGGCAAACCCGGAGCAATTTGACGCTCTATCCGACGAAGATCGCATGCTGTTAGCCAACGGCGAGACGATTGAGGGCGAAACAGAAGGCGAGTCGCCCGACGCCAACGACACGGAAGACGATGATGCTGCAGACGATGACAGCGAAGAGGCTGCAGACAGCGAACAACCTGCCGTTCTGGCAAAAGACGGAAAGCATACGATCCCGTTCGAGGAATTGCAGTCTGCACGTGATTCTGCGAGGCGTCTTGAGGAGATTGTCAGGCAACAAAGCGAGCTTATCGAGTCGCTGAAGAAGCCGGCGGCACCACAGGCGCAGGAGATCAACGAGCCAACGCTCGATGACAAACTAGCCGAGATTCGGCAGGAAATCGAAGACGCGGCGCTGTTGGATGAGCCAGACAAGCTAAAAGGGCTCATTGCCGACATGCACCGGCTTATCGCTGAAGACGCGCAAAGTAAGTCGCGCGCTGAAATCTCGAAAGAGTTTGAGGCAAGGGACCAGCGGGCGCGCGAAGCGGCAGCGCAATCGGCCCTCGATGCCGTTGCTGCTCAGGCGGCCAAGGATTATCCATTCCTTGATAGCCAGTCTGCGTCTGCAAACCATGATGCGATCGGCAAGGTGGTTCGCTACCGGAACGCGCTGATTGCTGAAGGAATGCCGCTGCACGAGGCCCTTGCAGAAGCGGTAACGACTTTTGCCCCGATGTATCAAACCAAACCTCAAGGAACTGCAAGCCAGCAAGCGTCAATGTCCGCCAAGGAAGCGGCAGAAAAGGCGATTGACGGCGCCAAGTCGAAAGTGCCCACAAGCATGTCCTCCATTCCGTCCGCAGCATCGCCGGCAACGGATGAGGTGCAAGCAATGTCCGGCATGTCGGCGCAAGCCCTGCAGGACAAGATGATGGATTTGCCGCGCGAGAAAATCCTGGCGCTGATGAATCGCACCCTCGTTTCTTAGCAACAACCGTATTCCCCGCCGTGATGGCGGGCATTTCCTAATCAAAGGAGTTTCACATGAGCAATACAAGTATTGCCTATGGATCGGACCCGCAGGTAAAAATCCAATCCGTTGGCCTGTTCGCCGCAGCGATGCAGCGCAAGACAGGCTTGAATCGCATGGCCGGCAAAATGAGCAAGCAGGAAGACGCTAGCGGCAACATCCGCATGGCTTCGACCAACAAAAAGCCGATTGTTCGCGTTCAAGAACTGAGCCGTGGCGCTGGCGACGAGGTGACTTTTGACCTGATCAACCCGATCAAAGCAGTTCCGATCATGGGTGATGCGGTCGCGCAAGGTAACGGCTCGGCAATGAGCTTCGACACCGACCGGCTGCGTATCAATCAAGCGCGCTTCCCGATTGACGCTGGCGGCGCCATGTCGCAGCAGCGCACTCCGCATCAACTCAAATCGCTGGCGCAAACGCAAGCGCTGTCAGCTATCGAGCGATTCAGCGACCAGGCGTGCTTGACGCATCTGGCCGGCGCTCGCGGGTATCACGACAATATCGAGTGGTGCGTTCCGACTCCGACCGATCCGCGATTCGCAAGTGTGATGGTCAATACCGTTCGCGCGCCGACTCGCAACCGCCACTTCATTTCTACGGGCTCGGGCATTGAGCAAGTCGCCGCCAGTGGCAATGAGATCACCATCGCCACGACCGACACATTCAACACCGACGTTGTCGACGGCATCGCCACGTGGCTTGATGGCATGACGCTGCCGCTGCAAGGGGTCGAATTCGAGAATGACGAGCAGGCCGCTGACGATCCGCTGCGCGTGATGCTGGTTTCTGCGGAGCAGTACGACTCGTTTGTGAAATCGACGAACTTCCGTACGCTCCAGTCAAACGCAATTTCTCGCGGCCAATCGGCGAAGAATCACCCCGTCTTCCTTGGTAACGCGCTGCTGTGGCGGAATATCCTGATCCTGAAACAGCCCAGGCCTATCCGTTTCTATGCCGGCAACCCGATCAACTGGTGCGCTTCGACAACCTCGACGACCGAGACGGCGACGGACCTTTGCCCAGCGGCATTCGGGACCACGTATGCGGTGGATCGCGCAATTCTGCTCGGCGGCCAGGCTTTGGCAGAAGGTTTCGGCAAGCACCGTGTTAGCCAAGGCTCGTATTTCACAGCAGAGGAAATCACTGACTTCGGCAACCGTTGCGAGTACGTCGCGGGCGAAATCGGAGGCCGTTCAAAGATTAGATTCCTTGTCGATCACGGCAGCGAGAAACAATACACGGACTACGGTGTGGCGGTGATTGATACCGCTGTCCGTCTGGCCGGCGTTTAAGGAGGTATCACAATGGCAACAGTTACCAAGAAGTTTCTCGGCCAAGAGCGGTCGCATACCGGCGTGTTCGGCAACAATTGGGGGCAGGTGTATTCGTTCGAGACGAACGCATCTGGCGTATTCGTCAATTCCAGTTTGTCGACGGCCGTCGCTATCGCCGACGTGGTGCGCTTCGGGGTTATCCCTGGCGGCGTGACGCTTACCGACGCTCTGGTGTTGATTTCTGACGCCTTCGCGGCGAGCACGACGTACAAGCTCGGCTTTCAGTATGTGGATGGCGTCGATTCAACGAGCGTTCCGCAGGACGATGATTACTTCGTCGTTGCGGGAACTTCGTCTGCGTCTCTGGCGCGCACTGCCGCCAACAACACAGCTGTTCGTCCCGTCAAGCTGCCCAAGGATGCGTATCTGATCCTGACTGTGGCCGGGGCAAACCATTCTGCGGTCGGCATCATGGATGTTGTTGTTCGTGGGCTGCAAGGCGGCCAAGCCTAAACCGGCTTGCTGACGGGCGGCAAATACCCGCTCGTCAGCTATCCACCAGAGAGGACGCATGAAAGCAATCACTTACATTGGCCGTCGCCCGTACCGTAACGACGTGACGTATGGAACCGGAGAATGGGCCGCAGGCCAGACCAAGCTCGTGCAAGACGCCACGGCGCTGAAAATGCTTCGTCACACAGACTCCTACGCGCCTGGAGACGACAAGCAAGGCGAGCAGCAAGAAGCCGTCGAGACGGTCGTCGAGAAAGACAAAAAGGAAACCGAAGAGGATCAGGTACAAGATCTTCTCGTATCCATTCAGACAATGGGCGTTGATGCGATTGCTGAATTCGTGCAGCGCCATTTCAATCAGAAGATCGACCGGCGCAAGTCCGCAGAAAACCTGCGCATTGATGCTGTCAATCTGCTGCACCAGTTCGGGCCGCTTGAATGAATCTTGGCGAAATGACCGCCGAGTGGCGAGAGGACAACCGAGACACCGGCACCCATCCGCTGTTTTCTGATGAACTGCTCGCCCGTCTCTTTTCAGAGTCGGAAGAGGAGGCCAGCATCAGGAAGTGCCTGATCCGCGAAACGGTGACGATTCCTATCGTTGCTGGCGACCTGGAACTTGAATTGGCGGACGGGATTTTCGAGGTGCGTACAGCGCGCATTGTCGAGGGCGACACAAGCTACTGGATTTCTCCGTCAGACCGATATGAGCAGGACCGCTTGTTTATTGGATGGCGCACAGAGACGGCAAGGCCGACTGCGTTTATTCATGACGACAAGTCGCTCACGCTGAATCGACTGGTTGCAACTGACGCTGACTTGGTGCTTGAGGTTTTCAGAACGCCAACTGCGGCGATGGTCGACGCTGATGATGAGCCAGAAATCTCGTCTGTGCATCACCGCAAGCTCTATGGATGGGTGACGTTCAAAGCGTATTCAATCCCCGACAACGAGCGGCAAGACGCTCCGCGCGCTGCTGGCGGGCTCGCAGAATTCGAGCGCTACTTTGGAAAGCGTCCAGACGCCAATCATCGCAGAAACAACAACGCAAACCGCCCGCACAGGGTAAAGGCTTGGTGATATGAGACATATTGATAACCCGTCGAGCGCAAACATACTGCCTGGCGACTGTATTGTTGCGACCCCAACACAGAGGGCGGCGCTATCTATTGGGCCTGAAGACGCCGGAAAGGTAATCGTCGAGAAAAGCACGGGCAGAATGTACCTTGCGACGATGACAGAGGGCGCAAAACCTCTATCCACCAACCTCGCCGCAGAGCTTTCGGCGATTGGGGTCTACAGCAATTCGACCACCACCGTCGTCGGCGGGCAGGGCTTTGGCGTGGGCATCTGCCCCGAAACGCTACCAGCCGACATGGCCGGAATGGCTGGGTTTACTGACAAAGCGTCAGTCAACTTCGGCAACTATATACACTCCTCCGGCAGTGTAATGGTTTTTGTTCCGGCGTTTTGGTACAAGTGGGGAACTGGCGCAAACGGATTGGCGATAAATGCCTGTGCAATCGCATGGGATACTGTCGCTAAACGCAACGAACTGGCTGCACAAGGGTACGCGCTGCATCGTGCTTTCTGGGACGGCGGGGTTATCAAGTCCGGATTTTTTGTCGACAAATATCTCTGCTCGGCGAGTGAGAAGGGCGTCGCGGTTTCAGTCAGAAATGGCAATCCGCTCTCGTCCAATAGTGTGCATACCCCGTTTGCTGGGCTCGTCGGGGCGCCGGAAAATGCCTATTACGGCGCGCTGGATGCTGCCAAAACCCGCGGGCCGCAGTTTTTCTGTTCGAGTCGATTCATCTTCTCGGCTTTAGCCATGCTCTCCTATGCGCATGCGCAAGCGAGTTCGACGACTACTTGGTGCGCATGGTACGACGCCACAAACAATTTCCCCAAGGGCTGCAACAACGCCGCGCTGCGTGACGCACAGGACGCCTCCGTACTATACGTCTCGGATGGATATTCAAACTGCGGCAAGGCGGGTAGCGGAGACCCGTTCGAGAAAACGACGCATAACGGACAAGCGTGCGGCGTGGCCGACCTGAACGGCCTGATGTGGGAAATCAATCTTGGGCTGACATCAGACGGGAGCAGTTATTTTGCCGTCAAGCCAAGCGTCGCGATGTCTGGCTTGACCAGCGGCAACAGTGGGGCCACAGATGCGTGGGGAGCAGCCGGCAGGGCCGCCAATTACGACAACCTTGGCGCTACCTACGGTGCAGCAACGGCATCATCCACAATAAAAACCTATGGCAACGCGGCCCAAGTATTTAGCGAGCAAACTAGTGGCATCAGCTGGGCGGCTACGTGTCTGGGCATTCCGCTTGCGGGCGGTGTCGGGGGCGCGAACACTTTTGGCAATGATCTGTTTTATGACTACCGCCTGAACGACATGTGCGCGCTCTCCGGCGGGCACTGGATCAACGTGTCGGGTGCCGGGGTCTGGGCGTTGAATATCTACTATGCGCGGGGCAGCTCGAACGAGTACGTGGGGTTCCGTGCTGCAATTTACCCAACTACCTAACCGGAGATAAGTCATGCCCAAAATCATTGAATACAAAAAGGTTATCACGCAGCAGAATACTTACGAACTGCGAGAAGTCGAAGGAACCGAGCTGTGCACGATCGGCGACACGACTTACTTCGTGATTCCAGGGGCTGTGCTGCCAACGGGCCAAGCATCCGAGATTCAAAGCAGCATCAAGGCTACAACGCTGACGGACGTTCTTAACGATCAAATCCGCGCAAAAAGCCCGCACTGCCAGCTTATTAACTCTCGCAGGTGTCAGCGGCTTATCGAGGCTGGCTACAGCGCTGACGACCAGGACTACTTTATTCACCTACACATTGCAATGCAGATCGGCTCTATACCAGTAAACGCGAAACGGACAGCAACGCTTGCCGCGTATATTGACGCCTTCAAGGTGGCGTATTTGTGGGCGGAGAGCCAGTATTCCGCGCTCGGCTTGTAATGCAACGTCGCGGCCAAGCCTCATAAATGGCCACCGTCACCCAAGCCGCCGAATACCTCTCGCGCATTTTTAGCGCAGCACATAGAGATTGCAGACCATGAAGCTAACTATACAGTCTGGCGCAGATCACACAGAGGTAGTCCGATACGAGTCTAACACTGTTGGTTTCGTCGCAATCTCTGGCATTACTCGTGGAGCTCCAGCCGCAGTCAGCGCAGTTGCCCACGGCCTGAAAACTGGCTGGCAGGTTGCGATTGTTGACGTCAAAGGAATGACGCAGTTAAACGCAAAGAGCAACCCTCCGCGCGATTCTGACAGGTTTTCGATCACATCTACCGGGACAGACTCGCTAACGCTAGACGGCGTGAGCTCGTTCGGGTACGGCGCTTATGTTTCTGGCGGCGCGATTCGCTATCAGATTCCAGTCGATCTGACTGGCGCAACGGCCAGGATGCACATCGTCGACAAATGGACGCCTACGAGTCGCGGGGTTTCATACCCTCGCATCAACGAAACAGCTTACGTCGTTGGCGATGTTATGCACATCAACGTCGGAACGCATTACATCTGCACTGAGTCAGGCACTTCTGACGTATCGCAGCCAGTGGATTTGACCGCTGACGGGACGGTGACATGGGCTCTGCATTCTTCATTCGCCGGAACGACTGCCTACGTGGTGCTGACGACAGAGAATGGCGGGATCGTGATCGACGACGACGAAAACACAATCACGTGGACGCTCGACGACGCTGTTAGCTCAAATGCAACATGGACCACTGCGACCGCGCAGCTTGAGGTTGAAATATCTGGCGTCGTGCATCGGGTCCGAGAGTACGAGTTGACGCTGTCACGCGAGACGACGCGATGACTTCCGTAAATGGTGTTTCTGAATACTTGTCATCGTTGATCGAGCAAGGATTCGGCCATTACAGCCTAAAACTCGGCACGCGCGGCCTTGAGTCGCTTCGCCCGGACGGCCGCGAGCTTGACTTGTGCCCGCCTGACTGTTGCGCAGAAACGGCGCACGACTGGCGCAAGGTGGCTTACTTGAGGGCGTGCGATGGCGATTGATGCGCAGTGGTCGAGCGTTGTTCTTCTGCTTCCGTTTGAAGGCGCAGACGGCTCGACGACGATTACAGATGTCAAAGGACACGTCGTAACTGTCGCAGGAAACGCGCAGATCAGCACGGCTCAATATCCTGCTGGCTGTTCGTCAAGCGCAAAGTTCGACGGCAACAACGACTACCTGACTATATCGCACGCTGATTTTGCGATCGGAACAGGCGACTTTGATATTGATTTCCCGCTGTACAAGGCAGGGGAAACGACGACTGGATCGGGAAACGCAGGGAGTCTTATCGACTTCAGGACTGCAGAGCCATCTGTAGCTATAGCGCTGTTTGTTGATGGTGGGGCTGGATCAACAGGGGCGAACAAGGTCTACTTGTACGTCAATGGGGCGAATAGGATTGTCGGAACTACGGAAATTGGAGTTGCTTTCAAGCGCGTCACCCTTTCCAGGGTATCTGGCGTTACTCGGCTGTTCATAGATGGCGTTCAGGAAGGGTCAAGCTACACCGACGCCAACAACTATGCGCAGACAGTGGCGAAAATCGGAGGACGATTCGCCGCCGTCAGCGGAGATTATCGCAGCCTGAATGGGTACATCGGTCCGATCAGGATCACCAAGCACGGACGAAGCCACTCTACAACTTTCACGCCTGATTCTCTGCCATTCCCGCGACCGACGATTTCAGGCACGGTCCGAGATCACCTTGCCGCGCCTGTTGCAAAAACCGTGCTTGTTTATGATCGCAGCACCAACGACTACATTGGGGGCGCGAATTCTGACCCAACAACAGGGCAATATATCTTCTACCCGCCAGACTTCGGCGAGCTAAAGGTCGAGCGCATCGACGATCTTGCTGACCCATATTGGAACGATGTTGCTCTTGCCGCAAGGCTGACTGGCGCAAACGGAGGGACAAGTTTCCCTGTGCTTGTCGGGCCTGCTCTGTCAAAGACCGGCACGGTAACTACGACTACAACAACGCCGACGACAGACCCATTCGGAACCGGGAGCAGTACGCTATTCACCGGGGCCGGCAGCTACCTGAGCACTGGCGCCAATGCGGCAATGCTGCCTGGGACGGCCTATACAATTTCAGGGTGGGTGTATCTGTCGGCTATTGATGCGACAAACACAGGGATGGTCTTCATCGGCGACACGGCGTCAGATGTAAACAGAACGTCAATTTCAGTATCTCCAGCAGGGTCAATTTCGTTCTATGCGCAGGCGACCTCGTCGGTTCATTCGGCAAACTCCGCTGATGGAGTAATCACTACGGGCGCATGGATTCACTTCGCCGCCGTGAGGAACGGAGCAAACGCATTGGTTTTCGTCGGAGGCGCGCATGTGGCGTCTGCAGCGGCAACTGGCACGGAGTCGACTGGTAACAATTTTCACCTTGGTGCGTCAAGGTCTGGCGGTGCGATACGCGGGATGCAGGGCAACCTGTTCGACGTGCAATACACCAAGAGGGCGGTCTGGCTGTCGAATTTCACGCCCCCGCCAGCACCTTTCCATGTGGCTCCAGCCGACGGCGGCTCAGGCGAGAACGCAATCATCTACGACCGGGTAATCCCCGGCTAACGATCACAGCAACAACCACAAGGCTCCTGCGGGCCTTTTTTATGAGCGACGACAAATGGCAACGTACCACTTCACGCGAGTAGCTTCATGGGCGCTCATGAGCGCGCTGCAAACGCTTTTTGACGCAGGATCAACCGGCGCAACGATCAAGTTTTACACTGGGTCGATGCCGACAGGAACGCTTCCACAGACTGGCGCAGAAACAGGCATTGGGGCGCAAGTGCTGCTCGGCACATGCACCATGCCGACAACCAGCGGATCAGAAACGCCGTCAGGGACGCTTACCATCGGAACCATTGTGGGCGATTCGGCTGCCGATGCGTCAGGAACTGCCACGTGGGCAAGGATTGCCGACAGCACCGGGCTGACTGTTGTGGACGTTGATGTGGGTGTCGTCGGTAGCGGTGCCGTTATCCAGATGGTCACGAACGTACTTGTTGCCGGCGGTCCGATTGCGTTCTCGTCGTTCGTATTCCGCATGACGTAATGCCGAAGTGGCGTACTCACCTCCAGCATGGAATGCCGTTGATTTCAGCGGGACAGGGCAGGCTGTTTCTGCCCCAAGGTGGGACCGCGTTAACTTCGTCACGCATCCCGCTTCCCTGGCGTGGTCCGATTCCGACATTGCGCCAGACTCTCTCGGCGAGGCCAATCACCAGCACGCATTCAGTACAGCGGACATCGCCCCAGATGCTCTCGGCGAAGCTTGGCGGACCTTCTTTGCTAGTGTTGCTGGAGACATCACGCCGGATGCGCTCGGGCGCGCAGACATGGTGTATTCGGCGGCCGGCGATGCAAGCCTGTCGCCGCTTGCTGCCGGAACTGCGGTCTTCG
>ERZ795044.3046-NODE-3046-length-14253-cov-6.170165_pt1 | contig 14253 bp, 12 predicted proteins | sample MGYA00375128_ERZ795044 | MGnify/ENA primary metagenome ERZ795044 (study PRJEB30173, sample SAMN05720213) | anaerobic digester metagenome | isolation source: active sludge of municipal wastewater-treating anaerobic digesters | place: USA | collected 2014-12-22 ... | reverse complement strand
GCAGCTTCCTTCGCTACCTCCTGACCTTGAAGCTTTTCCACTACATGTAAAGCCATGTCAATTCCTGCTGAGACCCCGGCCGAAACGATGACTTTACCATTATCTACCCACCTTTTTTCGGGTGATACTTTAGTAGTTGGGGCAATCGATTTTAACAGATCAACCGCCATATAATGAGTGGTAGCCTCCAGGTTGTCTAGCAGTCCTGCCTTTGCCAGGATGAGAGCGCCACTGCAGACAGATAAAACAAGTTCTGAGCCTTTCGACCTCGTTTTTAACCAGGTAAGAAAAACGTCATTATTCATTTCATGGCGGGTGCCGAAAGGTGTGCCATCGGGATGAAAGCCACCACCACCGGGCATCAGAAGAATATCGATGGGCGGGCATTCTTCTAATAAATAGGTGGGTTGAATAACCAGGTTGTTTCTTGCCGTAATAGTTTTCTTTTCAGCAACGGTAAAAATCTGAAATGGCTCCCCGATTTTTCTTCTGCCAGTGACAGAAAATACTTCAAAGGGTCCTGCAAAATCCAGAACTTCAGCGTGATCGAATAAAACAATTGCTACAGATTTCATTAATGTTGGTCGCGTATAAACTTTTTGATCCGATATTTACTTATTAACGAAGCAATAAACCAAACATCACATGAACTTCAAACTTTTCGGTCAATCCGGCCTTCGTGTTTCTGAACTTTGCCTTGGCACCATGGGCTTTGGTACCGAATGGAAGTGGGGCTGCGATAAGGATCTTAGCAAACAAATCTTCGACACCTACGCCAATGCAGGCGGTAACTTTATCGATACGGCCAATCGTTATACGGAAGGAACCTCAGAGAAATTTGTTGGCGACTTTATTGCCAAAGACCGCGATCATTTTGTGGTGGCAACTAAATACTCTCTACGCGATCGTAGTGGCGATTTGAATTTTGTTGGTAATCATCGTAAAAATCTAATGCGCAGTGTAAAGGAAAGTTTGTGGCGTCTCAACACAGATTATATCGACTTGCTCTGGGTGCATGCGTGGGATAGCTGGACACCCACCGAAGAAATTATGAAAGGGCTGGAAGATTTAATTACGCGAGGCATGGTACACTACATTGGTATCAGCGATACACCTGCCTGGATAGTCAGTCAGGCTAATACGATGGCCCAACTAAGAGGCTGGAATCAATTTATCGGGTTGCAGATTGAATACAGTTTAATACAACGGACGGTAGAAGCCGACTTGATGCCAATGGCCAAAGCCTTTGGTATGACGGTAACACCATGGGCTCCGCTGGCCGGAGGTGCGCTGACTGGAAAATATCTTAAAGGTGAGAAAGGTCGGTTGCCCGAAACCAGCGGCCGCCTGGGCGAACGCGCAACTGCAATCACAAAGAAACTAGTTGAGGTGGCTAATCAATTGGGTGTTACTCCATCCCAATTAGCAATAAACTGGACCCGTCAACATAAGAATCAATCGGTGATACCCATTGTTGGGGCAACAAAGGTAAATCAACTGCAAGATGTATTGGATTGTTTGAAGTTTGAGATTCCTGTTGATGCAATGAAGCAATTAAATGAAGTTTCGCAGATTGAATTACCTTTTCCGCAGAAATTTCTGACTGAACCCGGGGTGCTTGATGTGTTGTATGGTGGAGTGAAAGACAGCATGAAAGATAGTCGGTATTGAGTTTTAAGGCTGGATATTGATTGCGGATCGGGATTACCTTATCTTCCTTTCAAATTTTTAGCCATGAAATTCACCTTATGTGTGGCATTATTGACAGTAACTGGGGCAGTAAATGCACAAACAACAAATACCTCGGATAGCTTATTTATTGTTACTTATACAGTTGGTTCATCGTGGGATGCAAGTAAGCAACCCAATGAGCAAATGTATTTCAAAGAGCACTCAGCTAACTTGTCCAAACTTCGCAAAGAGGGAGTGATTAAAACTGGAGCTCGGTTTGCAGACAAAGGAATGATTGTAATTACTGCGAAGTCATTTACCACAGCGAAAGAAATCATTTTGAGTGACATAGCGGTAGTTAATAGGTTGTTTGAGACGGATATTCAAAGGTTGAATGTTTTTTACGAAGGCTGCCTGGAAAGACCAAAATGAATAGATTCTATAAAAACATATGACCTTAGTCGCAAAAAATATTCAAGCAAACGGAATCCATGTAAGTTATCTCGATGAAGGAGCAAGCACTGGTATGCCCTTGATCTTTATACATGGGTTTCCATTTAACAAAGAGATGTGGTCAACCCAATTGACTGCCTTGAGCGATAGCCATCGTTGTATTGCATATGATGTGCGTGGTCATGGAGACTCGGAAGCCGGAGCAGCTAAGTTCGGCATTCCTCAATTTGCAGATGATCTTTTTTCCTTCATGGACGCATTGAAGATTGAAAAAGCAGTTATTGTAGGCCTCTCGATGGGTGGATACATTGCGTTACATGCGATAAAGAAAAACCCAGCTCGAATAGCAGGACTGTTGTTATGCGACACACAGTGTGCAGCGGATACCCAGGAAGGTCGTGATAAAAGAAGGAAGACGATTGCGTTTATTCAAAAGAATGGGTTGGAAGTTTACGCTGAAGAATCGCTGAAGAATTTATTTGCACCAGGATCTTTTCAATCAAATAAAGAAGAGGTACTGTTTATTAAGAACACAATTTTAAAAACCCGGCCTGAAAATATTTGTTTTACCCTGCAGGCGTTGGCTGACAGGACGGAGACGTGTTCTTCATTAGAACAAATTGAAGTACCGGTGTTGATTCTGGTTGGTAAAGAAGATAAAATAACCACACCGGAGGTCGCGGAAAAAATGCATAATTTGATCAGTAACTCTGAATTACAAATTATTGAAAACGCAGGTCACTTAAGCAATCTGGAAAACCCGGAACGGTTTAACGAGTATACGAAATTATTCCTGTCAAAGAATTTCAGCGACTAGAAATCAGCTTTTCTATACTCACGCATCATCTCGCCATACCCTTGGTGCTTGCCAAAGGCCGTCATCGCTACTACAATGCGTTTTGTTTTTGTTTGTAAAGTCTTCGCCCCTTCAATCCATTTACTGAAATAATTCTGGTGTGATTTGGGTAACGAATTGAAAAACTCCATTGCCACAGGATCTTCCTTTAAACATTTCATTAAATCGGCAGAGAGTTCTAGTTTGCGATCATCCGCCTCCATCGTTACAGTAATTTTATCACCTAACTTTTTACCGGTGGCTTTGCGCATGGCGGCATTGAAGGGAAGAATAAATTTACCATCGCCCATGGGTATTAATGCAGTTTTTTGAAATGCAAATGAATCCAGCGTGCCCTTCACCCGAAACGATACCTTACAGTCCTTTTTTAGTTGATTGGCTTGTTTGACAGAAATTTCAAGATACGTCCAGCCAGTCTTTTCTCCTTTCTTATCGAATTTGTAAAGTGTGGTGATGAAACGAATCATGGGTTAAACTTTTCAATAAGGAGAAGGACTCACACTCGTCCAACCCCCATCAATAACTAACGATTGGCCCGTGATGTGACCCGCATCGGGTGATACCAGGAATAAAGCTGCGCTTGCTATGTCTTGTGTAGTTGCTGGCTTGCCAATAGGTGTAATTCTCGACCAGGTGTTTTCATATTCCGGGTCACTCTTGGTGCGTTCTGTAATCGTTGCCCCGGGAGCAATCGCATTCACAGTGATTTTATATGGAGATACTTCGAGAACAAGATTTTTAGCAAGCATTTCGAGTGCTGCTTTTGTCATGCCATAAGCGGCCAGGTTTTTATGGGCCTGATGTCCTGTTACTGAGGACATGAATAGTATTCTTCCTCCGGCTCCTTGTTCTTTCATTTGCCGGCACGCGCGTTGGGCAAGGAAAAAACTTCCGCCAAGATTAACATCCATGACTTTGTAAAAATCTTCGGCTTTGTATTCAAGAAAATCACCAAAGAGCGTAATGCCTGCATTGGCAATTGCGATATCTAGTTTGCCAAATTGCTGCACGGCTTCTTTTACCATGGTTTCAATGAACGATACATTGGAGCAATCGCCTGAATACGCAATGCAAATCCCGCCTTCTTTGCGAATAGTGCTTGCGGCTTCTTCTGCCAGTGAAGCTTCTATGTCGTTGAGAATTACACTCGCTCCCCGGGCTGCAAGTTGCCGGCAAATCTCAAGTCCAATGCCTTGGCCGGCTCCGGTTACAATGGCTACCTGATTTTTGAATGGTTTCATATCTTCAAGTTTAATCAAGGCGTCTGACCGCTTTGAGCGGTCTGACGCCTAATCATACTAATGCGAATCTCTTGATACCTCGCTGCCGGATCCACCCTTTAAAAAATCCATATCCGCTCCATGACTGGCTTGCTCAACATGTTGCTGATAGAGCATCACATACCCGCGATCGTATTTCTTGTGAATGGGTTTCCAGGCTTTTTTTCGTTTAGACAATTCTTCTTCGGAGACCTCTAACACCAACGAGCGCTTTGCCACATCCAGGCTGATTACATCTCCTGTTTTAACAACAGCAAAATTTCCACCCAACGCAGCTTCAGGGGAAGCATGTAAAATCACGGTGCCGAACCCGGTTCCACTCATGCGTCCGTCCGAAATGCGTACCATGTCATGAATGCCTTTTGCCAGTAATTTTTTTGGTAGCGCCATGTTCCCCACTTCGGGCATTCCCGGATAACCGATGGGGCCAACATTCTTCAATACAAGAATTGAGGTTTCGTCTACAGCCAAATTAGCATCATCGATTCTGCTTTTATAATCGTCAATGTCTTCGAACACAACTGCTCTACCGGAATGTTTCATCAGGTGCGTGCTCGCAGCCGAAGGTTTTATCACAGCTCCATCCTCGCATAAGTTCCCTTTTAAGATAGCAACTCCCGACAAGGGATTTAAAGGTTTGTCAACCGTTGCAATTATCTCACGGTTATAACATTCTGCTGAGTCGTAGTTTTCTTTTATCGTTTTTCCATTCACCGTTACACAATCCTGATGAAGGAATTTATCCAACTCTTTCATTACTGCGGGCAATCCGCCTGCGTAATATAAATCTTCCATAAAATATTTGCCGGACGGTTGCAGGTTGGCAATAAATGGAACGTTCGCGGATAACTTATCGAAGTCACTAAGTCTGAGATCAACACCAATTCGTCCGGCTATTGCCAATAGGTGGATAATAAAATTAGTGGAGCCACCGATGGCTGCATTGGTAATGATAGCATTCTCAAAAGCATTGCGAGTGAGAACATCCGAAAGCCTGAGATTTTCTTTCACCATTTCAACTATCCGAATGCCTGACATCTGTGCAAGTACCTTCCGTCTTGAATCGGCCGCTGGAATCGCGGCATTCCCCGGAAGGGAAAGCCCTAGTGACTCGACCATGCAGGCCATGGTGGAGGCAGTGCCCATCACCGCACAATGCCCCCGACTGCGGCACATGCATTCTTCGGCAACTGTCAGTTCTTCCTGACTCATTTCACCAGCGCGAACTGCATCATTGAAGCGCCATACATCACTTGTGCTGATATCCCGACCCTGATACTTTCCCGTGAGCATCGGACCACCAGAAACTACTAAAGTCGGAATATTTACACTGCATGCACCCATCACTAACGATGGTGTAGTTTTATCACATCCGCAAAGTAATACAACCCCGTCCATTGGGTTGGCCCGAATAGATTCTTCTACATCCATGCTTGCCAGGTTGCGGTAGAGCATAGCTGTAGGTTTGATCAAGGTTTCGCCCAACGACATTACCGGAAACTCAACCGGAAACCCTCCGGCTTCTGAGATGCCGCGCTTTACGGATTCTGCCAACTCTCGAAAGTGCGCATTGCAGGGTGTGAGCTCAGACCAGGTATTACAAATGCCGATCACCGGTTTGCCGCGAAATTCATAATCCGGAATGCCTTGATTTTTCATCCACGCCCGGTAGATGAATCCATCCTTGCCGGTTTTACCAAACCAGCCCTGACTACGGAGTTTATCTTTCATTGTCTAACTAATTGCCTCTATAAAGTTATATTGTTTTCATTAACTCAGATCTGTATTCACTAAGGATTCGTGCTTTTGATAAGAACCCAATATAAATTTTGTCTTTTATAACAGGTAAATTCCATTGTCGTGTTTCATCAAATTTTTTCAGAATGGTGTGGAGGTTATCCTGAAAATCAACGGCATGGGGTTCAGTCATCAAATCTTTCACCAACGTGGTGTCGTAAATTTTTGAGTTGAAAATCAATTCGCGAATATTATCCAGATGCACCACACCCACTAAGGCGCCTTCTTTGTTTACCACCGGAAAGGTATTTCGTTTTGATATTGAAATCACCCGAACCAGCAGTCGCAGGCTATCTTCAGGTTTTATGGCTGAAAAACTAGTCTCAAGAAGTTCTTTCAGATTGAGTTTACTTAGTAAATATTTATCACGGTCATCCACATTAATATTCAATAAGCGGGAGAGTTTTTTTCCTTCCATAGAAAGTGGTTCGAAGTAGCGAGCAACGGTAACACTTAAAGCGGCAACGATCATCAGCGGAATGATGAGGGCATACCCGCCTGTGATTTCAGCAATCAAAAAGATTGCGCACAGCGGGGCATAGAATATACCACTTAATATCCCCGCCATTGCCACAAGGATAAAATTTGTTTCAGGGATGTGTGCCAGCCCTGTCAGGTTAATAAGTTTAGAAAAGGAAAACCCAAGGTAGGCTCCTACAAATAACGAAGGCCCAAAATTTCCCCCATTGCCACCACTCCCTAAGGTGATGCCAACGGCTATGACTTTAATAAGCACCAAAGCCCCAAGAAAAACAAGAAGTGAATATTCGTTGTGAATGAATTGACTAAGGACACTGCTCCTGATTATTTCAGTGGTTTGCATGTTTGCCAGGAGTTTGATGCTCTCGTAACCTTCACCGAACAAGGGTGGAAAGACGATTAGTAAGAGAGAGAGAAGCAATCCGCCTATGATAATCTTTTTTGACGAACTGTTTATGGAGCCGAAAATTTTTTCCATCCACTCTAACATGCGTGCATAGTAAAGTGATACAAATCCAGCCAATATTCCGAGAACAATATAGTAGGGTACATTGTGGTAGTCGAAGGGTTGTTGCAATGAGAAGGAAAGGATGATTCCTTCGGATAAGATTATTTTTGAAAGCAACGCTCCGCTGGCGGCAGCAATTATAATCGGGATAAACGCAGCGACTGTTATATCAGTTAACAATACCTCAATGGCAAACAACACTCCGGCTACCGGAGAATTGAAAGCTGCCGCAATACCTGCGGCTGCCCCACATGCCAATAGCACCGTTCGGTCTTTATACGAGAGATGAAAGTAATTGCCATAGTTAGAACCAATGGCTGAGCCTGTACTTACCATGGGTGATTCCAATCCCACCGACCCGCCAAAACCTACCGTAAGCGCGCTTGTAATAACATGTGAGTACATTTGACTGGGTGGCAATTTGCTTGATTGCCTTGCAATGGCATACCCGATTTCTGCACTCCCTTTTTTAAAAATCCCTTTTAATCCAAATTTTATATAGATGACAGTAAGGGTAATACCAATGATTGGAAAAAGCGAGAAGAGAAAAAACTGTTCATAGCTGTTGGAGTAGAATGTAACCCACACCCCAATGGTATGCACGCAAAATTTAACAAGAATAGCAGCCAGGGCTGAAAGAATCCCCACCAACACGGTTGACAACATGAAGAACTGATGTGGGGATAACCTGTCCTTTGCGTAAAAGAAAGTTTGCTTGAATAACCGATTGATGAGTTTGATCATGCGCTTTCGATTTGTGCCATCCTGGATAAGTACAATATTACTCACCTACTCGTAAAATCCCTGTTAAATTCCCATGAAAGGAATTAATTTGTTTGTAATGTTGTATCTACAATTGTTGAGTCTGCAACTGATATGTCCCTCGAGAAAGAAATCCGGCAAGAGAAATTTTATAGCGAGCACCAAAAAGCTTCAATTAATATTTTATTTACTGGCAGCTGGCTGTATAATATCAACGTTGCCTACCTCAAAAAATTCGATATCACGCCCGAACAGTTTAATGTTCTGCGCATTTTAAGAGGTAGTCACCCACAACCTATGATGCTGTTGGACATTACGGCCCGCATGATTGATAAGAACAGCAATTGTACAAGGCTTGTGGAAAAACTAAGACAGAAAGGGCTGGTTAATCGAGTGATTTGTGAAAACAATCGAAGGCAGGTTGATATTTCCATTACGGATAAAGGACTTCAGCTATTAAAGAAAATTGATGCGGATGTACCTGACTGGGCTCGCACCCTTGAAAAAATTACAAAAGCAGAAGCAAAAGAGTTGAACCGGATTCTGGACAAACTTAGAAGTTAATCTTGCAGTAAGCGCACGGGTGAAACGTAGTTTTTAATGTCAAAGGCATCGCGTAAGCTCAAACTCATCAGCACCATGTCATCCGTAACATTTTTTTTAAAGGTGGGACTGCCCTTTTGCCAAACTTCTTTGATGTAATATCCTTTGCGTGGATTTTTCGCCTGATGAGGCGAATGTGTCTTTATAGGCTTGTTTTCAAAGTACAATCCATAGATGGTTACCTGATAGCGATTGTCGCGGACCTCGATTACAAACTTTCCACTCCACTCGCCACTCCAATAAATTAATGGTGTGTTTTGATACTTGCGGCCGTAATGCTCGCAATCAATCTGGTAATGCTGAATCTCACCGTAGTACCCAACACCCCCGTCCCCAATATTATTTCGGGTTACATTTCGAGTAAAGGCTTTTGATTTAATCATTGTAGTGATCTCGCTGCGCAGGCTATCGGCAGCCCTTTCGTATTCGTAGGTATATCGCCAGATCAGTTCATTGTTCTCAATTTCAAACAAATCGAATTTCTGCGCCTGGGCAAAGAAACTACTTATGAAGACAATCAAAAAGGAGATTCGGTAGACCTTCATCACAATCAATCTGATCGCAACCAAAGCACTATTCAGACAAAATACAACACAAATTAATCAATTAATGCAAACGATTGTATCTACTCCTAAGCCTCTGAATTGACGGATAAATAATCAGAATATCACCATTTTGTTACCTATAGGTTAAAATATAGCCATACTTTATAAAAAAAGTAATGAATTATTGAAAATAGGGTTAAAAAATACCCTGTCGTAAACGAATACTATTAAAAATATTCAAAACGTGGTTAAAAAATAACCATAATCATTCATCATTGTATCGTAAACTAAAACTAAACACTATGAAAAGATCGATTATCTACCTCGCTCTACTCGTGGGCTTCAGCGTGCTGGCTTTATTCATGCCAGCCGTGCCCTCCACGATCAACACCGAAGGTCTTAACTCCGGTGATATAGCATGGATGCTGGCGGCCACAGCCCTTGTGCTATTAATGACCCCAGGCCTCGCCTATTTCTATGGCGGTATGATCAACACCAAGAATATTATTTCCACCATGATGCAAAGCTTTATTGCCATGGGTGTGATAAGCGTGTTGTGGATTGTAGTTGGATTCAGCCTTGCGTTTGGTGACTCCGTTGGCGGATTCATCGGGAACCCTGCGTCTTTCTTCATGTTCCAAAACGTGCTCGATGGAAAACCCTGGTCACTGGCACCCACCATTCCGTTGGTGTTGTTTGCTTTATTCCAGTTGAAGTTCGCCATCATTACACCGGCTTTGATTACCGGTACATTTGCTGAGCGTGTGCGCTTCAAGTCTTATATTATTTTCCTGGTACTATTCTCACTTCTTATATATGCACCGCTTGCCCACATGACCTGGCACCCGGATGGCTTCCTCTTTAAGTTGGGTGTGCTTGACTTTGCAGGTGGTACTGTGGTACACATGTCGGCTGGTTTTGCGGCTCTTGCTGCTTCCATTTATTTGAGAAACAAAAAGGAAATCAAAGAAGCCATTTCACCGGCTAACATTCCTTTCGTGTTATTAGGTACCGGCTTATTGTGGTTCGGTTGGTTCGGCTTCAATGCAGGGAGCGCGTTAGGTGCTGGTCCATTAGCAGCGTCCGCATTTGCTACTACCAATACAGCATCGGCTGCAGCCGGATTGTGCTGGGTATTAATCGATGCCGTGCGTGGCAAGAAGCCTTCGGCTCTTGGCTTTTGCATAGGTGCTGTGGTAGGTCTTGTGGCGATTACACCAGCCGCTGGCTTTGTAACTATTCCTTCCAGCTTATTCATCGGTACCATTGCAGCGATTATCAGTAACGTAGTCGTTCATTGGAAATCTAAGACTTCTTTGGAAGATACACTTGACGTATTTCCATGTCATGGAGTGGGTGGCGCAGTAGGTATGGTGATGACAGGCTTATTAGCCAACACGGCTGTAAATGCAGCCAATACCACAGGCAATGGATTACTCTTCGGTGAATTTAACCTTTTCAAAGTACATATGATTGCTCTCGTGTTAGCACTTGCCTTTATCATAATAGGTTCCTTCGTGATTTTGAAGATCACGGATTTGATTTCACCTATGACGGTTAGCAGCGAGGAAAAATTGGTGGGTTCAGACTTCAGTCAGCATGGCGAAAATCTGCATCCTTACGAATCACCAAAAGAAACAGCAGCAGCAGCTTGATTTAGAATCACCAAAGCGTCCCGGAGGGTGTGAGATACCCGGCCGGGACCACTTTAGCTTATTGTTTAAAAAAACACGAATAAAATTATGAAAAAATATACAGCACAATTAATGCAATTGAGTCTTGCCCTCATCCTTCTGATAAGCGGTAAAAATTCCTTCGCACAGGACAATGTAGTGGTTGCTTCGGCAGCCAAGCCAGTTGTGAAAGAGGATAAAATAGTTACGGAAGGAGATAAGGCAGCAGCGGAAGCCAAAGCAGAAGAAGAGGATGAACCAACCTTTACGTTTGCAGGATCTATCGATACGTACTTTCACAGCACATTCAAAACTCAAAATGCTTACTATGGTGATGCTTACGCACCATCAACTTCATTTGCGGATTTGAAAGGATTTGGTATTGGTATGGTGAACCTGATCGCTTCTTATGGTGGCGATAAAGCAGGCTTCACAGCGGATGTTGTATTTGGTCCCAGAGGTCAGGCTGCTGTATTCGGTACCGCCAGTGGTCAGGCCATCATTAACCAGGCATTCGCATACTATAAATTCTCAGATAAGTTGACGTTGAACCTGGGTCAGTTCAACACCTTTCTTGGGTACGAAGTAATTTCTCCGACTGTAAATTTCCATTACTCTACGTCTTATTTATTCTCATGGGGCCCGTTCAATCACACAGGTGCCCGCCTGGATTATGCGTCTGAAAGTGGATTGGTTGCCAAGCTGGCTGTGATGAACCCAACTGATATTGTTGAATTCAACCCGGTTAATACTTATACGCTTGGGGCTCAACTCGGAAAGACCTCTGACAAAGGTGGTATCTGGTTCAATTTCCTTTATGGAGACCAGGATGGAACCCTCGATTCAGAAAATGTGCAATATCAGGATGCCTCTGCCGGCAAACTATTTCAGGCGGACGTTACATTGGGGTATAATCTGACAGACAAATTTTATCTCGGATTTAACGCCTCTTCGCAAAGTACTGCTGTTGGTGAAGAAGCCGACATCAACGGAGATATTATTGATTCATCAGGCGACCCTAGTTCCTTCTTTGGATTAGCAGTTTATCCTAAGCTTACTCTTTCAGAAAGCTTTGCACTAGGCTTGCGTGCAGAATATTTCTCTGTGAAGAATGGACACCTGGGCATCTTTGGATTGGATACTAATGGTGATGGCAATGTGATGGAGTTCACGTTATCGGGTAACTACAAAGTAGGTGGCTTGACTTTTATTCCTGAAGTACGCGTAGACAAAACTTCGGAAGATTCTTTCTTTAAAGGAACGGAGACCAAGAACCTGTTACCCTCATTAACCTTAGCGGCTGTTTATAAATTCTAAACCTAAACTAAAAATCTTGTCAGGTATGAGCCTGCCTGCGCGAAGCCGCTTCGGCATTGGCAGGCTTGTCGATACTTAGCCCTGAAATATTCGACAAGTTCAGACTGACAACCCAATAAATATATTAACCACTTAACTAACCTTACCAATGTCAAAATCGAAACTCGAATACATCTGGCTGGATGGTTATACACCTACCCAAAGCCTGCGCAGCAAAACAAAAATTGTAAGAAACTTTGACGGCACACTCGAGAGCTGCCCTGAGTGGTCATTTGACGGAAGTTCCACCGAACAAGCACCGGGTGGTTCGTCCGATTGTATTCTTGCCCCCGTGGCGATCTTCCCTGATCCGGCACGCAAGAGTGGCTATTTAGTGATGTGTGAAGTATTGAGTCCTGACGGAACTCCACATCCTACCAATGGTCGTGCGCACATTGAAGATGATGACCGCGATTTCTGGTTTGGATTTGAACAGGAATATTTCTTATGGAATCCGGCCACTAACAAACCGCTGGGCTTTCCCGAACATGGATTCCCTGCTCCACAAGGTCCTTACTATTGCTCGGTGGGCGCAAAGAATGCTTTTGGTCGTCACATCATAGAAGAACATCTTGATTATTGTCTTGAAGCTGGCATTAACGTAGAAGGCATCAATGCCGAAGTTGCGCCCGGTCAGTGGGAGTTCCAGGTATTTGCCAAAGGCGCTAAAGAAGCCGGAGACCAGGTGTGGGTGGCTCGATACTTATTGGAGCGCACGGCAGAGAAGTATGGGGTTGCCATCAACTGGCATTGCAAGCCATTAGGAGCTACCGATTGGAATGGTTCGGGTATGCATGCAAACTTCTCCAACTCGCTGTTGCGCGAAGCAGGATCTAAAGATGTTTATGATAGGGTGTGCAAAGCATTTGCGCCTGTAGTAAAAGAACATATAGCCGTGTATGGTGCCGATAATCATCTGCGCCTTACCGGTAAACACGAAACACAGTCTATTGACAAATTCTCATACGGTATTTCTGATCGCGGGGCATCGATCCGCATTCCGATTGCTACGGTAGAGAATGGTTGGAAAGGATGGCTGGAAGACAGAAGGCCGAACTCGGCAGCTGACCCATACAAAGTGGCTGCGCGCATCATCACTACAGTGAAGATGGCGCCACAATTGGAGCCCGTATTGGTGAGCATGAATGGCAACGGGAAGGGGAGGTAGACCTTACCCGTGTGTGAAGTAAGGGAGAGGCGCAAGCTTCTCCCTTTTTTGCTTCCCGTGGCTTCCTGCTTGCCCTCGGTGTCGTAGATTTGAAAATATTTAAAAGCACTGAAGCAAGGGGAGCTACCTAGTTGAAGCAATATCTGTTAATTAGACTTTATAAATTTTTTGTAATAATTAGATGAGCCTGTCTGAAGATGTATTAAGTATAGTCCTGACGGTTGACCAGATAGATTGATCCTGGCTGTATGTTCATTCGAATTGGGAAACTGTGAAGTGTTAATAATTTCCTTTCCAGAGCAATCCCTAATCCAAATCCTTATTGGACCAGTGTCTTGTAAATTCATTGTTAATGTGATCTCGTTTAATCCAGGGTTTGGAAAAATCTTCCAATCAATGTCACTTCCTTCGCCACTAGCGCTAAGAATGTAGTCTGTGGATGCTTTAAATTTCGAGTAGTAAATGTCATTAAATCCAGAAGCGGAAAAAGTTTGTTGTGCAGTTTCTCCTTTTCCGAAAACTAAATTCTTGCTGTTAAAGTATCCGGCTACATAGCTATTGCCTTCACTGTCTACGGCAATGCCTTTTCCCTCTTCATTACCAGTACCCCCTGAATTGGTGGCCCATAACAGATCTCCATAGTAAGTGTATTTTGCTACGAACATATCAAAGTCGCCATCCCCAATTAGTTTCACCGCATTTTTACTCGCAAAGGTGAGTTCGTCATTAAAATAGCCAGTAACATAAACGCTGTTTTGAAAATCCATTGCTACAGAAAGTCCACGGTCAAATCCCGGACCTCCAGCTGATTTAGCCCAGACATTTTGACCATCTGCTTTATACTTAGCGATAAAAAAATCATTAACTCCCAGGCCCGTAAGTATTATTTTATTTGGACCAGTACCAAAAGTTGCGCTTCCCCAAAAGTCACCTGTCAAGTAAATGTTATCTTCTGAATCTATAGTAAGACCATGAACCCCACCTGCGCTTTCTGTAAAAGGAATAATGGACCATACCAACAAACCATTGTTTGTCAGTTTGGATAACACGAATGAATTTCCGTCACCTCCGCAAAGGACAACATTTGAATTCTTATCCACG
>ERZ795044.3042-NODE-3042-length-14258-cov-4.635852_pt1 | contig 14258 bp, 27 predicted proteins | sample MGYA00375128_ERZ795044 | MGnify/ENA primary metagenome ERZ795044 (study PRJEB30173, sample SAMN05720213) | anaerobic digester metagenome | isolation source: active sludge of municipal wastewater-treating anaerobic digesters | place: USA | collected 2014-12-22 ... | reverse complement strand
ATAGGTATTAATGTAGTTATTCCCATTTGTCTAGATGATAAAATTGATAAAAATCTATTATTGTTAAAATTTTGAAGAATTTCTTTTTGATAATTTCTTAATTGAATAGTTGATATTTTATCTGAATCATTATTATAAAAACATTTAATATTTTCTATAAATTTTATAAAATAATCCATATCATTTTGTAATTGATATAAATTTTTTAATTCATCATTAGTATAATCAAATAAAATATTACCCTTTTTAATATTTGGATTTAATTTCCAAAAAGGTGTAATATTTAATATAGGTTGTAAATTTTCATTTTTAATAAAATCAATTATTTTAGTATTAAAATTAAACATATTTTTATATTATTTTTTCTGTCAGAAAAAAAAATGACATATTTTATATATTAAAAAAATATGTTTAAAAATAAAAAGGTGAATTAATTATTCACCTTTTTTATTATTTCATTTATTGTATCATCAATACTATAATACATATTAAATAATGGATATGTATCTTTAAATTTTTTATTAATATATTTTAATCCATTAAATTCTTTATCTGCCCCGACTACAATTTTAAAATCTTTAATATATTGTCCTTTTGTCCACCATTCAGCTAATTCGAATCTTGTTGTTTGTGCATAACTTCTACCTTCTATATGGTCTTTTTCTTTAGCTAACCAAAAAACAATAATTCCTTGTTTAGATGATTTATGTAAATAATAAGATTCCCAATTTACTTGTTCATCATAATTAAAATTATCATCTTTTTTAATTCTTTTTGGTGAACATATTATAACATTTTTATCGGTTTCAATATTTTTAGATAATTTATCAATAAATTCACTATGCCAATCATATGAACCTTGAATAGGTCCTGCTAAAAATATAACAATATCTTTATCAGAAATTGAATAATCATATTCTGGTGCTATTAATATTTTTATCATTTTTTATCTTTTATTTTTAATTCATCCATAAAAACATTTTCATCATAATGATTTCTAATTCCATTTATTTGAAATTTTATTAAATCTTCAGATACAGGTACAAAATGCCATGCATCAACACCTACATTTATCATATTTCTTTTTACTTTCCATGTTCCGTGAATATGAGCAACAATATTCATCATTTGTGGTTTTCTATTTGTTGGAAAATGATTAATATATATTTTTTCACCATCTATTTCAATTTCTAATTTATCAACAATTTTGGTAAAATATTCAGATAATATTTCATCAGATATATTATATTTAGCAGTACCCCCATCTTCTTTTGAAATATCATAGTTGCCTTTAACTAACCATTTTTCACCATTTAATTTATTTAAATTATCTAATCCCTTTTTAGTCATTGAAATATCACCAACAATAATTACTAAATCTTCATCTTTTACATTTTCATTCCATTTTTTAATAATATATTCATCAACTTCTTTTGAATTTTTAAACATTAAATCTCTACCATATAGATTTAATCTATCATCATCAAAATGTAAATCTGATGTAAAAAATCTTTTTTTATCTTTGAAATTATCGTATTTTTTTATCATATTTTTAATTATATTTTTTAAAATGGTTCATTATAATTTGAATTATATGGAATAGATGATGATTTGTAATCACTAACTATCTTATCAACTAGTTCAACTTTTAATTTTAATCCACATACCGCTTTTTCTTCTCCACCTGTATTCCAATTTATTTGTAGTATTCCACTTTTTTCATCATATAATAATGATTTTAAATTTTCTTTACTAATAAAATATTTTTCATTCATATTTTTAATTATTTTTTACATTCCTAATTCTTCTTTTGTTAATTTTATACCTAAATTACTATCTTTTTTAAGAATTTTATTTATTTTCATTGAACGATATAATAATTTATCAGTTAAATTAATATATTCAATATCATCAAATGTATATGTAACATCCAATTTCATAATATCTTGTTTGTTATAATCAAAATTTAATAAATTATTTATCTTTAAAAATTTAAAATTGTTAATAATTATTTTATATATTATTGTACCGTTTTTATCCATATTTATCATTTCAATATTTATAACACTTTTTAATTTTATCATTTTTAATATAGTTTCCAATGGTTCTACTTTACCATCATAAATATTTACATTAAAATACATTTTATTATTTTCTATCATAAATATTGAACTATCTAAATAGATATCATTAAATTTAATATCATTAAGATTTAAAAAAATTGGTTGTTTAGAATTAAAACTACTAGGAAAATGTGGTAATGCCATTTTATTTTAATTATTTATTATATCTTTTAAATGCATTAGTAGTAATCATATTATAATCTACTCTTCCTATAAAATCTCTTAAATTTCTTTTACCTGTATAACTCATTGCGGATTTTAAATAATGATCAAAATTTTCAACCCATCCACTCATTGTATATTCTACTTTATTATATTTTATAATACCTTCTGATGTTTTTAATATTTTATTTCCTAATTCAGATTGGACAGATTTTGAACTCATTCCTCTAAATTGTTTATATACATCTTCACCATTATTAAATAATTCATATGCTTTATCATTTGATATTTCTACATATTGTCCATGATCAGATTGAAAATTAGAATAACATTTTGATGAACTTTCTAATGATTTATTTAAAATACCACCTAACATACAATAATTAGCACCTAATGCTAATGCTTTAATAATATCAGCATACTTTTTCAAACCACCATCCGCCACTATTTTAGCTGGATTATTTATTTTCAAAGATACTGCATGTGTATCTGAAATTAATGAAGCTAATGGATAACCAATTGAACTTTGTTCTGTAGTTAAACACCCACTACCATTGCCTATTCCAACTCTTATATATTTAGCACCTGCGTCCGAAAGAATATGATATGTTTCTGGATTTGCTATATTACCTACCATTAATACTAATTTATCACCATATATTTTTTTAGATGTTTTAATAGATGTTATTAATTTAGTCATATGACCATTAGCTATATCTATTAAAACATAAATAGGTTTAGATGAATTAATTATATTATCCATAAAATTAATATCTTTTGTGTTTAAAAAAATATTATTAAATTCATTTAATCCGAAAGATATAAATCTTTTTGGGTCATGTGAAATACTATTAGAAATATTATAATCAATTTCTTTTCTTCTTGGGTTAATACCATATATTTTATTATTTATAAATATATTGATATTATCATCTGATACCACATCAAACATAGGAGCAGTAAATAATGGTAACATACCATTATCATCATAAATATCAATTTCACTTCTACTATCAATATTAGATACCGATGATGGTGTTATTAGAATGTCATCAAAATCAAATTTTATATCCATTTTCATTATATTATTTTTTTTAATTACAATAAATATAGATATAATTAATTTAAAAGTTTAATTAAATATTTATTTAATTTTTCTTCTATATTTTCATCAAATCTAATTCTAATTAAATGAATATTGTTATTTTTACAATATTCATTTTTGATATTATCTCTTATTTGTAAAGTTTTAAATTTTTCAATTCCACCAAAATAATTATTAGAATTATAATGTTGTTCCCCATCAAATTCTATACAAGTATTATAATTTGGTAAATAAAAATCAAATAATAATGTTTTTATATATTTACATTTTGAAAATTTTTTTTGATATATATAGTTAATATTTTTTGAATTTAAATAATTTATTATTTGTTTTTCACCTATACTTTGTTTACATTTTGGACATCCTCTACCACTTAAATGATCGTGTGGTGTTTGTTTGAATATTCCATGAATAGGACAGTTTATATCAATTTTTGTAATTGCATTTATATAATTTTGTGGATATGTATATTTTTTATTATGAATAATATTACATTTATTTATAAAATATAAATGATCTTTTTTGATACCACCTTTACATACAGGACATCCATTACCTTTTAAATGATTATTAGGTGTTTGTTTAAATTCACCGTGAATTAAACATGTTATTTTAATTTTTGTTTTATCATTTATATATTCATCATTATATTTATATTTATTATTATGTATTTTATTTGCATTTTTTACAAAATCATCATGTGTTTTTGTTTTTTCTTTAAATGAACATTTAGGACACCCTTCTTCTAGTTTAATATGTGAATATGCTAATTTATAAAATTCACCATGAATTGGACATATGATTTTTATCTTGATTTTAGAATGAATATAATTTTCAACATAAATATATTTGTTATTATGTATTAGATTAGATAATTGTTTAAAATTATTTGAAGTTATTTTAGTATTCATAATGTTATATATTAAATATTATTGTCAAAAAATGATATTTTTTTATTAATATATAATTATAGATTAATTAAAATCTAAAAAATAAAAATGTGCAAGATATAAACTTAACACATTAAAAAACAATAACTTATAAAATGAAAAATTGGAAATTTGATTTATTTACATTTAAACAAAGTTTAACACTTGATCAATTTGAAATTTCATCAATTGTAGAAAGACATTTACAACAATTTGATACAATGTCAGAAAAACAATTAACAGAATCATTAAAAGCTAATTTAGCTAATTATTCATATGATAATGATGTTAAAAAATTAATTGAAAGTTTAGATCAAGAATTAGAATCAATGCCACTTGTATATGAACTAAAAAATTTATATAAACAAGTAGAAGGTCGTAATTATGGTATGTTATATAGAGAACCACTAAATAAAATATTAGATATTATATCTAAAGATAATGATTCTACTAGAATGGAACATATTTTAAATGAATTAGCATTATATGATTGGGTACCTGAAATTAAATTATTTATTAACAATTTAACAACTGATCCAGTTGAAAAGAAAAATTTAAATTCAAATGGTGCAAAACAATCAAAAGTTTATACTGTTGTAGAAGAAGTTGATAATGGACACGTTGCATTTGTTGGTGATAGATGGTTCTTATTATCAGAAAGTGAAATTAAACAATGTGTTATTAGTGATATAGTAAAAGAAGAAAATAAATTAAAAGTTTTACAAACATTAGAAAAAGCAATGGTTCTTTCTGATTTTGAAACTGAAACAATTAATTTCCGTATTGATGAAAATTTATCAATTGGATTAGGCGTAAATAAGAAAATATTCTTAAATGGTGAAGAAACCGATAAAGAATCAACATTAGAAGATTTATTTAATTCACCAATTGTTCCATATTTAAAGAAAAATTTCTATCATGTTATTGAATCAATGTCTAAAAATTTAGATAAAGTAGTTGAATTGGATATTGCTTGTAAAGTTACATCTTTAGTTAAACCATTAACTGAAACATACGCATTTAACTATAAAGATAAAATGTATTTATATAATATTGATAAAAGAACTGGTTCTGCATTATTTGAATATGATTCAGTTAACCAACTTATTCAAGATGTACAAAAAGAAATGGGATATGATTTAAGTAATTTCTTTGAAAATAAATTATCAAAAGAATTAAAACATTATAGAAAATTAGAAGATAGAGAAAAACAAATTGAAATGAAAATTAAAGAAGTAAATGAAGCAATTGATGAATTAAAAGAAAATAGTGAATTGTTAGAAGAATCTTCTCAATTAAAAGCTGCATTTGATGGATTATTGATTCATAAACATAATTTAACACAAGATTTAAATAATATTAAGAATCAAAAAAATCAAGAAAGAAAAAAACTATAATTTGTAAACAATCAATGGGTAATCAAATGATTACCCATTTTTTTTATTCCTATAATCAACCAATTCAAAATTTGGAAAAATATCTTTTATATAATATTCAATATCATATTTTAAATCTTCGTGTTCTTTATATAATAAATTTATATTATATTTTAATTTAACATAATCCCATATTTGTTGAATAATATCATATTCTATCCAATTATTACCTGACTCAATTTCTTTATAATAAGATATTTTATCAGTATAACCTTCATCTTTCATATCTCGTTCATCACAATATTGGTCAAAATTATTAATAATATAATTATTGATAAAATCAATATTATATTTTTGTTTTATATCATTAAAAATTGAATTTTCCATATTTATTCTATTTAACGATCACCAATAATTCTTTTTTTATTCTGTTTTAATTTTTCTATTTTTTTAACACGAAGATAATTTTCAATATCTTCTAAATCAAATTCAGATAAAACTCTGTGTAATTTTTCTTGATATGTTTCTTTAATGTAATATGGTGGTAATGAAGAACCACTGTGATCATTATAATCTTGATAATAATCACTATAATCGTTATTCATAATTTATATTATTTTTAATTTTATTTTGAATATTTAAAATTTTTTCATGTCTTTCTTTTAATATTTTTAATTCTTTAATTTCTTTTTTAATAGAAATCCTTTGTTCAATTAAATCATCTATAAATCTACGACTTGTATTATTAAAATAATATGTATTTAATTGAAGTTTTAAACTTCGTGATTTATTATTTAATCGTCTTATTTTATCTTGAATATTCATTTAATTTTTTTTAAAATCATCATAATCCTTAGTACCTTTTTTATTATTACAATTAGTACAACATTCTAACATATTATCAGTTGATAATAAACTACCACCTTTATATAAAGGTACTTTATGATCGACTGTTATAAGATTTTTTGTATTTTTTTGATAAAATTTATTTCTGACTTGTATTCCATATATTGGTTTACCACAATAATGACAAACCCAATGACCATCGTGTTCTTTCTTTTTCTTTCTTAAAAAATGTCTTCTTACTATGAAATAATATCTCCAGTCTTCATCATTTTGGAAATCTATATCATGTTCTCTATAATAATTTCTAAGTAAGACAGCAGACGAATATGTTTTTGGATCATCTATATTTTCATCGAAAATAATATGATAATGTTTTCTATTTCTTGAAATATTATCTTTTATCCATTCCATATATTAAAATTATCTTACAAAGATACATATTTATATTTATATAACAAAATTATTTTTTATTTTGTTTTAATTTTTGTATTTTTTTTCTTCTGATAAAATCTTGAATTTTATCTTCTCCTATTTTTTCTAATATCTTTTCTATTCCGAATTTTTCTATAAAATCATTTATTGTTGCATCATCAAAATTTTTAGGTTTTGATTCATGTTCTTTAATATATTTTTTTAAAAATTCTTCAATTTCATTTTTATCATAATATTTATTATGATAAAAATCTTCATCTTCATCATTGTATATTTTAAACATTTTTAATTTCTCCTATTTATTTTATTAATTTTTTTTATTCTTAAATAATCTTGAATTTTATCTTCTCCGATATGATCTAGTATATTAGATATACCATGATTTTGAATCAAATCATCAATAGTTAATTTTTCTGTTGGTTTATAATTATTACTATCATTACTATCTAATATATTAGATATACTATGAGTTTCAATAAAATCATCAATTGATGATTTTCCTGTTGATTTATAATTATTACTATCATTACTATCAAATGATAATATTTTTAATAAATGTCTTAATCTCTCTTTATCGTCCATTTCTATTAATTATTTTATGTAATTTTAATTTTCTTAAATTATCTTTATAGTTAAATATAATACAATATGAACCTTTATTTTTATTATTTTGTATATGTTCAAATAACTTATGTTCAGTTAAAAACCACCCGTATAATTCTATTTTACTATTTGATATAAAATAAACATATTCATTAAAAATACCATAACGAATATTAAAAAGATGTGTTAATGATTCAGTTCTACCATTTATAGATTCATCAAAACTATCAGGATATTTTAATATTAATTTTTTAATTGATTCTATAATAATATTTTTATGAAACATAGATTTAGAATGTACTTTTGTTTCATTATAAACTATTTCCCAATCAATTATACTGTCTAGGTATTCTGAAAATATTTTATATTCTTCTTTTGTTGGTTTCATTATAACATATTATTTAATTCTTATGGGTATATTTTCACGTTTATTTAAAATTTTTTTCACATTAGACAGATACTTTACCCAAGTATTATAAATTATCAATTCTTTTTCATATATTTTAGAATTTAAATACCATATTGGTTCACCACAACATTCACATGTATTACTAGATATATATTGATAAAATCTTTTTCGTTATGCTCTATAATAACGAAGAAGGTTTTTAGTATTTAATAATTCTAATTCCTTTTGTGTTTTTATTTTATCTATATTTAACACTTTAACTTTCATGTTATTTCTTTTTAGTTATTTTTTGTAATTTTTTAGCTCTTAAAAAATTTTGAATATCTTCAATATCAATATGTTCTAAAATTTTATTGACACCGTGTTCAGATATAATTTCGTTAATTGGATCTTTAAAAATATAAATAGATGAACCTTCATATGGTGGATCAAATTCATTTGGATCATTTATATTTTTTAATATTTTATTTATTAATTTCATATTATATCATATTTTTTTGTATTCTACTTATTTTTTTAAATCTTAAATAGTTTTCAATAACATCCATATCCATATGTTCCAAAATATGAATAGGGTTATTTTTACTGATAAAATTTGGTATTGTATTTTCTATTGAAATTTGTTTTTTATAGTTAATAATATTTTGATCAACCACTTTATTTATAATAATAGATACATCCTGTAATGATCTATCATATGAACATTGTCCTTTATTATACTTTTGAAAAATAACGAATATTTCATTTGCTATACTTTTCATTTTGATATATTATTTTTAAGTTTATTCAATTTCTTTTTTCTTAAATATAAATCAATCTTTTCTATATCTATACTATCCAATAATTCTTCATCTGTATATTTATAATGTACATCTTTCATAGTAAAATGTGGTGTTTTCGGTCTTTCTGGTTTTTCACATTTTTCTTTTAATTTTTCTCTTAATTTTTCTCTTAATTTTCCTGTTAATTTTTCATTAATTGGATCTTTTTTAATTTTATTTTGTTTGTATTTTTCAATTAATAATTTTATTCTTTCTTGTTTTCTATATTTTTCTTCCATAATTTTATATTTTTTCAATGAATACTTCTAAATGATCTTTTGAATAACTAATACCACCAGATGGATCGAATGGATCTTGTTTACCTGACATTTTTAATGAACCACATTCTTTATCCATTTTATGTTTTTGTTTTAAAACAGTTTTTATTTCCTTATTAAATGCAATTATATAATCATCTATTGAAGTTTTTACCCAAGTTCCTTTTGTTTCTAATATTTGTTCGGGTTTTAAATTATCACCTAAATGATGCCATATTTCTCCGTTATAATTAAATATTTTCGGTTTCTTTAAAACAACAATATAATCACCATAATTCCAAAGATCTTTAATTTTAATATTTCGTTTTTTTAATAAATTAATATATTCTGGTTTTACTTTAGATATATAATCAATACGATCACTTTTTTCAATTTTTACAGTATAATAAAAATCGTCATTTTTAATTTTATTACCATTATCATCTTTTAACCAATAACTTTTATTTGATATATTAGTTGGTTCATAAGTAGCACCTAATAAAAATGTTTCAATATAACCATATACAAATGCAAAAACACCAAAACGTCTAGGTGGATTATGATAATAATCGCTATCAGTTTTAAAATGTTTTTGTTTCATTGGTGATAATCCACCAAATCTAATAAATTTTATGTTCTGTTTAGTTAACATTTAATTCTATTTATTAATTTGTTTAGTTTATATTTTCTAAATCTTAATGTTTTATATTCAAAATATTTATCAATTTTATTGTGATAAATAAATATATCACTTATAAAAGGAAAAGATATACCATCTCTTTTAAAATATCGTATATTAAATTCTTCTAATGGTACTCCTATTATATCTTCAATATAGTCATTTATTATATTTTCATTTATTGTTATAACATCTAATTCAACATCTATTTCATATGGTATATTTAAATTTATAACATCAAATGCATCAATACTTCTATTTGTATTAACCATAATATCATAAGAACACATTATTTGATCAAATATCTTATATTTTTTAAAATTCTTAGGTTTTTGATATGTTGATTTATAAAAAATCACACTATTACTATCATTTATGTTTTTTTTCCTACCCATAATACAATTTTAATTTACAAAATTAATAAAATTTTAATAAAAAACAAAACTTTTTTAGAAAAAAAAACATTATTTTTTTGAAAAAAATAAACATTTTGAAACTTTATATATATAATCTTGTATAAGTCAATGTATAAAGTTATAATGTTAATAAAAAACACTATCCCAATATACAAAGATATAAAAATTTTTTAATTTTAAAAAAATAATTTAAAAAAATGCCAAAATATCTTGAAGATCGTGAATTATATTATGAATTAGTAATATCAAAAGGAAAAGGAAAATTAACACCAAAAGCAGAACAAATGTTAATATTGATAGCAAAGAATACAATAAGGAAAAAAGATAGGAATTATAATAGTATAGATGATAAAAATGATTGTGTACAACAAGGATTATTACATATGTTTATGAATTGGAAAAATTTTAATCATAAAAAATATGATAATGCATTCCCTTATTTTACTGAAATTTTTAAAAGAGGAATATCTGACGGTATGAATCTTTTAACTAATAAAAAAAGTTATAATGATGATGTAATCAGATTAATAAGTATTGATAGAGCTAATGAAGGAAAAGGATTACATAATGTATAAAAAACAACTATAAATAATAATGACATTTACAGAATTTCTTGAAAAAATAAAAAATCTTACAAGTATTAAAAATTTTGAAACTAATGAATATAAAATTTTATTTGTAGATTTCAAAGATATTATAACAGGTGCAAACGTTTATGAAATAAAAGGTAATTTTTCAAAAACTATTCAAATTTCAGATGATTATACTGATTTATATAATAATATAATTTATAATTTATTTGAATTAGGATTAGAAACATTTAATAAATTAGATGATAATAAAGAAATATTCATCAAGAGTATAGATGAACAAGATAGTTTTTTATATAAAAGAAAACTTTTTAATAAAATCAATTTTACAAGTAACCATATATCTATAAATGGTTATATTGGTCCTGCTAATTTTATAATTAGTAATAGTAATAATATAAATTTTTTAAATGAATATTGTAAATATAATACAAATATTAATAAAATTATACATGATGGTATATTAAAAGATAATGAAATTTTAATGGGTAGAAAAAATACAATAGATCAGCCTGGTTTAAATTTTATTTATCAAATTGAAAATGATAAAATCAATTATGATATTATTAAATCTGGATTATTACCATCAAATCATTTTATGTATTTTAATTTTTAACATTATGAATAAAAGAAAAGAAAAAAATGTAATGAATTCTATTTATTTTGAACAAGATCCATATGTTGAAAATTTAGAAAATGATTTTAATATTGAATTACCAATTGATAAAGTAATAACTAAACAGGATGATATTGATGGGTTAATAAAATTTTTAAATAATTTAAAAACAAATCTAATATAAAATTAAAAAGGGTGATTTAATTATCACCCTTTTTAATTTTATGGACATTATAAAATAAATATATAAATAAAAACAAATAAAATTTATGAAATTTAATAATAGATTAATTAGATATATTTCTAATTTATTACACATTACAAAACCAGATATTTATATTTATATTGTTGAAGATAATCAATATTATGCAAAATTAATAAAAGCAAATTTAAATAAAGTTGGTTATAATAATGTAGATATATTTTATAGTGGTGAATTAGCAATTGATTCAATTAAAGAAAAAGAACCAAATTGTATAATTTTAGATCATATTTTATCAAATAAAGGTATGAATGGTGTGGATGTATTAAAATATGTTAAAAAAAATAATTCAGATATAAATGTTGTTGTATTATCAGGACAACAAGATGTTAAAATAGCATCAGATTTAATGAAATACGGTGCATTTGATTATATTGTTAAAAATGATATGACATTTTTTAATTTAGAAAACACATTATTTAAATTATCAAGAATATTAATGATGAATGATAGAAATACTACAAAGTATATTATAATATCAACTCTATCTATATTAGTTATTGTATTAATATTTATGTTAATATTTATTCTATAAAAAATAATATTTTATATGTCTGTTAATAAATCAAAATTTAATAATAAATATAAACAAGGTTTTTATCATTTACAAAACCCGTCAAAATATATCGGAGATCCAACAAATATAAAATTTAGATCAAGTTGGGAGTATGCTTTTTGTACATATCTAGATATGTCGGAAAATATTATTCGTTGGCAAGCAGAAGGAATCACTATTCATTATAGAGATCTTCAAAATCATTCACATAAATATTTTCCAGATTTTTACTATGAAATTATGAAAAATGATGATCCACATGAATTTACAAGAGTAATAGCCGAAATTAAACCATCCAATGAATTAATTCCTCCAGAAAAACCAATTAATGAATCAGGTAAAAAATTAGAAAATTATGAATATGCAGTTCGCACACATATTAAAAATAAAATTAAATGGAGTTCAGCAATAGATTATTGTAAATCTCGTGGTATGGAATTTGTTATAATAACCGAAAAACATTTAAAACAAAAAGGATTAATAAAATGAAACGTAAACCAAAAGGGTATTGGAATTATGATTTGTGTAAAAAAGAATCTTTAAAATATAAAACAAGAACAGAATTTAATATTAATTGTAAGGGTGGATATTTATTTGCACATAAAAACAAATAGTTAGATGATATATGTTCACATATGGAAAATGTTGGACACAAATATAAAAGATGTATATATTGTTATGAATTTTCAGATAATTCAGTTTATGTTGGTTTGACATATAATTTAGATGTTAGACAAAATAATAGAAATAGTGATAAAAATGATCAAGTTACTAAACATATAAAAGAAACAAATTCACAACCAACAAGGAAACAATTAACAGATTATATTGACGTTAACGATGCTATAAAATTAGAAGAATTTTATGTTAAAAAATATATAAAAGAAGGATGGAATATTTTAAATAAATCAAAAACAGGTGGAATTGGTAGTAGTGAATTAAAATGGACTAAAGAAAAATGTAAAAATGAAGCAATAAAATATAAAAACAGAAAAGAATTTAAAATTAAAAATTCTAGTGCTTATTATTCATCGATTAAAAATGGTTGGTTAGATGAAATATGTTTACATATGAAACACCAAATACAAAAACCAAAAAATTTTTGGACTAAAGAAAAATGTTTAGAATATGCATTAAAATGTAAAAACATAAAAGAATTTAAATGTAAATTTGGATGTGCGTATAATTTAATAATTAAAAATAATTGGAATGATATTAAAAATATTATTAAAAATAATGTATCATGGACATATGAAATGTGTAAAGATGAAGCATTAAAATATAAAAGTAAAAAAGATTTTAAAATTAAATCCCCGAATGCTTATAATTATTCAGTAAAACATAAAATTTTGAATCAGATTAGTAATCATATGATAGAGTTAAAAAAACCTAAAGGTTATTGGACAAAAGAAAAATGTCAATTAGAATCACTGAAATACAAAACAAAAATGGAATTTGAAATTAAATGTGGAGGTGGTTTTAATGCATCTAGAAAAAATAAATGGTTAGATGAAATATGTGTTCATATGGAAAATAATATTACTTCCTAGATGATGAATTTCTTACTTTATTAAAAATATTTATTACCCATTCATTATCTTTTATAATATCAGTGAAATAATCTAAATCATCAGTTTCTATCAATTTAGTTCTAACTTTTTTATTTAATAATAGTAATTTTACAATTTCAAAATTTTTATTATCAGATGCATTCCAAATTGCACTATTATATTGATCAGATGGATCAACTTCGGGTATTGTTAATAAATATTTAATAATATCAATATGTTCATTATCTATTGCTAATATAATAGGACTATTATGATTAATTGTAGGATCACCACCTTCGTCTATACCTTGTTTAACTAACCATAATACACCATATTCACATCCTTTTAATATTTTCATATTTGGATCTAAATTATTAGAATAATTTTCTAAATCATCTTTAGATTTAGGTTTTAAAACATTTTTTATAGATTCATTATATGTTTGTAAATATTTCATTATTAAAATTAATTTAATTTTTATTCTTCATAATCTTCTTCGTTTTCCCATTCTTCATCTTCATCTCCA
>ERZ795044.3036-NODE-3036-length-14276-cov-5.285071_pt1 | contig 14276 bp, 15 predicted proteins | sample MGYA00375128_ERZ795044 | MGnify/ENA primary metagenome ERZ795044 (study PRJEB30173, sample SAMN05720213) | anaerobic digester metagenome | isolation source: active sludge of municipal wastewater-treating anaerobic digesters | place: USA | collected 2014-12-22 ... | reverse complement strand
GCCTTTCTTCTGTATATACATGGTATACATCCTAAAAAGCATTTCTGCCCAATCGTTTGCTTCAGTTCCTCCTTGACCTGAATGAATAGACATTATGGTATCACACATATCATACTTCCCAGAGAGGAATTTTAGAGATTCAAATTGAGATATTTCATCTTTCAATTTATTGTAATCTTCAATTAATAGTTGCTTTTCGTCTTCAGAGGTATCCTCTATTAAAGAGAGTAATGATTGTAAAGAGTTTTTAAGTGTTTCAATCTTGCTAATTTCCTCTTTTATATCAGCAATTTCTGATAAAGTGTCTTGAGCGTGTTCTTGATTTTTCCAAAAATCAGGGGTACCACTTTCCTGTTGTAGTGTATTAAGTATTTCTTTTTTAGAATCTATATTTAAAGTTTCCTCTATTTCAAGAAGTTTTTGAGTTAGTTGTTCAATATCTCTTTTACTAATTTTTTCCATTCTTGTATATTATACTAATTCAAATTAAAAAAGTATCGTAATATGTTTGGTTTAAATGCAATGAAAAGTCCACAGGAGGTAAAGCAACAGTTACAGGAAGAGAGAAAGAACTTTGTTGTTTTGTTGATATTAGATGGTTTTGGAGTTCATCCCGATCCAGAGGGTAATGCAGTATTGGCTGCAAAGACTCCTTTCTTTGATACCGCTTGGACTTATGGTAGGTCTACATTAATAAATGCATCTGGTACTTATGTAGGCTTACCTGCAGAGGAGGCGGGTAACTCTGAGGTGGGTCATCTTAATCTAGGTGCTGGTCAGGTTGTTTATCAATCTTTACCAAGAATTAATGATGCTATATCCGCACATGAATTAGATACTAATTCAACTTTAAGGGATGCTTTTTTAGAATTAAAGAAAAGAGGTTCTAATATGCATTTGGTTGGTGTATTGAGTGCTGCTGGTGTACATGGACATATTAAACATCTTTTCTCACTATTAGATATATGTAAGGTTAATGGTATTAATCCATTTATACATATTATCCTTGATGGTAGAGATACTCCTCCTAAGGATGGCTTTTTGTATTTGAATAAATTGAATGAGAAGATTAGAGAGGTTGGAGTAGGTAGGATAGCTTCTATGCATGGTAGATTCTTTGGTATGGATAGAGATGATAGATGGGAGAGAATTAAACTTGCATATGATGCAATGGTAGGTTTGTCTCAGGAGAGTTTTAAAGATGCTGTTTTAGCATTGCAAAAGGCATATTCAATAAATGAAACGGACCAGTTCTTTAAACCAAGAATGAAAGTAGATGAAAGGGGGCAACCGGTTGGTGCAATTAAGAGTAATGATGTATTACTTTTCTGGAATTTTAGAGAGGATAGGGCAAGGGAGTTAAGTAAAGCCTTTATCTCTCCTGATTTTAATTTTTTTGTAAGAAGAAATTATCCTGAGAATTTATATCTTGTTACTATGACAGGTTATGAGGAGGGTATAAACGCTCATGTTATCTTTCCACCAAAAGAGATTAAAAAACCTATTGCTGAAATTTTGGCAGATAATGGATTTAAGCAGTTACATATTTCTGAAACAGAAAAGCATATGCATGTTACTTACTTCTTTAATGGTGGTAATGAGCTAGCACATGCTGGAGAAGATTTTTTTAATATACCCTCTCCTAAGGTGGAAAATTATGCTACTATTCCCCAGATGAGCTCTCCAGTTATCAGGGATGAGGTGGTAAAAAGAATTAAAGCCATGAAAGCTTTTAATTACAAATTTATAGTTATTAATTTTGCTAATCCAGATATGTTAGGTCATACGGGGGAATTTATGCCTACAATTAAGGGAAATGAGATATGTGATAGCTTGGCAGCAGATATTGCTAAAGTCACTCTTTCTATGGGTGGAGCTATGATTCTTACGGCAGATCATGGAAATTGTGAGACTATGGTAAATAGGGTAACTAAGGAAGCAGATATATCACATACAAATAATCCTGTACCTTTAACAATACTTTCTGATATTAGTAATATTACTCCTAAGGCGGGTGTCAATTTACAAAAGATAGGAACAGGTCCTAGTGCTAAGGTAACAGGTCTTCTAGCAGATGTTGCACCTACATGTTTAGGATTAATAGGATTGAATACTCCAGAGAGTATGACTGGTGTGGATTTGAGGAATGTATTTTAAAGGAGAAATATTAATATACTAATTCCAAGTATCACTCTGTATACCCCAAATACGGTCAACCAATTTGACTTGCTAAACTTTTGAAGTAAGTATAGACATACATATGTAATTACTCCTGATATAACAATACCTAAAATATCTGATGTATTTAATACTCTTTGTGGGTACTCTTTTGCAATCTCATATATTGGAGCAAGAAATAGGATAGGTAATCCAAGTAAGAATGAAAACTGTAGCGCCGTATATTTATTGATTCCCATTAACATTCCTGTAATGGTGGTAATTCCAGATCTTGAACCACCAGGTATCAGTGCTACTATTTGACTTATTCCCATTGCAAGAGATTGTTTCCAAGATATTTTTGTTAATTCTTCCTCTTTCGCTCTATATTTCTTTTCAATTATTATCATAACAATTCCCCAAAGTATTAAGGAGATAGCGATAATGAAGTTTCCTCTAAACTTGTTTTCTATTACTGATTCGAAGAGTAATCCGATTATTCCTGCTGGAATTGCTGAGATAATGATTTTTAGGTAGAGAGAGAGTTTCTCTTTTTTAAGGATATCTTTAAAAAGAAATTTCCAGAAGTATATTACTAATGCAACTGTTGTACCTAAGTGTAAAACTGAGAGTAAGTAGGTATCCATTTTTATATCTAATAGTTGGGCTGTTAGTAAGAGGTGTGCACTACTGGATACAGGAAGGAGTTCAGTAATGCCTTGTTCTATACCAAGTATTATGACTTTAAGTATTTCCATGTTTTTTGTATGCTATATTAACTACTTGTGGTATATTCTACTTATATGAGAGTAAAAAAGATAGGGGGAATTCTATTAATGTTATTAATACTTAGTATCTCAGCTGTTAAGATTTATGCTGCTGATGCTTCTTTTTCATTTTATCCATCTAGTGGAATTGTTAAGGATGTTAATGAGGGTTTTACTGTTGATATATTAATAGATTCTGGTAGCTATGAGATTAGTAAGGCAAGGGCTGTTGTAAAATTTGATCCCAAAATTGTTAAATTAAGAGAAGCGTATCGTAATGATAACCTGTTTGAAGAGTGGGTAGAGGGGGAAACTAGTACAGACAATACTAATGGTATTGTTATGTTAACTGGGCAAACAACAGATATTGAAAAAAAGGTTTACTATGTTACAGAGGGTGACCCAGATGTATTTGCAAGATTAGAGTTTGAGGTTGTAACTACAAGTAGTAAACCTGTGGTTTTGGAATTTCAATACTCTGGTGAAGATGAGTCTTTAATGTCAGTAATACTTAAGAGTGGTTCTCCCACTGTTAATGTTCTAAACAGTAAACCTGCTTCTGCGACATTTTCTATTGAGGGAGCGGATGTACCTGATACAGCTATTGATACTAATACTGTTGGTATAATTTTGGGAGTTATATTAATTCTGGTTGGTGGGTTTGTAAGAAGTACGAAGGTAAATGTATTTAAAGGAAGAAGAGGAACTATTGTGCTATCAAATTAGAATGTTGATTAGAATATAGATATCTGATATCATTTTTTACATCTGAATGCCGAGATAGCTCAGTTGGTAGAGCATCTGTCTGAAGAACAGAGGGTCCCCAGTCCGAGCCTGGGTCTCGGCACCACGCGAGAGTAGTTCAGTTGGCTAGAACGACACATTGCCAATGTGTAGGTCGCGGGTTCGACCCCCGTCTCTCGCTCCAACAGTGTGTTACTTCTTTGAAATTTTTATTATCAACCTTGCTATCTGTTTTCTTAGTCTAAAGCCAAGATATATGATTGCAAAGGTAACGACAATAGCTATTAACCACTTGTCTGACATTTTTAAATATGTAATTAAAGCACTAAGATCGCCCTCCACTTTTTTACCAATGTAAGCAATTATTAAAGAGTATGTAAACATACCAATAAATACAGCCAAAGAGTGTTTAAATATATTTACTCTAAAAAAACCAGCAGCCATACTTGCAGCTACTCTTAACCATGGTAGAAATCTTGTAAGAGTTATGTAAAAGAAACTACCTTTAATGATTCTCTTTCTACTTTTTTCTATTTTCTCTTTATCAAATCTTAAAAACCTTGCTCTACCACCTAACCATGTATCAGGATTTTTTATTGTAAAGATATATCCGAGTAGGTATGGGAATAGGTAGCCAAGGACACTTCCAGAACCAGATATTAATGCTATTTTATATATACTATTACCCTTAGTTGCTAATACAGATATTATCATCTCTATTGGGACAGGGAATCCCAGAGATGAGATAAATAGGCCTAGATATTTAAGATTTATTAATAGGTTCAAACTTTTATTTAGAATGAAATCGAGCATACAGGTATATTAGCAGATATTTTAATTAGTTAAAATTCCTTTTATTTTTTCCTTGTGTAAGATAAACTTTCTGTATGAATGGGAGTAATAAAAAGAGGGAGCTTGTCATCAACAAAGTAAAAAGATTTCCTGTAATCGTTTTTCTAAAAAGGATTCTTCCTTTACTAGTAGCGATTTCTCTTTTCTTCTTAACCTTTCTTTTTGGTTTATGGAATGTTAGAGAGTTTGATTACAGTGGAAGTGAATTAGATACTGTTTCAAGTAGTGATTTAGATTCATATCTTACTAAGTATATTGGAGAGAATATATTTTTACTTTCTATTTCCGATGTTGAGAAGAAGCTTTTTGATAGTAATGGATATATTAAAGAGGTGTATATTAAAAAGGTACTTCCTTGGAAGTTAGAGATTAATATTAAAGAGTTTAAACCAACATATTTGGGATACTCTTCGGACAGGTGTATTCTTTTCGCTGATACAGGAAAGATGATTTCTGAGATTTGTAAGGAGTGTGAACAGGAGTGCTTGGAAAAGAAAACGACTGAGTTGTATTTAGTATCAGATAGCTCATTGGAGGGAAATGGAGTTTTAATATTCTATGATGAGATTAGTAGTATTCAGAGAGTACTTTCTGAGTTTGAATATATGGTTGATAGTATTGAAATTAGTAATGGTATAGCAAGGGTTAAGGATATTGAGGGTCAAATATTTATCTTTGATATGACATATGATTTTGATACGCAATTGGGTAGGGTATATATCGTTTGTCAAAAAATAGATGAAGATATGATAAAATTCAGTAGTTTAGATTTAAGGTTTGAAAGACCGGTAATGCACCTAGAGTAGTACTTTTATTGACAAGAAGCCAATACTTTGTAAGAATAGAAATGCTTCTTGCTAATTTGCTCTTTTTTGACTATATTATATATACAAATATAGTTTTAAATTTAAGTAATATTTGACTGCCTTTAAATCATATGGCACGGAAAACAATAACAGCAATAGATGTTGGATCCTCAAAGATTACAACAGTTATATCCTCAGTAGAGGATAATCAAGCCCCTTCAGTAATTGGTGTTTGTTCATATCCTAGTAAGGGTATTAAAAAGGGGGTTGTAGTTAATATTGATGATGCAACGAATTCAATATCTGAGAGCGTAATGGCTGCTGAAAGAATGGCGGGTATTACTGTATCAGATGTCTTTGTTTCAATAAATGGGGAATTGGTTACTAGTTTAAACAACAAAGGAGTTGTTGCTGTAGCTAGTTCTGAGATTACTGTGGATGATACATATAGAGCTATTGAGAATGCTAGGACACTTTCTTTACCTGACAACTTAAATCCGATACATATAATTCCAAGAGAGTTCGTTGTTGATAGTCAAGGTGGTATTAAGTATCCAATAGGTATGTCTGGTACAAGATTGGAGGTTGAAACACATATCATTACAGCTCCGAATTCATACTGGCAGAATTTAAAAAAATGTGTAGAGCAGTTGGGTTTAAATGTATATGATGTTGTATTTACTGGTTGGGCATCTTCTCTATCTGTTTTAACAGATACAGAGAAAGAATTGGGTGTTACTCTCTTAGATATAGGTGCTGGTACTACCAGCATTTCAATATTTGAAGAGGGATCTGTGATATACAGTGGAACTGTTCCATTGGGTGGTATTAATATTACTAGTGATATAGCTATTGGTTTACAGGTATCATTAGAAGATGCTGAAAAGATTAAGGTTCATATGAATGATTTATTTGAAAATAAAGCAAAGTCAAAAAAACTATCCTCAGATTCTACACCTGCGCTTTTGAGAAGGGTTGATGAAGAAGAGCCAAAGCTTAAAAAGGGTGATGAGATAGATTTATCAATAATTGATATTCCCGAGAAGAAGGTTTCAAAAGAAATGTTAAAAAATATTGTTGAAGCAAGATGTGAGGAGATATTTGAGATGGCAAAGGATAATGTACAGAAAGCTGGGTTTAAGATTAATATGCCTGCTGGTATAGTGTTGTCCGGTGGCTCTGCACTTTTACGAGATCTCTCTAAATTTACCCAAGGTGTATTTGGTGTTGCTTCTAGAATAGGGTATCCTTCTGGCTTAACAGGTATGGTAGAGGAGATTTCTGATCCATCTTTCGCATGTGTTCAGGGATTGATAAAATATGCAATTGATGATGAGGCAGATGTTGATACAGGTAAGAGTAAAAATGTTGGAACTTTTAAGAATAGAGTAGTAGAATGGTTTAAATCATTGATTCCGTAAACTGCCCAGATATAAAATTTAAGTTTAATTGACTTATGCCTTTAATTACAACAAATGTAGATCCTGTTGCTAAGATAAAAGTAATAGGAGTGGGTGGTGGTGGATGTAATGCCATTAATACTATGATGACGGATTATGATATTCCGGGAGTAGAGTTTATGGCTTTCAATACTGATGCTCAGACACTTAAACTATCTAAAGCACCTGTTACACTTCAGCTTGGTGAGACATTAACCAAAGGACTCGGTGTTGGTGGAAATCAAGAGTTAGGTGCACAAGCAGCAGAGGAGAGTTTAGACCAGATTCAAGAGCACTTGGAGGGTGCAGATATGGTATTTATAACTGCAGGTATGGGTGGGGGAACAGGTACAGGTGCTGCTCCAATAATTGCTGGTGTGGCTAAGAATATGGGTGCATTGACTGTCGCTGTAGTAACAAAGCCATTTGATTTTGAGGGTAATAGAAGAAGAGAGATTGCAGAGGATGGAATAAATAGCTTAAGAGATAAGGTGGATACATTGATAGTTGTTCCTAATCAAAGATTACTTGAGATAGCGGATGCAAATATTTCCTTTATTGAAGCAATGAAGATGGTTGATTCTGTACTAGCTGAGGGTGTTAACAGTATCTCTACATTAATTAGCCAAACAGGATATATTAATGCAGACTTTAATGATGCTAAATCAGTAATGCAAAATGCAGGTACAGCCCTGATGGGTATTGGTAGAGCTACTGGTGATAAGAGAGCAGAGTTAGCAGCTAGAGCAGCCACGACTAGCCCACTACTTGATATGTCAATTGAGGGAGCAACAGGGGTTCTTTACAATATTGTTGGTTCTGATTTAACTCTTCCTGAGATAAGTATGGTTTCGGAACTCATACAAGAGGCTGTTGATCCTTCTGCTAACATCAAATTTGGAGCTCAGATAGATCCTTCTTTAGGTGATGAAATTGTAATTACAATCGTTGCAACCGGTTTTGATGAGAAGAAACAGGTATATACAAAACAACAGAAAGGAGATGATGATGACGATGCATTCGGGTTAGGAGGTATTCCAATATCATCTTCAGATTTTGATAAGGAAGATGATGACTATGAAGAGAAAGAGGAGAAATCTTTTGATGCAGTAGAAAGTAAGAAAGAGGATGAGGAAGAAGAGAAGGAGGATGAAGATTTCTACAAAGGTGCTGCTAAGAAAATAGAGATAGAGGATGATTTTGATGATCCATTGGATAAACCAGCTTTTATGAGAAAAATGTTTGGTAAAAAGAAATAGTAGTGATAATAGAAGTCAAAGTAAAAACTTCATCTATAGAAAGTAAGATTGAAAAAATAGGTTCAAACTATTTAGTATCATTAAAGAATAAACCTCATAACAATAAAGCAAACATAGAATTAATAGATATCATATCTTCATATTTTAATATTCCAAAAAGTTCTGTTAATATTATTCATGGGCTTAAAGGTAAGAAGAAATTAATTGAAGTAAAGAAAGAATGAAAGTAGGAAATGGGAAACAAAAAAGGTTAAGATTAGATTTATATATTTTTATTCCAGCAGTATTAATATCTATCATTGGGATTTTTACCCTTCTTTCAACTACAATAGGAAATGATGGTAAGTTTAATGATTTATCCATTGTGTATAAACAGATAGGTTTTGTTGTATTTGGATTAATAACATACTTAGTAGTTTCTAAGATAGACATCTCTCTTTTTAAGTATGTACAGATAATTATTCCTATATATTTAATTACAATTATTCTCTTAGTATTGGTATTCATACTTGGTCCGGTTATTAACAATGTCCAAAGATGGTTAGTAGTTGGAGGTATACAGATACAGCCATCTGAGATAGCAAAGATTACAGTGATACTTGTTACTGCTAGTATTTTTTCATTTAAACATAGGTATAATCAGTGGTTACTGTTTCTAATATCTTTTATAGCTGTTTTACCTATATTCTTACTAGTATACTTTGAGCCTGCTGGTAGTATGTCCTTTTTAATATTATTTATTTGGTTTTTAGTTGCATTTACTGGTTTGAGTAATCAACTACGAAATACTGTGGCTTTGATAGTCGTTGGATTAGTATCATCATCGCTTTTTTTAATTAGTTTTACTGATAATTGGATATATATTCTGTTAAGTATAGCTGCAATAGTTATAAGTATATTGGCATATTACTATAGAGATAATTGGAGAGTACTCATTGTAATTAGTTTTTTAATTGGGATAATGGTTGGTTCTACCTCTGTTGTTTTATACAAGAATGTTTTAAAAGAGTATCAAAAAGATAGGATAGAGGCGTTTCTGAACCCAACAGAAAACACTAAAGATATTGGGTTTAATGTTAATCAAGCGAGAATAGCGATAGGTTCGGGTCAGATATGGGGGAAGGGTTTTGGTAACGGCACACAGAGTAAGAGAGATTTTTTACCTGAGCATCAAACAGATTTCATTTTTGCCTCTTATGCCGAAGAGTTTGGGCTAGTGGGATCTCTGTTTTTACTCGTTCTTTTCTCAGTTATAACCATTAGGGTTCTTAATATATCGATAGATAATGCACGAAATACATTCTTAAGTATGATATTAATAGGTGTAACTATGAAAATGGTATTAGAGATATTTATTAATATCGGTACTAATCTTGGAGTAATACCAGCAACTGGTATACCGCTTCCTTTGGTTAGTGCAGGGGGAACCATAACCGTTATGACTCTCTTTTCTTTAGGTGTTGTTCAAAGTATAATCAACAGTAGTAATGTTAGTAAAAATAATAGGAATATAATTGACAATTATTAATTAATAACTTAAAATCCTTTGGTCATGAATAAAAATAGTAATAAAGAAAAATTTGCAGTAATAAAGATAAGTGGAACTCAGTTAAAGGTATATGAGGGTAATGAGTACGAAGTTAATAAATTAGCTGGTAATAAGGGTGATAAGGTAGAGATTAATGATGTACTTTTAGTTTCTGATGGTACTGATACGAAATTAGGTAATCCTACTGTTAAGGATAGTAAGGTTATACTTGAAATAACATCTCAAAAGAAAGATAAGAAGGTAGAGGTGTTTAAGTATAAATCTAAGTCTAGATACAGAAGGAGTATGGGTCATAGAGCTTTAATTACTAAAGTATTGGTTAAAGAGATTAAATAATGCGATATTTTTTTGAGTGTGGTAATTTCCCAGATATTTCTCTTGCAGAGCTTTCTATACTCTTAGAGGCTTTTAATGTTTCAAAGGATAGTATAAAGAAAGGTAATGAATCAATTCTGTTCATAGATAGTAATAGTATTACTAAAGAGATATTGGATACAATATTTAAAAGAGCTGGTAGTTTTATTCGTTATGGAGAGGTTATCGAGAATGTAGATACATTTTTACTTCCGTATTTTGATATGAAAAAGGTTGTATATGGGATTTCTGTATTAGGGTATAGCGATATTAAGATTAAAGATATTCAAAGATTATCTAATGAGATTAAGAGAGGATTTAAGGAGAGTGGTGTATCTTCTCGATTTATTCTTCCTCAAAAAGGAGAGTTAAACGCTGCTCAGATAATTTATAATGAGATATTAAGTGATGGTTTTGAGTTATGTATATTTGATATAAATGGACAGAGAGTATACGGTAATACATTGGGTATTCAAGATATAGATTCTTTTGTTAAAAGGGATTTAGATAGGCCAAGTGTTGATTTTGATATGGGTGTATTACCTCAGAAATTAGCTCGTATTATGTGTAATCTTACTGGTTTGCGAAGTGGAATTTTGTGGGATCCATTCTGTGGTAGTGGTACTGTATTAATGGAGGCAGCTGTACTGGGTTTTGACATATTGGGTTCTGATATTGATTTAGGTGCATTAGAAAGTGCTGATAAAAATATTAAGTGGTTATCTAAAGAGGGTCTAATTGAGAGTAATAGGTATAATATATTTCAATTAGATATTCGTAATGTTGAAAAGCGAATTATTAAAGATTTAAAGAGCACAGGTATTAATGCTGTTGTGTGTGAACCTTTTATGGGACCACCTCAGAGAAGAGTTGTAAGTGAATTTAAGGCAGAAGAGTTACTTGAAAATGTAAGAAGTTTGTATGAATCTCTTTTTACTGTTTTAAATGAGATATCTCATAAAGGATTTAAAGTTGTATTAATTGTTCCTGAGTACAAGACAGATAGAGGGTGGAAAACATTTAATTTAAATAGTTTAATTGGTAAGAAGTGGAATATACTGAATAAAAAATATGGATCAGGGGACTTGAAATGGAAGAGGATAAATAGTATTATCTCAAGGAATATTTTCATACTCGAAAAGAGGTAGTTAAATTAATTATACAGAGATATGTCACATGTTGTCGGAGCAGGTAGTGTTACAATGGGTGGTCATGTTGCAGGTAAGAGGCTTGGTGTAAAAAAATATGAGGGAGAGAGTGTAAAATCCGGAAATATAATTGTTAAGCAGAGAGGTTCTGTTTATCATCCTGGTAAAAATGTTTATTCTTCTAAAGATTACTCTATTCATGCAAAGATAGATGGTGTTGTAAAGTTTAGAAAGATGAGTGGTTTTAAGAGGGGTCAATACTTCGTAGATGTGATAGAATCTCTTTAAGGAGATGAGTAAACAAAGATTTATCCAAATAGAGAGTAAGAATGCATTGTTAGAACTGCTTCGTGAGGGTAGGGATTTTGAACGAATATATCTTGCAAGTAGTGCATATAGAGATGAAAAAACAAAAGAGATTGTACAGTTGGCAGAAGAAAAGAAAATCCCAGTTATTAGAGTTCCAAGAAAGACATTGATGAGAAGGCTTCGTGCTTCAACCTCTGAGAGTGTTGTAGGGATGATGTATTCTCAAAATCAATGGGATTTAGATGATCTTTTAGAGAGTATCTATAAAGAGAAGAAGGTTCCATTTTTTTTAATACTTGATGAGGTTAAGTATACTCAAAATATTGCAGCTATAATGAGAACTGCTTTTGCTGTTGGTGTTAATGGAGTAATTACCCATCCTAGTGATGTTAATTTAGTAACTGATGAAACTATTCGAATATCTATGGGTGCAGCAGAAAGAATACCTCTTGTAGAGATGAATCTGTTTACAGCAATTAAAGAGTTGAAAAAGAATGGTATAAAGGTCTTTGGTGTACATATGGATGGTAGTACTTACTTTGAGACAGATTTAAAAGGTCCTTGTGCTTTTGTTTTGGGTGCCGAGGATGTCGGAATATCAACAGGTATGTTAGAGAGAGTTGATGAAAAAATATCTATTCCTATGAGAGAGGGAATCGGTTCATTGAATGTAAGTGTAAGTGCTGCTGTACTTATGTATGAGAAGCTTAGACAAGAGGTTTCTAATTAATCGAAGTTTTCTATTCCTAATTTCTTAAGTAGTATTTCAAGATCTTTTTTACTTAGGAATCTAATAATTACTCTTCCTCCTTTACTTAATCTTCTTACACTAGTACTGTAGCCTATCTTTTGGGTTAACATCTCTCCGTATCTTAATAGATCTGGGTAATCTGTTTGAATAGTTTTATATTTAGCACTTTTACCGTAGTTAATCTTTCTTACTAAGGATTCTGTTTGTCTTACACTTAGACCTCTTTTTACAACAATATCTGTAGCAGCTATTAATGATTCTTCATCTCTAATACCAAGTAGTGCTCTTGCGTGGCCTTCTGATATGGTTTCGTTCATTACTACCTCTTTAACAGGGTCTGGTAGCTTTAGTAGTCTCATTTTATTTGATATTGTTACTCTGTTTAAACCAACTTTTACAGCTATTTGTTCTTGAGGCATTCCAAATTCGTCTTGAAGTTGTGTGAATGCATATGCCTCTTCTAAGGGATTAAGGTCTTGTCTTTGAATGTTTTCTATTAATGCTAGCTCTAACATCTGTTGTGGAGATGATTCTTTGATTACAATAGGGACATACTTTAGTCCTGCTAATTGGGCTGCTCTGTATCTTCTTTCTCCAGCAATAATTAGGTACTTCTCTGAGTTTTTATCTTTTGTTACAATTAGTGGTTGTATAACGCCACTTTCTCTAATTGAGTCTGCTAATCCAATCAACTCATCTGGTTCAATATGCATTCTAGGTTGGAATGGGTTTGGTAAGATTTTTGTAATATCAAATTTCTCAATGTATGAGCTACTGGAGTTATCTATTTGATTTGAGTCTATTAATGCTGCTAATCCTTTTCCTAATCTATTTTCTTCCATTTTTATATATTTACAATTTAAAGAAATCTTTTAATAAACTCTTTTGCAAGATTACTGTAGGCAATTGCTCCTGTAGATTTAGAATCATATTGAAATATTGTTTTACCGTATGAAGGAGCTTCAGATAATCTAACATTTCTTGGTACTATTGATTCAAATGCCATATCTTTAAAGAACTCTCTAACATCTGATACTACATTGGATGAGAGTTTGGTCCTACTGTCATACATAGTGAGGATAACGCCTCCTAATTTAAGAGATGGATTAACTCCTTTTATTAATTTCATAGTATTAATTAACTGTCCTAGTCCTTCAAGGGCGAAGTATTCACACTGTATAGGGATAAGAAGATGTTCAGCTGCACTTAATGCATTTATTGTTAACAAACCTAATGATGGAGGACAATCAATTATTACTACATCAAAATCATCTTTAATTGTTTCTATGGCTTTTCTAAGGAGTGTTTCTCTAGATATCATATTTACCATTTCTATCTCTGCACCTGCTAGTGATAGGTGAGAGGGAACTAGAAATAGGTTAGTGGTTGAGGTAGATACAAATACAGATTGAATAGGTACAGAATTAACAATAACATCGTATATACTTTTGTAAGGAGCTTGTTCGTTAGTATCCCAACTCTGTTTATCAAACTGTTGTGTGAAACCCAGGCCAGATGATAGGTTGGCTTGTGGGTCTAAATCAATTAGTAAAACTTTTTTACCTTTTTTAGCTAATGCTGCTCCTAGATTTAAGGTAGTAGTAGTTTTACCTACACCACCTTTTTGGTTTGCTATTACAAAAATTTCCATATAGATAATTTACCATGTTTCACAGCTAGAGTCCAATGCTATATGTTTCGTGTTGGACAATTCTGAACTCTGAGAATGGGAAGTACACTATCCAGGCTTTACCTTTTATTTTGTCTTGGGTTATTGGTCCAAACTCTCTTGAGTCAGAGCTATTTGTTCTGTTATCACCACATACGAAGTATTCATTCTCTTGTATTGTAATACTTTGTCCTTCGTGGAGATATGAGCCACCGTTTGTAATTACGGTTGATAGTAGATACTTAGATTCATCTAGTAGTTCGTTATTGATATATATTTTCCCATCTTTAATCATTACTTCATCACCCGGAATACCGATAATTCTTTTAATGAAGTCTTGTGTATCAGAAAATTTAAATATTATTACATCTCCTCTCTTAGGTTCTGATACTCTGTATGTTACTTTATTAGCCATTAACATCTCTCCATTTTTGTATGTTGGATGCATTGAGTTTCCTACTACTTCGTGTGG
>ERZ795044.3035-NODE-3035-length-14279-cov-5.776926_pt1 | contig 14279 bp, 17 predicted proteins | sample MGYA00375128_ERZ795044 | MGnify/ENA primary metagenome ERZ795044 (study PRJEB30173, sample SAMN05720213) | anaerobic digester metagenome | isolation source: active sludge of municipal wastewater-treating anaerobic digesters | place: USA | collected 2014-12-22 ... | reverse complement strand
AATCAAGCTCTCCTTTTCTCATTTTCGCGCCAAGTCCCCGCGCCTCTCCTCCGAGAACAAGCAGCAGTCCCGTCAGGGCAAAACCGTCGCGGATCATCCCTTTTCGAATCATACCGCGGATTTCGTCTTTTGGAAACCAGCAAACGGAAAAAACTTCGTTACGGTCGTGGCCGCCCAATCTCCGGCCCGCCCGGCAGGTGACGACGTGAAACGCCAGATTCCCGATTCCCGTGATCGGATAAAAAGTATAGAGAAGCTTGCGCCCCTTGGTTTGATATCCCGTTTCCTCACGGACTTCCCGGGACGCCGCGGCAAGAACCGATTCCCGGCCTTCGCGTCCGCCGGCGGGAATTTCCCAGTCTACGCTGTCCGTCATATAACGATACGACTGGATCAGAAGAATTTCACCCCGGTCATTTTCAACGACCGCCGCAACGCCTTCCTTCCTGAAGTCCAGGCAGTGATGTTTGGGAACGATACGCCCGCCCGGGAAACGGACTTTATCAAGATGCAGGTGCAGCCAGGGGCTTCGATAAACTGTCTTTCGGGAAAGAATAGAGGGCCTCCCGCCGCGTGAGGAGGGACTTTTCTTCCGGGGATCAGACTTCAGATGAAATTTTCTCAAAAAAATCATTCCCTTGATGATCGTAAACAATGAACGCGGGAAAACTCCTGATCTTAAGTTCCAGAACCGACTCCATCCCCAGATCCTTAAAATCAATGACCTTTGCCGACAGGACTTTCTCTTTGGCGAATAAAGCCGCGGCGCCGCCGATCGTTCCCAGGTAAAAACCGCCGTATTTCCGGCAGGCATCTTTCACCGCTTTCGAACGATTCCCTTTCCCGATCATCACCAGAGATGCTCCGCGGCTCATCAGTTCCTCGGCATAATCATCCATCCGGGCGGATGTCGTCGGTCCGAAACTGCCTATCGGCGTTCCCGGAGGAGACTTGGCGGGCCCCGCATAAAAAACGGGATGTTTCAAAACGTACTCGGGGAGGGGCTTTCCTTCGCGCAGCCCCTGAACGATTTTCGAATGCGCCGCGTCCCGCGCCACAACCACCGTCCCGGACAAGTTCACGCGAGCCCCGACGGGACACCCCGAAAGTTGCTTTAAAACATCGGGAATCGGACGATCCAAATCGATTTCCGCTCCCGCCCGGTCGCTCACGACTGTCTGATTCAGGAACCGTTTCGGATTCGTCTCGAGCTGCTCCAAGAAAATTCCGTCCGACGTAATTTTCGCCTTGATATTCCGGTCCGCGCTGCAACTCACGCCGATTCCCACCGGACACGAAGCGGCATGCCGAGGAAGCCGGATCACCCGCACATCATGCGCGAGATATTTCCCTCCGAATTGCGCGCCGATCTCACTTTCCCGGCACAGGCGAAACAAGCGCTGTTCCCACTCCAAGTCCCGGAAAGCCCGGCCGGAAGGATCGCCGGAAACCGGAAGGCCGTCGTAATAACCCGCAGCCGCCAGCTTCACGCATTTCAGATTCATTTCGGGTGAAAGCCCCCCGACCACCACGGCGATATGATAAGGCGGGCAGGCAGCCGTCCCCAAATCCAGAAGTTTTGCGCGCATATATTCCAAAAACCGTTTTTCGTTGAGCAAAGCCTTCGTTTCCTGATAAAGAAAAGTCTTGTTCGAAGACCCGCCGCCTTTCGCGAGAAACAGGAACCGGTATTCGGCCCCGGGTTCGGAATGAATTTCAATCTGTGCGGGAAGATTAGTCCCCGTATTTTTTTCCTCAAACATGCTCAGGGGAGCCAGTTGAGAATAACGGAGATAATTGTTCCCGAACGCCTCACAAATCCCTTTCGACAGAAATTCCTCATCCCTCGCTCCGGTCCGGACGCATTCCCCTTTCCTCGCAAACACGACGGCCGTGCCGGTATCCTGGCACATCGGAAGGACCCCTTCCGCCGCCGTCACGGCATTTTGAAGCAGCGCCAAAGCCACAAAACGGTCGTTCCCGGAAGATTCAGGATCGTCCAGTATGGCCGCAAGCTTCTCGAGATGGGACGCTCGGGAATAAAACGAAACGTCCTTGAACGCCTCGCGGGCGAGCCATGTCAATGCTTCCGGCCGGATTTTCAGGCAAGTCTCCGCCCCGGAAGATTCAACCGACACATGCTCTTGGGAAAGAAGGCGGTATTGGCTTTTGTCCTCTCCGAGATCAAACAGGTCTTGATATTGGCAAGAATTTTTCATGGCTACTTCGCGCAAGCGTCCCGAAGTTTCCCCCGGAGAACCGTCAGGAGTTCATTTATAATCTTTAACATAGCTTTTCCGCCCTCTGAGATACTTGTCCGCCGACAATGCCGCAATGCAGCCCTGCCCGGCCGCCACCACCGCCTGCTGGACGTCATTACACAAAACATCCCCGCACGCAAAAACTCCGGGCATATTCGTCCGGTATTCCTTATCGACCAAAATGCACATCTTTTCATTCGTCCCGACATTGCCAAACAGATAATCCACCACCGGTTTGTTCCCCGCGGAATAAATAAAGACGCCTTCAACCGGAATCACGGACACGCCCCGCGGGGTCGCGATTTCCGCTCCCGTCACCTTGCCCTCCCCCAGGACCTTAGTCAAACGCGCTTCGGGATAGACCTGAAAATTGCCCGGGACCTTTTCCTCGGAAGGGAATTTCGCGCTCACAAAATGGACTTTCTTCGCGAAACGCGTCAGAAACAAGGCCTCTTCGAACGCGTACCCTCCGCTTCCGTAAACCAGCACTTCCTTCCCCTTGAAAAAAGCGCCGTCACAGGTCGCGCAATAGGAGACCCCCCGCCCCAAAAACTGCTCCTCGCCCGGCAACACCGAAGATCGCCCCATCGCGCCCGTCGCGAGAATCACCGCCCTCGCCCGGAAGCTTTCACCTTCCGCCGTGAACACCGTCTTGATATCGCCGGAAAAATCCACGCTGACGACCTTAGTCTTTTTGAATTCGGCCCCATATTGCCCGGCTTGGCTCCATATTCTCGTGACGAGTTCTTCCCCCGAAATGATTTCGGGAATCCCGGGGTAATTCGCGATTTTCGAAGTCAGCCCCAACGCACCGGCGGTAACAGACTTGTCAAAAACAATCGTTTTGAGCGCCGCGCGGGCGGTATAGAGGGCGGCCGTCGCGCCGGCAGGCCCTCCGCCGACAATCATCACATCGTATTCGGTCATTCCCGAACTCTCCTATGCCTTACTGCTTCGCTTTTCTTCGACCTTCTCTTCCTCTTCCGGCAAATACGTGACGGGTGCATAAAGCAAATTAACCGCACCCGTCTCCACCGGAATCAGCTCTTCGGCCTCGGCCGATTTTTCAGCCGCCCCGGGTTTCCCGGCCTCTGCCCCTTGAGTATTCGTTTGAGGCTTGCAGCCGGAAACCGTCAGAAGAAACAACAACACGGAAAATAGAGCCCCGAAAATTTTTCTCGAAATCATATTTTTCCTTTCTTCACCCGCGGTAGATTTTCGCCTCAGGCACCCTTCGTCAAACTTTCGAAGACTCCCGGCCGGGTTCCCCGTAAACATCCTTCTCCGCATTCCACATCGGGCAGTAATTCGCATGCCAGGGATAATTCAGGATTTTCCCGATCCAAGAATCCGGTTTGCTTCTGGCGTAACCGCAAAGAGGGCAATAGTGACAAATCACGGCAAGAATTTTCCGGAAAATGTTCATGCACCCTCCTCGAATTCCCGTCATTCCCGGGTTTTTCTCCCGACCGGCATCAGATACAAAGGCGTTTGATCCCGCTCCAAAGCGAGAATTTCGCGAACCGCTCGATCGTCGAACGCTCCCACCAATCCAACGCCAAGCCCCAGCGATTCGGCCTGAAGACAGATATTTTGTCCGGCATGGCCGCCTTCGATATCCGCGTAGCGAATTCCCCGGTCCCCGTAGCGGGCCGTAACCCGCTCGTAAACCGCATGAACCGCAATCATCGCCGGAGCGGAATTCATCCACTCCTGTCCTAACGAAGCACGGGCCAGTTCTTTTCTTTTGTCCCCCCGGATTCGAAGAACCAGCGCATGATCTTTCGGCAAATACCGGTACACTCCGCTTGCCAGACCATCGACGCGACCGGCCACCAAATCGATTTCAAGAGGATAGAGAGCCCCCGCCGAAGGCGCGGTCCGGTAGCCCAAACGGTTTGTCACCCCTTGCGCGGCCCACAAAAGCTGCGAGACTTCCTCCAAAGTCAGAGGTTCATCCTTGAAATCTCTTACGGTTCTCCGACCGGACAAAGCCTGTTCAACGGAAACTCCGCCCAGGTATTTAGGCTTCGGAAGTTTGATCATCGGTTCGGCGGGCAAGGCCTTTTCTCCTTCCGTTTTCAGCGGAAGGCTGAACTTCGCCTCCGCGGAATAATCCTGCGCTATCAAAAAAGACACGGCTAGAAAAAAAAGGCCCACCGCCCCACAGAGAATTCTGATAAAAACCCCTTTCGCAGCTCTTCTCCGGATCGAACCCGCCAAACCCTCTATGCGTTAAAGCTTGAAAAGCATCTCCGCATATGTTGGAACCGGCCACATTTCCGCGGGCGTCAAGGTCTCAAGCGCATCGATATCCGCCCGTAGTGAATTCATTGCCGGAACGACTTTATCACGGCAAGCTTCTCCTCTGACCGTCAAATCGGCAATCCCCTGAGCCTTCTGAGTGACCTCCTCAAGAGTCGAGAGCTTTTTGCTGGCAGACTCCAAAAGCAGTGACACCTTGCCCAAAAGCTCTTTTTGAACTCCCGCCGGTGCTGAAACACTCTTCAGCCTTTCCACGGCCCCGGCAAGTTTCTCCGTAAAGCAAATCACCGTTGGGAAGTAAAGCCTCTTGGCCATGTAGATGGAAGCCTGCGCTTCGATGTTAATATGCTTCACATACTGTTCGAGGTAAATTTCATACCGCGAGTGGAGTTCTTCTTTGGAAAACACGTGGTATTTACCAAACAGCTTAACGGCTTCCGGCGTGTTCATGCATTTGAGGGCATCGACTCCCGACCGGATATTGGGAAGCCCACGCTTCTTGGCCTCCGCGACCCATTCTTCGGAATAGTTGTTGCCGTTGAAAATGATCCGCTGATGCTTATTGGCGACTTCCTTAATGATCGCGGCCGCTTCCTTGTGAATATCCTTCGATTTCTCAAGTCTCGTCGCGACCTCATCCAAAGCCTCGGCCATGATCGTATTGAGATTCACCGAAGGGCCCGAGATTGAAGCGGAAGAACCTACCATGCGGAATTCAAACTTGTTCCCGGTAAACGCAAACGGCGAGGTCCGGTTGCGATCCGTATTGTCTTTCGGAAGAGGAGGAAGCGAATCGACTCCCACGTTCACGAAATCCTGTCCGCGGCCCTTGACCTTTTGCCCTTTCGAAAGCGCCATCAGAATCCTCGTCAGTTCATCTCCCATGAAGACAGAAATGATCGCCGGAGGCGCCTCATTCGCGCCCAACCGCAAATCATTTCCGGGATTTGCCGCAGAGGCCCTGAGCATGTCCGCGTGACGGTCCACCGCCATGAGCAACGCGCTGATAAAAAGAAGGAACTGCTCGTTTTCATGCGGTGTTTTCCCGGGTTCCAGAAGGTTGAGTCCGTCATCGGTCGAAAGAGACCAATTGTTATGCTTTCCGGATCCGTTCACGCCCGCAAAAGGCTTTTCATGCAACAGGCAAACCAAATCGTGCCGGAGGGCGATTTTTTGCATCGTTTCCATCGCGAGCTGGTTGTGATCCGCCGCGATATTCGCCGTGGAAAAAATCGGAGCCATTTCATACTGGGCCGGAGCGACTTCGTTGTGCTTGGTTTTGGAAGAAACACCCATCTTCCAAAGCTCGGTATCCAGATCCTTCATGAAAGCGGAGATCCGGTCCTTGATCGCGCCAAAATACTGGTCTTCCAGTTCCTGCCCTTTCGGCGCGGGAGCCCCGAAAAGCGTCCTCCCGGCAACAATCAAATCAATTCGCTGATCGTAATACTTCTTGTCGATCAGGAAATATTCCTGCTCGGGACCGACGGTCGCCATCACGCGGAACGAAGTTTTGTTTCCTAAAGCCCTCAATACACGAATCGCCTGTTTGGAAACGGCCTCCATCGACCTTAAAAGCGGGGTTTTCTTATCAAGCGCTTCGCTGGTGTAGGAACAAAATGCCGTCGGAATGCAGAGCGTCACGTTCCCCGACGCGTCTTCCTTCAAAAAAGCGGGAGAGGTGCAATCCCATGCCGTATAGCCCCGGGCCTCAAAAGTCGAGCGGAGCCCTCCGCTGGGAAAAGACGAAGCGTCCGGTTCCCCCTGAATCAGCTGCCGGCCGGAAAACTCCATGATCACCCCGCCGTCCTGAGTCGGCGAAATAAAGGAATCGTGTTTTTCCGCCGTACGGCTTGTCAGCGGCTGGAACCAGTGCGTGTAATGGGTCGCGCCTTTCTCAATGGCCCAATCCTTCATGGCGTTTGCCACCACGTCGGCCACTTCGATACTGAGCGGAAGCCCCTGTTCGATGGTCTTTTTGAGGGCCTTGTAGGCGTCTTTGGGAAGCCTTTCCCTCATGGTTCTGTCGTTAAAAACGTTGGAACCGAACAAGTTGGTAATGTCAATTGCGTCAGCCATACTTTCCTCCTGATCTATTCTTCTATGAGGGCGTCAGGTTGAAAAAGTTGAAGTTGCTACGTTACAACAGTAGAAAAGATACAATTTATGCCCAAAAAGGGCAACTATTTTTTGAAGGCGGGAAAATGGCGGTTGACTTCGCGCCGGACCTGCTCAAGCCAGGCCTTTCGCTGCCGAAGAGAGCTGGTTACGATCACTCCGAATACTTTCCGACGGATTCGCTTCACGCCGCAGAATCGAAAAATGCAGTTTTTCCAAAGGTTATCGAGAGGATCCCCGAAAACCTCCCTCTCCCGTCCCGGCGGCGTATTGGAGGTATTGAAAATTAAAACACATCCGGCTTTCAGCAACCCCTTGGGAACGCCTTCTCCTCCGTCCCCCTCCTCAAAGCGATACGCGACTCCCGGGCGAAGGACGCGGTCCACCCACCCCTTCAAAACCCCCGGCGGTTGTCCCCACCAATTGGGATGCACGATGATGATTCCATCCGCCTCAGCCGCTTCCCGGCAATACCGTTGAATGCGGGCCGAAAGTCTGCACCGCTCATCCATCTCGGGGGCAGAAAGAACCGGATTGAATTTTTCCGAGTACAAATCGCGAAAAAAGACCCGGTGCGAATTCCCGCGCAGGACCTGCGCCGCAGTGCGCGCGATCGCGTGGTTGAAGCTGCCCTTTCGCGGATGGGCAAGTAAAATAAGAATTTTCACGATTCCCCGCCCGGGAAAGTTTTTTTATGAACGGCTCCGGCCCTTGTTTCGGGTTCGGTCTCCGATTCGGCATCCCGTTTAGGCAGAACGCCGCCTGCATCTTCGTTTTCCAGGATTTCGTTCGTGATAACGTGCCGCATGAGTTTCGCCTTGCTCGTCCTCATGAAATAATCTTTTCCTTCCGAGGTGGTGATGTGATAGCTGCGCGGAAACAAGTCCGAAATAAAAGGGACGCTTCTCCGAATGACCTCCGCGGCCTGTTCAATCGCCGCGCGATAGCTATCGCGCTCCATCCAAAGACAAAGAAGCTGAGTTCCGAGCGCAAAAATCAGCGTCAAAAGGAAAAACCACAGAAGCCGCTTGTTATTCATAGGCAGGAACTTCCCCGTCTATTGCCCCGAACGGAAGGGACAGGACTTTTCTATTTAGCGGGATTTTCCGGAGGCTTGCCTTTACTTTGCCGCCCCATCCAATATCCAAAAAAAAGCGCGGCGACCGTCACCCCGCCGACCACCAGTAATTTGCAAAACGGGCAAATATAAGTCCCGCTGCATTTGCACCATCCCAGGAAAGGTTGGATTTCCATACCGGCCTTCTTTCGAAGAAAAAATCAGTCCAGAAACTTCATAGCCTCCTGAATCAGCGGCAGAACGGCCTCGACTTCCTGCTTCGTCATTCTCCCGAGTTTCGTAAATCTCAATTCTCCGCTGACACGGTTTTCGCGCGTAATCTGAAGCTTTCTCGTCCCCTTGTTGTAGGAATAAACACTCACCACCAATTTCCCGGCCTCATCCTCAAAAGCCTTCGTGAAAACGCATTCATCCAAGCTGGCATCATACGGCATGTTTCTTCTCCTTGTTTATCCTCGTGCTGATTTCGAATCAATCCGATTTAAATTAGTTTCAAATCGCTTACCGGACATTCCGGGCAAGGCTGATTTTTCTCCGTGTCGCGAGGGAATGATGCCTCCCGTACATGGGATTATTCTTCCCCTTCGCCGCGCGGCTCAATTTCAACAATGTCGCCTTGCTGTGCTTCCGGCCGTAAAAAGGATTTCTCCTCCCTTTCAGCGCCCGGCTGATTTTCCGCTTCACCGCCTCCGCAAGCGTTCGCTTCTTCGATAAAGTCATCCGCTGACTCCTACTTTCACGATCACCTGAAACTCTTCGACCTTCCCCCCTTTGACCAGTCCGCGTTGTTCCTGGACCACAAAAAATTGGGCCTTCTCGCCCCCGGCCGTTACCTGATTTACGGCATCTTTAACCGCTTCGGACAAACTTTCTTTCGATCTCCCGACCACTTCCAACATCTTGTACATCGTCCCAACCTCCCTATTGTTTGACTCCGTTTGATAAAAAACGAAAAACCTTAGACCTTCACCGGCTTCTCTTCATTGCTGGGCGCGGCAGGCAACGCCTCCTGCGGCACTGCGTCGGACGTTTCGATCGATTTCACCATCCACTTCCCGCTTCCGTCGTCCCGATCCACTTCGATCTTCGCGTAGTCTCCGATCAAAACCGTCGTAAACCCATTCGCTTTCCCGGCGTAAGCCGTCGCATCCGTGGCCCAGATAATCGCGTTTTCGGTCATACCGTTTTCGGGATTGCTGCGCTCGAGTTTGATCATCTTGGTCACCTCGTCCACGCTTGCGATCTTCCCTTCCGAAGTCACCGCCAAAGAAACCCCGCACGACACCGCCAACACCAACGTCACACAAAAAAGCATTTTCAAAGCACGCTTCATCTCGAATTCCTCCTTTGCGCCCCAAAACCGACAAGAGACTTATTCCTTATTCTCCTCAAAATCCTTATTTTTTCCATCCTTTTTCCAAAAAACGGATCTAACGCTCCGCCCCGCGCACCCGAATCGCCCGGACAGGCCGGACCGGGCAAACATGCTGGCAAAGCCCGCAGCCGATACACAAATCTTTATCCACCACCGGCTTCAATATTTTTCTTCCGTCATAGATTTCCTCTTGCAGTTTGATAGCCTTCGTCGGGACCGGGCAATGTTCCTCGCAAACAATGCACTCTTCATGATTGGCCCAGGCAATGCAGGCGTGATGCTCCACAACCGCAACTCCCAATGAAGTCCGGCATTTGACCTCCGGCGCCAATTTCGGGATCGCGCCCGTCGGGCAGACATTCCCGCAAAGCGTACACTGGTATTCGCAATAGCCGATTTCGGGAACCAACTGCGGCGTCCAAATCCCCCCGGCACCGCTCTCAAGCATCACCGGCTGAAGTCCGTTCGTGATGCAGACTTTCATGCAATTCCCGCACCGGACGCAACGGTCCACAAACGCTTCTTCCGGAAGCGCTCCCGGAGGACGAATCAAGCCTCCGGTTCCCGCCGAAACGCCCGCGCCTCCGCGAAATCTCCTTCGCCGTCCGCCCAGAAACGGAATCGACGCGGCCAGTAAGAAAAGAAATTCCTTCCGGGACACCGCGCCCTTTCGGTCCTTCGCGGCCGTTCCGGGGACCTCCTCGGAACGCTTCTGCCCCGGGGAAAAACCGAACCGGGTCCCGCGAGGCGGACAATCATAAACGCAATCCATGCACAAAATGCATTCGCCTTTCACATAGCCCGAGTCATCGCGGATCGCTCCCATCCGGCAATCGCTTTTGCACACTCCGCAATTCGTGCATCCCTCCAGTCTCCTTTCCATCAATGCCTTCCCCGCCGCAATCCGGTATATAGCCCCAAGGGGGCAAAGCATCCTGCACCAAAGCCGGGGCAGCGCGATCGCCGAAGCGGTGACCGCCAAAAAAAACGCAAAGATCAGCTGCGAACTGGAAAAATAATAGACATTCACCCCTAGAACGGAAGACTGCAAATTCCGGTAAAAATCATAGAAGCCGCCGTAAAGTTCGAACCGGGTGATCAATCCTACAAAAATTTTCTGAACCGTCAGCGTCACCGTCGGAATGAGATTCATGGAAACAAAGCGCGCGGCAGTCGCCATCGGATCCAGAACCCACGCGATTTGCATCCCGAAAACAGCCGACAGGAAAACGGCCGACAGGAGAAACCACTTGATCCGCCTCCATCGCCGGTTTGAGGCATCCGAAAAAAGATTCTTCTTTTTCCGGAAAGCACCGAACCCGTCGATCAGAGTCCCAAGCGGGCACACCCAGCCGCAGAAAAAACGGCCCAAAACAAATGTCAGGACAATCATCATGAGGGAAAGCAGCGTTCCGGGCAGGAGAACCCGCTCGCTCAGCGAAGTCAGGAAAACAATCAGCGGATCCAGTCTGAAAATAATCTCAGGAGAAATCCCCCCTTTCAGAGGATAAGTCGTCGACCAGAGGATGTAGATAAAAAGCGTCAGAAAAAAAAGCTGGGAAATTCTCCGGGCAATGACCAGCTTTTTAGAACGCGGCCGGTTTTTCATGCGGGAACGGAAAACATTTTCGCGCCGGCGATATCCGCGCTCCCAAAATTCCTAGCTACCGCATCCTTGACATACGAAAGCGACAACGGATCCACGCCCGCCAATTCCCCGGCATAGGCATCGGCAAGAACCGGATCCGTCGCGGCAATAACTTTATTAAGAACCGTCACATCGGCGACATTTCCACCGCTGGGGCCGTTTCGAGTCAGAAAGCGCGTCGCATCGACCACCGTCAGTTCCGGGCTGATAAAATCGGTCAGATCCACCAGTTTCTCTCCAAGCCCTTGATGCATCAGGCCGCGCATCCCCGCGCAAACCCCCATCAAATTCTTCATGGAAAGCGTGAGCCTCGCGAGAGAATGATGTTTCAAAACGGGCACATTGATAAAGGTGTCGCACTTCACGGCATCCCGTAGAATCGCCCATCCTTCCATCTGGCTTTTGTACGGAAATTTCGCCTTCACGACATCCCACTGATTCGCAAAATAAACGTAAGCCCCTTTCTCTTTCGCGGCCTTTTCGATGCCGCTGTTTTCGTAACACCTCCGCTCGTCATTACAAGTAACGTCAAAAATATTCACCCGCTTCGCGCCGGCTTTATAGCAAAGGTCTGTTAACGCGGCGACCACTCCCGGATCGGTATTGGCCGCCTGCTCCGGCGTACGATCCCAGCCCATGTTCGGTTTGATCACCACTACCGCGCCTTTTTTCACGAATAGCCCCATGCCCCCCAAAGCCTCTATCGCCTTGACCGTATTTTGATAAGGGTCCGGGCCTTCGGAGACAACCAAATCATAATTGCCCTTGATCTTTCTCTTGGGTCTTCCGTCTGACTCCGCCGCTTTGGCAAACGCCAGCTTCAAAAAACGGTTTTCGGAAACGAAAACCGCAAACCATCCCAGACAAATTTTTAGAAATCTTCCGCGGGAAATCTGCTTTTTCAAAAATATTTCCAGCCGGTAAAACAGTTTTTCCATTTTATCGCTCCTTCAATCTTTGGGACGCATTCGTTTCCGTTCAATCCTTGCGGCAATTAAAATCCCGATTTCATAAAGTAAAATCATCGGCACGGCAAATAAAACCATGTTCACCACATCCTGCGTCGGCGTAATCACCGCCGCAATCACCAGCATCGCAACGACGGCATAATGCCGTTTGGCCCTCAGCGTCTTCGCCCGGACCCATCCGATATCGGCCGCGAGAGCCATCCCAACCGGAATCTCAAAAACCGCTCCTCCCATCAGCGTCAACGCGGCAAAAAACGAAAGGTATTTGTCCAGCGTAATATAAGGAGCGGCTATTTCCTTTCCGAAATTTAATAAAAAATTAAGCGCCGCCGGGACAAAAACGAAATAGGAAAAAAATATTCCGAAAAAGAAAAGGACCAGCGCCGAGAGCAGCCAACCAGCAATATGTTTTCGCAAATGCGCGGGAGCGGCCGGGGCGAGAAACGCCCAAATCTGATACAAAATTACCGGAAAACACGCGATAAATCCGGCGATGAAAGCGACTTTAACGCAGGCAAGAAAAGCTTCCGTAGGCCCGATGAAAATCAGATTGGAAGCGGTTGCCCCGAGAGGTCTTTTAAGAAGCCAGATCAGCGTTTCCCACTTAAGAAACATCCCTACGCTGGCCGCCGCCAAAACGACAAGGCAGATGATCAGCCTCTTGCGCAATTCGTCCAGATGCCCGATCACATCCATTTTCTGGGATTCCTCAGGATATCCGTCCATTGAATTTTCTCCGGTCCCGTTAACTTCCGGGTATTTTACATGCTCCATCACTTATTCAAAACAGCATTTTACAAAATGGCAGGAGATTTACTAGAATACTGTCGTCAAAGCAAAGGAGGGCGTCATGTTAAAAAGCCACAGCCCCTTAAAGCATGCGGCAAGCCTTTGTTTCGTGTTCACACTCGCCGTTCCGGGATACGGTCCATACTCCCCGGAAACAATTGATTCGGGATTCCTCATCGGTCGGCATATTGCAGCCGGATTACACGCGAAGACGGTTATCCATGAAACACTTCCGGTAAAAAACACCGGCACGGCATTCGATACGATTTCACTGAATTACCGCATCACGAAAGTCATTCTGAAAAGCGCCTGAGGTTTTAAAATAAAGGGGGCACACCTAAGTGCGCCCCCTTTATTACCCTAGAGAGATCTTCCGCCTAACCCATTACCAATTCCCGCAAAGCACCGTCCAAATACAATAGTAAGCGTCCCCGTCACGATCGTAGGTCTTGGTCCACGAACCATTACTCCAGCTGTATCCGGATCGCTTCGGAGAATCCTTCAGCCCGACTTCGTAAATTGAGACCCCTCTCATGTCCGGATAATTGCGCACATCAAGCGTAAATTCCACGTCAGCGAAGTTTTTATGCTTCGCGACAATGACATATCGGGAAATAACCGTTCCGTCCGGATAGTTCTCTAATTCACGCTTGATCTCATATTTCACATTCTTTTGCGATCCGTAATTTTGGACAAAATACGATATCGCCAACTGAAGCGCCCGAGAACGCTCGATTGTGATCCGCTTCTGCAAAGCGCTTTTCATCTTCGACAGGAAGTTATCCGCATCTACCCGAGCAACCACTTTATTCCCGTCATAATCGAGCATCGCCAAAGTCTGCTGTGATAAAGAGGGGAGATTCTCAAACGCGGCGTTATACCCGTCAACGCCTTCCTGAATATCGGCCTCCGTCAGCACCCCATCTCCGTTAAGGTCGAAATCCCCGCTATGCATTTGAAGCTTTTCCGCAAATTCATTTACAAACGCAACCTTCACGATTTCCTCCGCAGTCGCGGATCGGGTTACATAGCCGGATTCACTCGAAAGCATTTCCATCACGGGATCATCCGATTCCCCGCTTCCGGAATCCGCAGCCCCACCGCTTTGCTGAAGCATGAGCCCGCCTCCGTCTATCCCGTTATCACCGCCGGAATCAGCCGGATTATACAGCACGAACTGGCCGTCAATGTATTGGTAGAGATTACTCTCGCCAGTCGTGTCGTTGATGATTTCCAAGATGTAGGGCCGGCCGGGATCATTGTAGTAATACCACAGTTTCAGAATATAAACGCCCGCGTCGGGGTTATTGGAATCGCCTATTTCAACGCCATACTCCGCCCTCACCCCGCCATGCTCATTGCGTTCATAATAACGAGTGAATACCGGCAGATTGGAAAATCTCGTAACGGTGAAGTACAAGCCGTCAGTAACCGGCCCGTAATCTTCCTTGAATTTCAACTCCGCAAGCCGGCGAGAACGAACCTGCGCCTCCCAATCAACGGGATGACTGCCGAGAAAATTACCGTCCGCATCGAAGTCCCGATAATCGGTCATCTGCAAACTGCCTCCTGTCGAATACGCACTGTTCGCCGGAATGAGCATGCTGAATCCGGACGATACCGGATAATCAAAAAACTCGGGCGGGAAAGCCCGCGGGATCCTGACATAGAAGTAACCCAAGTTCGTATCGGGAGCATCAACGCTCGCGACTTGAAACCCAAGATCCCCTCCGCAGAACACACCCCATTCCTCGTGAACCGCCATGGCAGAACGATC
>ERZ795044.3026-NODE-3026-length-14312-cov-7.990812_pt1 | contig 14312 bp, 14 predicted proteins | sample MGYA00375128_ERZ795044 | MGnify/ENA primary metagenome ERZ795044 (study PRJEB30173, sample SAMN05720213) | anaerobic digester metagenome | isolation source: active sludge of municipal wastewater-treating anaerobic digesters | place: USA | collected 2014-12-22 ... | reverse complement strand
GAGCTGTCGAGCATGGTCGGCTCGACCAAGGCCACGCCGCAGCTGGGCACGCTCAAGGCACTGGCCGGCGATGCACCCTTGCTTGGGGCGTATCGCGTGCGCACCGCGCGCGGGGTGGAATTGCTGCCTCGCCCGAACGCCGGCGAAGCCTGGCTCAGCAGCAGTGGCGCGCAACGCATGCGCACGGCGATCGGCGAGCGCATCACCGTGGGTGGACGCACGCTGGTGATGACGGGCATCGTGGTCGAGGAACCGGATCGCCCGCTCAATGGCGTGGAATTGGGTCCGCGCGTGATCCTGCCGCTGGCCGAGGTGGAAACCGGCGGCCTGCTCGGTCCCGGCGCGCGTGCGTCGTGGCGGGTGTCGGTCGCCGGTGCCCCGGCCGCCATCGCGCAATGGGTGAAGGCGCGCGAAGCGGATCCGACCCCAGGCGCACGGGTGGAGACCGGCGACGACATCAGCCCGCAACTGCGCAGCGCACTGGATCGCGCGCAACGGTTCCTGTCGGTCTCGCTGGTGCTGACCGCGGCGCTGGCGGCGGTCGCGATCGCGATGGCCTCTCGCCAGCATGCGGAGCGCCATCGCCGCATCGCCGCCACCTTCCGCGCGCTTGGCGCACGCCAACGCGACATTGCCGGCCTGTATGTCGGCACGCTGGCGCTGCTCGGCGGCATCGCGATCATCGCGGCGTTGGTCGCCGCAACCGTCCTGCAATACGTCGCCGGTTTGTGGATCGCGCGTGAGCTTGGCGCCGCGTTGCCTGCGCCGCGCGCGTGGCCCTTGCTGCAGGGCGCGCTGGTCGGTGGCTGGATCCTGCTGACCTTCGCGCTGCCGCCATTGCTCGCGCTGCGCCGGGTGAGTGCGCTGGCGGTGTTGCGCAGCGACCTGCGCACGCCGTCGCCGCCGGCGTTGGTGCTGTTCGGGCTGGCGCTGGCCGGCATGCTGGCGATGTTCTGGCAGGCCGCCGGCAATCCGCAGGCCGCCGCGATCCTGCTCGGTGGCCTGCTGGCCACGGCTGCGATCCTGGCCGTCGCTGGCGGCGGGCTGGCCTGGCTGGTGGCACGCGCAGGCCGCAGTGGCAGCGGGATCACCCGTTACGCATTGCTCAATCTTGCGCGTCGGCGCCGGCTCACCATCGCCCAGGTGGTCGCACTGGGCACCAGCCTGATGGCGCTGCTGTTGCTGCTGCTGGTGCGCACCGATGTGTGGGACCAGTGGCAGGCCACGGTGCGCGGCGACGCGCCCAACCGCTTCGTCATCAACGTGCAGCCCGAGCAGCGCGCGAGCTTCGACGCCACGCTGCAGCGCCTCGGTTTCAGCTCCGCCGGCCTCTCGCCGATGATCCGCGGACGCTACATCGGCCCGACCGCACGGGAGCGCGGACGCCCGCAGCCCGAAGGTCGTGGCGAACGCCTGATGGATCGCGAATTCAACCTGTCCACGGCCGATACCTTGCCCGAAGGCAACACGCTGGAGGCCGGCACGTTCTGGGATGCGAAGACGGCGCGCAACCAGTTCTCGGTCGAGACGAAGTTCGCCGAACAGCTGCAATGGAAACTCGGCGACACCCTCGTGTTCGACGTGGCCGGGCAACGCATCGAGGGCAGGATCACCAGCCTGCGCGACGTGCGCTGGGAGAGCTTCACGCCCAACTTCTTCGTGCTGGCGTCGCCCGACCTGGCGCCCGGCCTGCCGGCGACCTACATCACCGCGGTGCGCGTGCCGCGCGGCGACGCGACCCTGGCCACCGCCCTGAGCCGCGAGATCCCCAACGCCAACGTGATCGACATCGATGCGGTCACCGGCGAGATCGCGCGCATCGGCGACCAGGCGGCCATGGTGATCCAGGTGGTGTTCTGGTTCGCCTTCCTGTCCGGCTGCCTGGTGTTCGTGGCCGCGGTCGCGGCGACCCGCGACGAGCGCATCACCGAACTCGGCGTACTGCGCACGCTGGGTGCCAGCACCGCGCAACTGCGGCGCTCGCAGCTGGTGGAATTCGGCGCGATCGGCGCCATCGCCGGCAGCATCGCCGCGCTGGCCGCGGCCGGCATCGGCAGCCTGTTCGCCCAGCGCGTGCTGGACCTGCCGCCGACCTGGAGCCCGACCACGCTCGCCACCGGCGCCATCGTCGGCACCGTGGCCGCGATGCTGGCCGGCTGGCTCAGCATGCGCAGGCAGTTGCATGCCACGGTGCGCGACACCTTGGGGATGTCCACGAATTGAGTGCGGCGCACAGGCGCCGCCGGCCTCTTGCAAGTCGCGGCGCATTCTGTATAACGTCCGTTATAACAACAACGGAGCGCCGCCATGAAACTGAAGATCACCGCCATCGGCAATTCGGCCGGCGTGATCCTGCCCAAGGAACTGCTGGCCAAGCTGCGCCTGGACAAGGGCGATGAGTTGTATGCGGTGGAAACCCCGGATGGCATTCGCCTGACCACCTACGACCCCGTTTTTGCGGCGCAGATGGAAGTGGCCGAGAAGATCATGCGCGATCACCGCGACCTGCTTCGCCGGCTGGCGGAGTAACTCGCGATGATCGTCTGGATCAACCGTTCGCTCGCGCTCGCCATCCACGAGCGGCAAATGGCCGAGCATGGTGGCGGGACCGGTATTCGCGATGAAGGCCTTCTGGAGTCCGCGCTGGCACGGCCCCACCGGTTGCATGCCTACGGTGACCCGCCACCGGATTTCGCCGATCTTGCGGCCAGCCTCGCCTATGGGTTGGCACGCAATCATCCATTCGTCGATGGCAACAAGCGGACCGCGCACGTGTGTTACTACGCATTCCTTGCCATCAACGATGTCCATCTCGAGGCAGGTTTGGACGAGATGTATATCCAGATGCTCACCTTGGCCGAGGGCTCGTTGAGCGAAGCCGACTTTGCCGCGTGGATGCGCCCGCGCCTGCGCTCGAAGTCACCGAACAAGGTGCATGAGCCCAGGCGACGCTAAGGCTGATCCACCGCTAGATATTCGCCTCTTCCGGCGGCACCGTGGTGTCCAGCGGCGCGGCGCCTTCACCGCCTTGGGCGACCTCGGGGCAACGACGGCCCAGCGTGTACGCGGTCATCGACAGCGATCCGTAGGCATAGCCGTCCACCAGCACCTCCGCCGGCTTGCCCGCCGCCGAGGCCAGGCCGGCGAGATACAACAGCGGCAGGAAATGCTCGTCGGTGGGCACCGCCATCCCGTAGTCCCGATGCGTCGCCAGCGAGGCGATGTCATGCGGGCGCTCGGCCATCAGCTGGCGCGTGGCGTCATCGAAGCGCCGCGCCCAGTCGTAGGCGCCGTCCGGCCGCTGCCAGTCGATCGCACGCAGGTTGTGCACCACGTTGCCGCTGCCGACGATGAGCACGCCACGTTTGCGCAGCGCCGCCAGCTTCGCGCCCAGCGCAACGTGCCAGTCCAATGGCTTGCGCGCATCCAGCGACAGCTGCACCACCGGGATGTCGGCGTCGGGGAAGGCGTGTACCAGCACGCCCCAGGTACCGTGATCCAGGCCCCAGCCATCGTGGTCCAGGCCGACGACGTAATCCGGCTTCACTGTATCCGCGACTTCCTCGGCCAGTTCAGGCAAGCCGGGCGCCGGGTAGTCGACCTCGAACAACGCCTGCGGAAAGCCGTGGAAATCGTGGATCGTCCGCGGCCGCGGCATTGCGGTGACGGCGAGGCCATCCACATGCCAGTGCGCCGAGACCGCCAGGATCGCCCGCGGTCGTGGCACCGAGGCCCCGAACGCCCGCCACGCCTCGGTGAAGCGATTGCGTTCCAGCGCGTTCATCGGGCTGCCATGGCCGAGGAAGGCAGCGGGCATCAGGGAGGTGGCGGACATGGCAGGCACTCGCAACGCGGGGGAGTCCTTTCCACTGTGGGGCCATCACGGTCGACAAGCGACGGCGGTGGGTGGAACGGTACGGTGCGGCCGCCGGGCGGAGTTCCCGCTCTTGTGGGAGGGGCTTCAACCCCTTACCGCGCCGGCAGCACCCGCGGATTGCGCAACACCAGCGCCGACACCAGCGAAACCAGCACGCCGACCGGGAAGATTTCGGCGAAGGTCATCGGCAGCCGGAACTTCGGATCCGCGTACTGGGTCTTGAACGCCTCCATTTCCGCGGTGAGCTTGGCCAGCGCCGCAGGATCGATCCCCTTGGCCTTCTCCGCCGCGATCACCGATGCGCCATAGCTGCCGGCGAAGTCGTCGACGATCGTCGCCTGCACCAGCTCCCAAGCCACCACGTAGAACAGCGCGGCGATGAACGAGATCGCCAGGCCCATCCCGAACGCCGGCCAGAACTTGATCACCCCGCCGCCGCCGACATCGCGCTGGTGCTTGATGCCGACGAAGACCGCGCTGAAGGCCACCAGCATGGTGGCGTAGCCCACCGCCATGCCAACCCAGCCGTGCGGCATCTCCCCGGACAGCGCCCAAGTGGTGGCGTACATCCCGCCGCCGACCACCAGCCCCGCGATCACCCCGTACTTCACGATGTCACGCCACATGCTCCACCTCCGTTGATTGAACCGGCGCCGATTGCGGGCCAACGCGGGCCATTCGTCCATCGCCCGTAAGGGTGATTTCGTCGGAATCACCCATCGCGATGGCGCTTACGGCACCAATCCGAGCTCGCGCGCCTTGCGTAGGGCATCGGTGCGCCGTCGCGCCTCGAGCTTTTCCAGCAGGCGTGCGACGTGGGTCTTCACCGTATTGGGCGAGACATGCAGGCGCAGCGCGATCTCCTTGTTGGAATGCCCGGCGGCGATCTCATGCAGGACTTCCAGTTCACGCGGACTGATCCCCAGGGCCTCCGCGGCACGCGGATTGCCTTCGCCGGCCGGCTCTGCCGGCGAGGCACCCCGACCCAGCAAGCGCATCCCCAGCCACAGCCCCAGGGCGAGGAAGCCGGTGGCCAGCAAGCCGTCGTAGATCGCCGACGGGTAGCTGCGTACCAGCCGCTGGTAGTCCAGCCATTGCAGGGCCACGGTGCCGCCCGCAAGCAACGCGGCGTACAGCGCGATGTGGGTCCAGGGCATGGCGAAGCGCGGGCGCATGGGCGGATGCTACCGGTGTGGCGCTCTTTCATCCGCATCGACGTAATCGTTCATGCCTCGCTCTCGCCTCTGGCCAAGCGCAGCGGCGTTCGCAGGAATTGCGCGAGCTCTTCCACGACATCGGCCAAGGCAGGGGCGTGCAGACGATTCTTGCCGAGGAAGGCGTTCCACTGCGCCACCTTGGCGGCGTCGTTTGCGAACTCCTCGGTCAGGCCCAACGGCAATCCCTGCGGCAGGGCGGTGCCGCGCCGCACGAACGTGGCTGCGATGGCCTGCGCCAATTGCCGCTCATCCGATGCACCCTCCCGCGCCAAAGCGCGCAGGTCGAAGTAGTCCTTCAGGCGACTGTTGGCCATGCCAAGGCTGACGATGGCCTCAAGTTTCTCTGCGACCACGGTGGCGCGCGGATAGACATGCAGGCGTGGGGTAGGCATGTCATCCAGCAAGGTCGGATAGGCCACGTCCTCCGGTCCCGGGGTGACCGCATCGCCGTAGCCCACGTCCAGTTGGACCACGCATCGCGCATTGCCCAAAGTCCCCTTGAGGCGCACGCGCAAACCACCGTAACGCGCATGCTCGCGGATATCGTCCACCACGACCGACATCGGGTCGAACACCATGCCATCGTCCACCGCCACACCACAGATTTCCCGCACGGTGCCCGCCAGCAGGTTGACGTCGATCAGCCCGAAACCGAGGAAATCCGCATCCCGCGTGGGCCGATGCGGCATGTCGAACCAGAGATCGAACAGCATCGCGCCCTTGAGCCACAAGGCATCCCGTACGGCCTGGATCGTGGAGAGTCGATACAGGAAGCGCTCCGTGGCATAGCGCACCACGATCAGGTTGAAGTCCTCACCCCCGCTCCCGCGCCAGATTCAGCAAGCGGGCATGGATCGATGCAGCCCTCGCCGACGTCATGCGACAGCGTCCAGATACGGGCGCATGACGTTAGCGACGCGATCCACCTTGGCGAAGTGCCACAGCGTGTCAAGGCTGATCCGGCGTTCCCGGCGCGCTTCGCGCAGCGCTTCCAGCGCCACCTCCAGCCCAATCTTGTTGCGGTACTTGAAACAGTCCGCGAGCGTCTTCTCGATCCCGTAGATCGGAACCTCTCGCCCTTCTAGGCGATGGCGCTCCACGCCTTCGGTCAGCGCCGCCCCGCCGAAGCGCAGCACCCGTAACGGCGGGTACTGCAGGCGCGGTCGGCGCGTGCGTCGATCCACGGCGATCCAGACCTCGTGCGGCAGCTGCGTGCCCAGCCCGTGGAACTGCAGTGCGCTAAGCAGGCAGATCACGCCGTTCGGCATCGCCAGCGACGCCAGCGCCAGCCCATGGTGTTCCCCCGCCGGCATGTCCATTAGCCGATACACACCTCGCGTTACCCGCACGATCTCGCCGCTGGCCACCAGTCGGGTCAGCACTTGGCGATGAATGCCGACCTTCGCGAGCTCACGCGAGGCAACCCCTTGCGGGCGACCTGCCAAGGTCAGGACTCGTTCTCGGCCGGCAGGAGGGGCGTGACGCGCTCTCATGTGGCCATTAGCAGACAGTTGATGACAAGTGTCAACACTTAGCCACATCAAAATCCTCAGGGTTCCAAGATCCAGCGCACCTGCGCCCAATACTTTTCAGGCTCTTCACGTGGATCCGGATCGGGTTCCCCACGCTTGGTCGCCCGCCTTCTGGGTTGCGAGCCACGGTGTGTACGAGCAATCTCCAGCACAGGAAACTCAGGCACCCATTCCGGAACGCGATCGCGCAAACCCAACACAAGGCACAGGCGCAAGAAGTCGATCAGGTCCAACGACCGCTCGCCGCTCTCGAAGCGGGCCAGGCTACGCATCGGAATGACAGCCTCCCGGGCGACTTTCTCGCGGCTCAGGTTGCGTGACAGCCTCAATGCTCGGGTGCGCGCGCCGAAATCGCGCAGCACGTCGTCGCGACTGACATAACGGACAAACTCCATGTCACTTGCTCCATGGACGGAATAGCGAGCGAAGCGCCGGACTGGCACCTCGCAGAACTCCTTGCGTGGAACCGCGGGGCTCTCACCTCCGCAGGATCTTCTCCATCGCCTTGCCCTTGGCCAGTTCATCCACCAGCTTGTCCAGCTGCCGGATCTGGCGCATCAGCGGGTGCTCGACGTCCTCCACCCGCACCCCGCAGACCATGCCGGTGATCAGCGCCGCGTTCGGGTTGTACCTGGGTGCCTTGCCGAAGAACGCCTCGAGATCGGCATCACCCTCGTTCTGCTTGCGAAGCCCTGCCGCCGTGTAGCCGGTCAGCCAGCGGATGACCTGGTCCACTTCATCCGCGGTGCGGCCCTTGGCCACGGCTTTCTTCACGTACATCGGGTACAGGCTGGCCCATTTAATGGCGAAGACTTTTTCGAGCTTCATCGCATCCACCTCAACCCTGCTTCTGTGGGAGGGGCTTCAGCCCCGACGGAGTTCGCCGAGGTCTTTGCCCGCTACACCGCCCTGACGTACAACGCCTTGCCACCCGTCGCCGCGGATCCGCGCTCCTCCACCTTGAAGTGCCGCGGATGCTGGCGCAGCAGGTCGCTGAGCTTCTTCTGCCCGTACAGGCGCGGGTCGAAGTCGGGCCTGACCTTGTTGAGGTAACTGCCCATCGTGCCCAGGTGCGCCCAGCCCTCGTCGTCGGAGGCCTCCTCGATCGCCTGGCGGATCAGCTCCAGCGGCAACGGCAGCGGCCCCGCGGGTTTCGCCACGGGTGCCGCGGCAGCGGGCTTGCCCTGCGCCCGCGGGGACTTGGCCGCGACCTTCTTCGCCGCTTTCTGCATCGGCTTGGCGGGCGTTGGCGTCGCTTCCTGCGCGCGCAGCACCTCGGTGTAGACGAACTTGTCGCAGGCCTGCACGAATGCATCCGGCGTCTTGCGCTCGCCGAAACCGTACACGGTCAGCCCCTCCTCGCGCAGGCGCTGCGCCAGGCGGGTGAAATCGCTGTCGCTGGTGACCAGGCACATGCCATCGAAACGGCCGGTGTACATCAGGTCCATCGCATCGATGATCAGCGAACTGTCGGTGGCGTTCTTGCCCACCGTGTAGGCGAACTGCTGCACCGAGCTGATCGAATGCTTGAGCAGCACCTTCTTCCACTGCCCCAGCTGCTGCGAGGTGAAGTCGCCATAGATCCGCTTCACGCTGGCCAGCCCGTACTTGGCCACCTCCGCCAGCAGACCCTCGATCACCGACGCCTGCGCGTTGTCGGCATCGATCAGCACCGCCAGCCGGCGCTGGCCGTCGTCGTGCGCTGGCTTGGGGCGGGTGGTCATGGCGGGCTCCGGGGCGTGGCGGCGTCAGGGGCGATTGAACCACGATGCACGCGGCGTCGCGCCCCCTCGCTTGCAGGCTGCCACGACTGCACGTACACAGGTGGCTGACCACGAGGATGCCGTACATGTGATCGTCTACCACTCGACCCGCCAGCGCTTTCTCGAAGACGTGGAACGCAGCCCGATCGAGGACATCATCGCGAAGGCATTCCTCGAACGCACGGGAAGGTACGCGCCGGATGCAGAGTACCGCGCGTGGCGCAATTCCATCATGCAAATGGCGGACGTGCTGGCGGACGACGACATGCCGGGGTCGATGGGCGTGGGCGTGGAACTGGGCATCCCGCAAACCGCCAAGCGCATCGATTTCGTCCTTTCTGGCACATCCGGGTCGGGCGATCCCCGCGTGATCATCGTCGAGCTCAAGCAATGGTCGACTTCACGCGTTTCGGACAGGGATGGATTGGTGATCGCCAACCGCGGCGGCCACGCCGACATCGAAGGCATCCACCCCTGCTACCAGGCTTGGTCGTATGCCGCGCTGTTGGAAGGCTTCAACGAGGCCGTGCATGGGGGCGGGATCGGATTGAACCCATGTGCGTACCTGCACAACCACCATCGCGATGGCATCATCGATGCGGCACGCTACGCGCCCTACATCGACAAGGCACCGCTCTTCCTGCGTGGCCCGAGTGAACGCCGGAAGCTGCAGGATTTCATCAAGCAGCACGTCAAGGACGGCGACGATGCGCAAGCGCTTTACCGGATCGAACACGGTCGCATTCGTCCATCGAAAATGCTCGCCGACAGCTTGTCCGGCATGCTGCGCGGGAATCGCGAGTTCGTCCTGGTCGACGACCAGAAGGTGGTCTACGAGACCTGCCTGGCGAAGGCCGCCATGGCGAACCCCACGCGCAAACAGGTCGTGATCGTGCAAGGCGGCCCCGGGACGGGAAAGTCGGTCGTCGCGATCAACCTGATGGTGGCGCTGACCAGGCAAGGATTGCTGGCGAAATACATCTCCAAGAATGCGGCGCCGCGCGCGGTGTACGCGCAGAAACTCAAGGGCCAGCGCAAGCAGGCCGAGATCTCGATGATGTTCGGCAGCTCGGGAGCGTTCATCGACACCGAAGCGGACCTGTTCGACGCGTTGATCGTCGACGAAGCGCACCGTTTGAACGAAAAGAGCGGCCTTTACGGCAATCTGGGGGAGAACCAGATCAAGGAACTCATTGCCGCGGCGAAGTGCACGATCCTGTTTTGCGATGACGACCAGATGGTGACCTTGGCGGACATCGGGCATTCGGCCGAGATCGACCGCTGGGCACGCCATCTCGGCGCCGATGTCACCCACCTCGCGTTGGCATCGCAGTTCCGTTGCGCAGGCTCGGATGGCTACCTGGCATGGTTGGACGATGTGCTCGGCGTTCGCGAGACCGCCAACCCGGACCTGGTTCCAGGCACTTACGACTTCCGCGTCGTTGATAGCCCTGCCGAGTTGGATCGTCTTATCCGCGAGCGCAACGGCAGTAACAAGTCCCGCTTGGTCGCTGGCTATTGCTGGGACTGGAAGAGCAAGCGCAATCGCGATGCATACGACATCGTCCTCCCGGCGTCGGGCTTCAGCAGGCAATGGAACCTTGGAAGCGACGGTAGCCTGTGGATCACCGCACGGGATTCGATTGAACAGATCGGCTGCATCCATACCTGCCAAGGCTTGGAGCTCGACTATGTCGGCGTGATCATTGGCCCCGATTTCGCCATGGCGAATGGGGCTTTGATGACGAACCCGGCTGGCCGCTCGAAAATGGATCGATCCATACGCGGATGGAAGGCACTCACGAAGCGCGATCCGGTAGGTACCCGCGAACGACTCGACAGGATCATCCGAAATACCTATCGCACGCTGATGACGCGAGGGATGAAAGGTTGCTACGTCTATTGCACCGATCCTGAAGTGGCGGACTTCCTGCGGGAACGTATGCGCCGCATGGGTTCGTGACCGGCCTCCGCTAGACTCCGCAAAACCTCGGAGCCCCGCATGTCCGGCCACAGCCAGTTCGACCTGCTCAAGCAGCGCCGCTTCCTGCCGTACTTCACGGTGCAGGCGCTGGGCGCGTTCAACGACAACGTGTTCCGGCAGGCGATCATCGGGCTGCTGGGGGTGATGGCGGCGGCAGGGCTGCTGGACGAGACCACGCGCGGCACCTACACGCAGCTGGCGCCGGCGGTGTTCATCCTGCCGTACTTCCTGTTTTCCTCGATCGCCGGCCAGTTCGCGGAGCGCACCGAGAAGTCGAAGCTGATCCGCATCACCACCGCGATGGAGATCGCGATCATGTCGCTGGCGGCGGTGGGCTTCCTGCTGCAGGACATGCGGGTGCTGCTGTTCGCGCTGTTCGCCACGGGCGTGCAAAGCACGCTGTTCGGGCCGGTGAAGTATTCGATCCTGCCGTCGGTGCTGAAGCCGGAGGAACTGACCGGCGGCAATGGCCTGGTGGAAATGGGCACCAGCATCGCGGTGCTGCTGGGCATGCTGTTCGGTGGGTTGATCTTCACCGTGGCCGGCGAACACGGCACGCAGGCCGCGGCGGTCGCGGTGATCCTGCTGGCGATCGCGGGCAATGTGTTGAGCCGGATGATCCCGGCGGTGCCGGCCTCCGCGCCCGACCTGGAGGTGCAGTGGAACCCGATCCCGGAATCGCTCGCCATCCTGCGCCTGGCGAAGAAGCAACTGGCGGTGCGCAATTCCATCCTGGGCGTGAGCTGGTTCTGGTTCACCGGCACCGTGCTCACCGGCAACCTGCCGGTGTATGCGGAGACCCACCTGGGCGGCACGCCGACGCTGTACGTGTTCGCGCTGGCGGTGTTCTCGATCGGCGTGGGCACGGGCTCGCTGCTGTGCGAAAAACTCTCCGCGCGCACGGTGGAGATCGGCCTGGTGCCACTGGGCGCGATCGGCATGAGCGCCTGCATCCTGCACCTTGGCTTCGCGCCGGCGGTCGCGGCGAAGGGCCTGGATGTCGGGCCCTTCCTGCAGCAGGCGGGTGCGTGGCGGGTGGTGCTGGACCTGGCCGGGATCGGCCTGTTCTCCGGCTTCTTCGTGGTGCCGCTGTTCGCACTGATCCAGAGCCGCACGCCGAAGGACGAACTATCGCGCGTGATCGCCGGCATGAACATCCAGAACGCAGTCTTCATCGTCGCGGCGGCATTGGGTGGCGTGGCCCTGCAACAGCTCCTGGGCTGGAGCATCCCGCAGCTGTTCCTGGCACTGGGCGTCGCCAGCATCGTGGTGGCGGCATGGATCTTCAGCATCGTCCCCGAATTCCTGATGCGCTTCCTCAGCTGGTTGCTGGTGCGCGGCCTGTACCGGCTCAAGCTGCACGGCATCGAGAAGCACGTGCCCGACGAAGGCGCGGCGCTGCTGGTCTGCAACCACGTGAGTTACATGGATGCGCTGATCCTGTCCGCCAGCATTCCGCGGCCGGCGCGCTTCGTGATGTATTACAGGATCTTCAACATCCCGGTGATGCGCTGGATCTTCAGGACCGCCAAGGCGATCCCGATCGCCGGCGCGCGCGAGAACCCGGAGTTGATGCAGCGCGCGTTCGACGAGGTCGATGCGGTCCTGGCCGAGGGCGAACTGGTCTGCATCTTCCCGGAGGGCGCGTTGACCAAGGACGGCGACATCGCGCCCTTCAAGTCCGGCGTGGAACGCATCCTGCAACGCGCCGCCGCGCGCGGCCAGGTCGTCCCGGTGGTGCCGATGGCCCTGCGCAACATGTGGGGCAGCATGTGGAGCCGCCGCGCGAACGCGAAGGAAGGCAGCATGCTGGATCGCATGCGCGTCCCGCGGCGCCTGCGCGCACATGTGGATGTGGTGGCCGGCGAGCCGGTGGATGGCGGTACCGCGACGGCGGAATTGCTGGAGGCGAAGGTGCGGGCGTTGCGCGGGGATGCGGCCTAACCCACCCAGCCCGCCACCACGAACAGCGCGATCACCGCCAGCCACAGCACCAGTACGCGCCAGGCCAGGTTCATCGCATCGCGCAGTTCCGGCAATTCGCCGAAGACTTCGGCGAGTGCGGTGGAGGCCGAAATGCCGGATTCCGTGTAGTCGGCCACTTCCTCGGCGATCTCGCTGCGCACGCTGGCGCGGGCGGCGTTCGGCAACAGGCGGCTGTCCAGGCCGAAGGCATCGTCCTGCCGCCACGCCGAGAGCACGCTGTCGAAATTGCCGACCAGCGCCAGCCCCAGCGCGATCAACTGGGTCACCGGCCATTCCAGCAGCGACAGCCAGACGCGCGCGCCGTGCAGGGTGTCGGATGGCATGACGTCGGCGTCCTGCTCGGCGGCGAGCACGCTCAGGCGATACAGCAGCGCGCCGAAGGGGCCCAGCACGCAGAACCAGAACAGCACGCCGAACCAGCGCCGCTGCGCATTGCGGAACACGGCCTCGACCAGCGAGGCGCCATCGAGCGGCGCATCGACGCCGGGCGGATACAGGCGTGCCGCGGCGGCGCGGCGCGACGTGGCGTCGGGCGCGTCGAGCACGGCGGCGACGTCGAGATCGAGGTCGCGCGGGCCCCAGCACCAGAACAGCAGGACGATGTCGAACAGCAGGCCGACGAAGCCCCACAGCGGCTGGTCCAGCGCGACCTGCAACAGGCCCGCGACGAGCAACGGCACGACCAGTGCCAGCGCGATGCCCCAGCGACCGCGCCAGAAACTGTCTTCGGGGAATTGCGCGTTGAGCCATTGCAGCCAGCTGCGATACCAGCCGAACTGGCGCAGGCCATTGGCGATGCCCGGCGCCAGGTGGCCGATGGCCAGCGCGATGATGACGGCGAGCAACGTGGCGGACATCGCCCGATTCTACTGCGCGATGTCGCTACGACGCGGCGCGCGCATCGTGCTCCGCCAGCCATGCACGGATCACGTGGCGGGCGATCGAGATCGGCGAGGACAACACGATGCCCTCGCCTTCCGCATCGGCGCTCGCCCAGTCGTTGGCCAGGCCCACGCGCACCTCGTCGGCGCTGAACCAGCGGGCAGCCTCAAGTTCTTCTTCGGCCACCGGCTCATCGGGTTCGGCGTTGGCGATGAAGCCCAGCATCAACGAGCCGGGGAACGGCCACGGCTGCGAGGCGACGTAACGCGCCGTGTGCGCATGCACGCGCACGCCGGTTTCCTCGTGCACCTCGCGCACCACGGTCTGCTCCAGCGTTTCGCCGGGTTCGACGAAGCCGGCGACCACCGACCAGCGTCGCGGCGGCCAGCTCGCCTGGCGTCCCAGCAGCAGCCGCTCGCCATCGGTGACCGCGACGATCACCGCCTGGTCGGTGCGCGGATAGTGCTCACTGTTGCAGGCCTCGCAGCGGCCCAGCCAGCCGGCGCGGATGAAGCGCAACCGACCGCCGCAGGCGCTGCAGTGGCGATGCCGCTGGTGCCAGTGCTGCAGCGCGCGCGCCTGCGCGAACAGGGTGGCCTGCCAGGCCGGCCATTGGGCGGCGGCGCGACGCAGGTCAATGCGGTCCGGCGCGGAGGCCGCGAGGGTGCTGGCATCAGCGAAGAACCACGCCTGGCCCTCGCGCAGGCCAAGGAAGGTCATGGTGCCGGGGCCATTGCCGAGCGCGGCAGCGTCCAGCGCCAGCAAGCCGCGATCGGCATCGGCGAAGGCACGGCCATCCGTGTCCAGCACGATCACCTGCGCCTGCGGCCATAGCGCCTGCAGGGCGTCGGCATCGCCGCGCAGGTGGTCGGCGCGATCGAGCGCGCCATCGACGAACGAAAAAGGAAAGGGGGTCAGAGTCACTTTGCCTGCCCACGGAATCGGCACGCGGGGATCGCGTGGGAAAAGTGACTCTGGCCCCCTTTCCTCCTCACACCGTGAAGCTGCTGCCGCAACCGCAGGTGGTCTTCGCGTTCGGGTTGCGGATCACGAACTGCGCGCCGGTCAGCG
>ERZ795044.3024-NODE-3024-length-14318-cov-4.680923_pt1 | contig 14318 bp, 10 predicted proteins | sample MGYA00375128_ERZ795044 | MGnify/ENA primary metagenome ERZ795044 (study PRJEB30173, sample SAMN05720213) | anaerobic digester metagenome | isolation source: active sludge of municipal wastewater-treating anaerobic digesters | place: USA | collected 2014-12-22 ... | reverse complement strand
CCGCCCAGAAGCACCCCAATGCCAACCCGAGCCGGCAGCGTGAGCGCCGGACGCAACCGAACACGCATCCTGCATTGGCCGTCCGAACCCAGATCGGTCACGGTCACCAGGCGCATCTTGCACCATCGCCCGCCGTAGAGTTCCAGATCGAACCAACCCCAGCCGCTGTCAACCCGGTGGGCCCACCCCTGTTCGGTCAGACGCGCCACAACCCGCGACAGAAACGCCCGGCGATCGAATCCCGACGGAGTGCGGTAGACGAGGAGATCCGGCATCTCCTGGCGTTGCTCACGCCTGAGCGATTCCAGAGTCTCGTAGGCCTCCAACCGCGTCTGCCTGGAGAGGAGACGCCCCTGATACCGGGCCCAGCCCCGCGCGATCGGCTGAAGCGCGAACAGGAGCGCGACCAGAGGTTTGGACCAGACACGGCACTTTCCGTCCGGCAAAGCCGTCTGCAACGCGGCGACCACACAGACGCCAATCGACCCGATCAGGCTAAGCGCCGCGAGCGGCCAAAGCAACGGGACCAACGGCGCCAAGACAAGAAGCGGGAGGGTGATCCCCAAATGGTACTCGAAACTGGTCAGAACGATCGGCGAAATCGCTGACGGCGCGGTGTAGAGGCCCTGGAAGAGGCCCGCTCCGAACAGGCCGTGATAGATCATCGGGCGGCGCGCCCGGACGCCCGTCTCGTGCGATGCGTAGATGCGCCCGCGCCACATGCTGCCTCCGAGCGGACTGAAATGCTCGGGGTGCTTACGTTCGAGAAGGGCCTCGGCTTCGCCGTAACCGTGCTGCTGCCTCAGATACGCCCGCACGGTCGATCTCCGGTAATGCCAGACCACCGCCGCCGGACTGAATCCGATCTCATAGCCCCGCTGCTGCAAACGCCAGCAGATGTCGACGTCGTCGCCCGCCTTCCGAAACACCGGGTCGAAACAGCCAATTTCCTCGAGAGCCCACTTCCAGAAGACCATGTTGCAGCCGGGGATGTGCTCCGCAACCTGGTCCGTCAGCAGCACATGCGCGGGGCCTCCCGGCGATACCTGCACCGCCGCCGCCACCCAGGAGTCCTCCGAAGGCAGCAGGTTCGGACCGCCCATCCCGACGAACCGGCTCCCCACCAAATCGCTCACCAGGTAATGCAGCCAGTCTTCGTCGACACGGCAGTCGGCGTCAGTGAACGCGACGATCTCACCCTGCGCCGCCTCGATGCCGGTGTTGCGCGCCACCGACAACCCGAGGTTTTGCGGGTGGCGCAAATAGCGCACCCGTGGGAAGCGGGCCGCGATCTCCGGAGTCTCGTCGGTCGAGCCGTCATCGACCAGAATGACTTCGCAGACAGGGTAAGAGAGGGCGCCGAGCGATTCCAGGCAGGCGCTCAAGGTGCGCGCCCCGTTGTAACTGGCCACCACCACCGAGACCATCGGGCCGGAGACGGTCCGGAAATGCGGTGCGCCCCCGTAGGCCCTCTGCACCGCGAACGCCGCGGGTTTGGGGACCCGCGCCGCACTTGTCAGTCCGAAATGCCAGTCCTCGATGGCCAGTCCGTCTTTGAACCACGCGTCCGTGAAGCTGAAAACCACCGCACCAGCAGCCCCGGCCTGAAAGACGCTCTCGATGCTCGATTCGAGCAGCTCCGCTTGGCGCGGCTCGCCCTCCCGAAGGGAGTCGAGTCCGAACTCGCCGAGCACCAGGGGCTTGGAATCGGCCAACACCTGGAGGCGGGCGAGGTAGTTTCTGAATGCCTGAGGGTGATGGAGATAGACGTTGAAACAAACGAAGTCGATCGCCTGCACCCGGAGGTATTCTGTCGGGGGAAAACTCCCGAACGTGCAGAGGCACTGAGCGTCGACGCTCTTGACCACGCCCACCAACTCCTCCAAAAACGAACCGATCGACGCCGGGCCGCTCCAGCGAACGCTGTCGGGCGGCAGCTCGTTCACCACGCTGATCCCGAACACCGCCCGATGCCCCGCGCAGGCCAGCGCCGCCTCCCGCACAGCCCGCCGAGCCGCCTCCCTGGCCGGCGCATCGTCCAGGCAGGCCTGCTTGTTCCAAGGCACATCCACCAGCAACCACAGCCCTTTCAAAGCAGCCAACTCGAGGAACCAGCCCGGCGGCACATCGTATACGCGCAGCAAATTGATCCCCCACGCGCGCATCTGGTCGAAATCATGCGCCGTCTGCGTCGGCGAGCAGAAGTGCTCGCCGGCAGCGTTCGGCGCAAATGGCCCGTAGGTCACGCCGCGTGCGAAGAACTTGTCTCGCCCGAGGCGGAAAAACTTGCCATCCACCACCACTCGGGCGCGGTGTGACTCAGCATCCGGCATTGCGCTCTTAGACGAGGACCTGTGGCGTCGGATTCAGTGTTGGCAGAGCATTGCGAGAGCATTGCCGAAGCTCTTGTGGGCGCCAACGTGGAATATCAAACGACTCAGACTCTCCTTCCCCGGGCCAGATCGGTCAGGAAGGCCGCTTCATTGGCGCCTCACGGCTCGAGCCGCAGCACATCGAGAGCGATTTGTGTGTCCCGCTGATTGCACGGATCGAGCCGCAGCCGGGTGATGATCCCGCGCCACCGGCGGTTTCCACTGAGATCCACCCGATACTCGTGCCACGCGCCGTCCGCCAGCACATCGAACCGCTCGCTGCTGGCCTCGCCCTCCGGCAACCGATCCGTGCGCCAGAACAGTTGAGCCCGGTCCGGCAGAGACCGCCCATCGCGAGGCGTCAGTTTCATTCGGACAACCGCGGTTCGATACGCGTCGGCGCGCGCCTGAATGGGCGGACCGAACAAGGCCGGATCGTTGCCGGTGCTGCGCGCGATCAGGGCGCCGTTTTCGATCCGCACGTCGGTCAGATCCATCGTCTGACTCCATCCCTCATCGCTCTCGCGGAACTCCCACACGGGCTCAGGCATCGTATGCACCGCAACATCGTAAGGCCCTCGCCCCACGTCCGGGGGCGTCACATCGACATGGTCCCTCGGCGCGGCGGTGAACACGTCGCGCAAGGCGTCCAGATACCCGAATCCGAATTCCTGATGCGGCTCGATATAGGAGCCTTCGCCGAATTCATTCCAGGCCTCGACGAGCAGCAGGAGCGAGAGCGGCGAGAGGTGAGCGGTGCGTCTCGAGAGTTGGGCGGCGTCCTGGGCGTGCTGGCGGAACAACTCGGGCGTGCGGCCATAGCGCACGAGGTTGTTGGCCCCGTGCCAGGGCCGGCTGTCCCAACCTCCACAGAGCGGAATCAGGAGGGGGATGCCGGCCGAATCGATGATATGCTGCCAATTGCGCCGATAGGCGGGGAGAAGCGCGGCGTAGGGCGCTTCCATCTGGCCGGCAGACATATCGAGTCCAGGCCAATTATAAGCTGTGACCGCGTCGTAACCCTCGGCGGCAGCCTGGCGGGCCTGGGCCGCGTCGCCCACACAGGCAACAAGCAGCAATCCGGGAAAGCCGGCCTCGCGGCAGGTTGCGCGCATGGCGTCAAATGCCGACTTGACGCCGGTCGATCCGAGGTCGGCAGAGAGACGATCCGGACTGAAGATAATCACCAGCGGCTTGCCTTCGACGGTCAAGTGCTCGGGTTGTCTGAAATAGTGTTCGATCCAATGGCGGGTGACCGCCACGCAGTCGGCGTGCGAGGATGTCCCGGGCGCGTTGTGGTTCGCCCAGAGCAGACAGAACTTGAGGTAGCGGCGGTACCGTGCCTTGAAGTAACCGTCGTGCAGCGCGTGTTCGAGCTGCCGCGCCCCTTGCGACCAATACCAATCATAGGCGAAGAAGGTGATCCCATGCTCGACAGCCCACTTGATGTGCCAGTCCGCAACCTCCGGATCGCCTTCCCGATACCATCCCAGCACCGGACGCCGCTCCGGATAAGGCCGGATCGGATGCCATTGGCCGGCGCTCTTCCAGCCCGGGAAGTAGTACACGCCCACCTCGTAAGGTCCACGCACCGGTCTGGGTTCAGGCACGTAATCGCACGGACCAATGTCCACAGGCTCTGTCAAAGCCACCGCCATCCGGGCCTGGGCCGGCTCGGCCTGGTCCGCACGCAGACGCAACTCGATCTGCCCCTGCACTGGCCGGTCCCCGACGAGAGCCCACTCCCAAGTGGCCGTCTCCCCCGGACCGAGCTGCGGCGTGCTCCGACCCGCCACGTCCCCGCCCCGGACTGCAAGTCCATCGGGAAGGATCAGATCTCCAGTGACCGCGCGAGCCGCGGCGCCGCCGTGGTTGGCCAACACGGCTTCGAGTCTCAGAGGCTTTCCCACCCGCGGCAACGCCGGCTCGAGGCCGAGCGAAACCACGCTCAAGCGCGCCGGGCCCTGGGGACGATCGGCAATTTTAAGCCAGTGCAACTCCGGTTGCCCGGCAACATCGAGCGTGTGCTCGATCCCGAGCGCCACAATCTGCCCGCGCCACCCGTTGGCGACCAGCATGTCCACGTCGTAGACGTGCTTCTGTCCATCGGCATGGACGGGAACAGCGACGCTCTTGAACCCGTAATCCTGTTTGCCGGCAAACCAGAGCGTCAGGCGCGGCGCAGCGAGGGGCGTTCCGGGAGACGCCTCGCGTCGCCCAGCCTCGGGTTGCGAGGGAACCGTCATGCACATCGAGACGTAATCGAGCGCCTCGGCGTCGATCGACAGCGTCGGGCCCAGACGCAATCGATCGCCACCCGCCAATGGCGAGGCCGACGACAGGATGCGTCCCATCCGAATCCACGGCCAGTCACGGTCCGCGGCCGGAAACTCGAACTCGCGAGTGTCAACCGGTTGCAACTCGGGCCACGAGACGATCCGAATGGCATCGATCGCGAACTCGGCGTTGTCGTACAGGTCCAGACGCAAACGAATGATCCGACCCTCGGCCTGCCAGCCAGGCAACACCCGGTACGTCGCCCATGCATTGTCCCCGACAACCGGAAAACGCGTGGTCTTCTCCTGGCTGAACCCGCCGTATCGCCCTCGAGTCGTGTTGCTCCAGAAAAACTCCGCCGTTCCGTCCCGACTGGCCTTGAGCCGCACTTCGAGAGCCTGTCGGTGTGAGACCGCAACTTCGAGCGGCAACCCCAGCTCGAGAATCGGGTCCGTTCCGGCGCCCCGGCATTCGAGCGCGCCCCCCACGACCCGAACATCTGCAAAATGGTCGTTGGCGTGCCATCCGGCCTGATCACCCTCGCGGTCGAACGTCCATTCGATCAACGTCTGGGGCTGGACCTCAGGCGCCCCGGCCAATCCATGACGGAACAAACCCGCCCATGCAAACGCCACAATCCAAGCCAAAGACGCCAACACAGACGCTCGTCGATGGTTGTCCGGGCGCCTCGCGCAGCCGGGACACTCCGGCCCGCGCGACCCCGCCCCGAATGCCACCCAGTGCTCCGCGAGGTCTGATCTCGCGCCGGACTCGTCTTTTGCGGAAGAGGTTCGCATGCCGAGAGGCCGACCCTACTGGAAAGTCATCGAAACGAGAATCGGAAACTCAACGCGTCAATGCGCGCGTCAATGCGCGCAGGGACCTTGAACAGTTGTCGGAAGGGCGATCAGCATGGGTGCCTCGAACGCTTTGAGCTCTTGTTTGGCGAGCAGTTCGAGCACACTGTTCGCCCATGACGACGCTGGTCATCGCCACGCGCAACCATCACAAAGCCCGGGAGATTCGGGCGGTGCTGGGCGACGGGTTGCGCTACCTGACGCTCAACGACTTCCCCGGCGCGCCGACCACGGTTGAGGACGCCGACACATTCGCCGGGAACGCGGCGAAGAAGGCCGATTCGCTGGCGCGATGGCTGGCCGAGCAGCCGATCGCGCGCGAAGGCGGCGCGCTCTGCGTCCTGGCCGACGATTCCGGGCTTGAAGTGGATGCGCTCGACGGGGCGCCGGGCGTGGTCTCAGCCCGCTTCGCAGCTTTGGACAGCGCGCCGTCAGCCAACGCGACCGACATCGACAACACGGCCAAGCTTCTGCGGTTGCTGCACGGCGTCTCCACCCCAAACCGGACCGCCCGATTCCGCTGCGTGATCGCCCTGGCCACGGTCGGGCAGACCCGCCCGCCTCGGCTTTTCGAAGGCGTCTGCGAAGGCCTGATTCTCGACGCGGCGCGCGGCGCGAACGGCTTTGGCTACGACCCGGTCTTCCAACCGCTCGGATACACGGAGTCGTTTGCCGAGTTGGGAGAGCCGGTCAAGAACAGGATCAGTCATCGCGCCCGGGCCCTCGCCCAGGCGGCGCGCGGCCTCGAGGCGCCGTGACGACAGGCCGATCGGGTCGGCAGCATCCGCGTGCGTGGCCGGACATCAGACTCCGCGAAGTGTCTTGAAACACCCGGGCCGGGGTCCGCTCCGAAGAAAAGTCCTCCAGTCTCCCGGCCTTGTCCGCACAATCGCCGCCACGCGTTTGCGGATAATCCACCCTTACCACGCCCGCTGGCGGTGGGAGGGATCGCCCGCACCAAGTGAGACGAACTTGCCCGGATTGAGAATGCCCTTGGGGTCCAGGGCGCGCTTGATGGCAGCGTGGAGTTGCCGAACTTCGGGTGAAACCGCCTGGTTCCACCACGGCATCTTTGCCAAGCCGACACCGTGCTCGCCCGTGATCACGCCGCCCCAGGCCAGGACTTGCCTGAACAAATCATCCAGAGCGGCTCGACTCCGCGTCTCCGCCCCCGGCTGTGTCCGGTCAACCATGATGTTGGTGTGGATATTGCCGTCGCCGGCATGGCCAAAGCAGGCCACAGGCAAGCCGTGTTTTCTCTGGAGACGTGCTGCAAAGGCGAACAGGGCCTCGAGCCGGCTGCGCGGCACGGCGATATCCTCGTTGAGCTTGGTCAATCCGGTGTCACGCAGGGCGTAGGAGAACTCGCGGCGCAACTGCCAGATCCGCTCGCACTCGATCGCACCCAAAGCCCGCTCGATAAAGCGCGGGCGGTGCTGCCCGATGACCCGCTCGACCTCGCGCAGCTCGGATCGCACTGACCGGGATTGCCCGTCCAGTTCAGCGATGAGGTGGGCCTCGCACCCGGCCAACCGGCGGCTGCCGGTGCGTTTCGCCGCCGCGGCGAGAGTGAATGCATCCGCCACTTCGAGCGCGCAGGGAAGAAAGCCGGCCCGAAAGACAGACTGGAGGGCGCGGGAGGCGTCCCGCGTCGTGCCGAAGCCCGCCGCGAGAGCGGCGCGGTAGGGTGGCAGCGGCAACAGCTTGAGGGTCGCTTCCGTCACAACGCCCAGAAGACCTTCCGATCCGACAAAAAACCGGGCGAGATCGAATCCGGTCTTGTTCTTGTGCGTGCGGCTTCCGAGTCGCACGACGATTCCGTCCGCCAGCACCACTTCGAGGCCCAGGACGTAATCCCGTGTCACGCCGTACTTCAGACACCTCGGCCCGCCCGCGTTGGTCGCGATATTCCCGCCCACGCTGCATTCCGAGCGACTGGCAGGATCGGGCGGGTAGAACAACCCCCTGCGCTCGACCGTATCCTGGAGCTTCTGCGTGATGACCCCCGATTGCACTACGGCCACGAAGTCCCTTGGGTGAATCTCGCGAATGCGATTCAGCCGGGCCAGCGACAGCACGATGCCTCCTTGCACAGGCACGCACCCGCCCACGTAGCCGTGCCCCGCTCCGCGCGCAGTGATGGGGATGCCTCGGCGGTGGGCAAAGGACAGAATCGAGACCACCGACTCCGTGCTGCGTGGCAGCGCCACTGCGTCCGGCACATGGCTGGCAAGCCACTTGTCGCCTGCATGGGCCTGACAGATGGCTGGATCAGCGGTCAACTCGCCGGAGGGCAGCGCCCGAGCCAGCGGCCTGAGCGCAGCCTTCATGCACCTGCCGCCGGCGGCGGTTCCTGCGCATCGGCAAGCAGCGCCTTCGCCTCCTCCGACCGGTCGCCCGCCACCTGGACCTCGATGCCGCCGGCCGCCACGCTGTATCCCTCGATCGAGAGCGACGCCGTCTCGTGGATGACGTTCGCCGGTATGCCGGCTGCCTCGAGCCTCGAGCGGACGAGTTGGGCCTCGGCGGGGCTGAAGGTGCTAAAGACGGTTACCAGTTCCATGGTGTGTAGAATACGTTCGATCGTCCTATGTGCCGCTCGGGGACCGGAAGGGTCCGCTCTTGCGCGATTTCGGCGGTTTTGGCCGATCGGGATATGTCAGCCTCAGAAGCGTCACGCCCTGCGCCTCGCCGGTCATCGGATGAACCGCCAGTACATCCGTGCCGTCTCCATATTCCTTCGGCGCGAACGGGCTTATCATCCGCAGCGGGCTCTTGCTGCGGATCGCCTTTGGAATAGCCCCGTCGATCGTCACCCCGGCCCGCGGCGCTGCGGGCGCCGGACGGCTGATCGACGTGACGACCCGGCTGCCTGGAATCGATCCGGGCGCCTGCACGGATGCTGCCACGCGTTCAGGCGGCTTGTTCGTGCTTGATTCCTGGCCGAACGCGAGGCCCATGCTCAGACACCCGGCGAGTATGGCGACCATCTTGACAAGCATACGTCCCTCTCCGTTTCCCGTGACACTCGACCGCAAAGGTCCACCACACCCCGTCGCTTTGTCAACCTCATCGAGCAGCATCCCAGAGCAGTCTCATTCCGGCAGGGGTTTGCCCTTGGTTTCGGGGCCAAACCAGATCAACACCATTCCCACAACGTAGATCAGGGTCACCACGGCCCCCGCTTGCGCGTAGCTGCCGCCGTAATGAGACACGAGCTGGCCCTGCGTCAACGCGCCGCCGGCAGCCAGAATCCGCCCGGCATTGAAGCTGATGCCCTGGCCCGTCGCGCGCGCGCGCGTAGGAAACAACTCGGGCAGGTAGAGAGGCAGCCACCCGTAAAAGGCCGCCGTCGCCGCCCCGACGACGAAAGACCCGACGACAAACGCCGGACCGAAACTGTCGACTATTCGAAACAGAACGGCACAAGACAGCAGGGAGCACGCGCACAATGTGAAGTAGGCCATGCGCCGCCCCAGGACCGCGCCAATCCAGGGCCCGATGAAGCAACCGAGAATCGCCCCCGCCGACAGCGCCAGCATGATGACACCCTTGACCTGCGGAAAGCTCTTGCCCACAAGCTGGTCGCCCCACAATGGCAGCCATTGGACTGATCCCCAGGTGCCAATCAGGGCTATTGCGCCGAAGGCAATAGCCAACAGCGTCGTCCTCCACAGGCCGGCTCCAAACACAATCCGCAACGGTTCCGCGCGCGCGCGCTGCACCGATGCCTTCCACCGCTGGGATTCCGGAACCACCAGAACCAGGAAGAACGCCAGCAGGGCCGGAATCGCCCCGGCCAGCATCACCCAGCGCCAGGAATCAGGCCGGACAGGAATGAGCCAGGTGACCACACCAACCAGAGCGTACCCGACATTCGCCGCAGCGCCGATGATCCCCGCCATCAATGGGCGTTTGGCTTCAGGCCAGCACTCCATGACCAGCGCCACACCAAGCGACCATTCGCCGCCCATCCCCAAAGCGGCGAGAAAACGGAGCAGACCAAGCTGCCATGCTGCCTGCGCGAAATAACACGCGCCCGTGAACAGCGAATAGGCGAGAATGCTCGCCGTCATCGCCCGGACACGCCCCACCTTGTCGCCCAGCCAGCCGAAGACCAGGCCCCCGCCCGCCGCTCCCACCAGGAAGAGGGCCGTGATGTAGCCCATCCATGGCCCCACGGCCTGGTCCGCCTCCGTCCCAAGAATCTCTTGAAGCGCCGGCCGCGCAACCACCGGAAAAATGCCCATCTCGACACCGTCGAACATCCAGCCCAGGAACGCGGCGATCAACACCATCCACTGGCCCCGGGTAAAACCGCCGGAACGGGCAGGCGCGGCTTGCATGCGCCCGATTCTATGGGCCGATCTCATCGAATCAAAGCCCGATCTTCAGCCCGGATGTTTCATGAAGCTGCGCGGAGTCTCCCATCCGGACTCCGGCAACACCGCTCCCAGAAAGACAACCGAGAGTCTCGTGTCGGTGCTGAAGGCGTTCTGCCATGAGAACAGTGTGTTGGATTTCTCTGACTCTCGAACATGGCGCGGTTTTACCTTTCTGACCCGCATAGCAGTCCTCTTGCGATGTCTGACCGCCCTGTGCACGGACGGGGTATGAACTATACGGGTCAGAACGGCACGTCGTCGTCCTCCTCCAGCGCCGGCAGATGCCGCACAAGACGGACCATCTCGACGGCGCTCTGAGCGGCTTCCGTTCCGCGATTGTGGTCACGGCTCAGACAGCGGACACGCGCCTGCCCCTCGTCTTCCAGGACCAAGACCTCGTGAATCATCGGGACACCGGTCTGAATCTGGAGCTGGATCAGCGCCGCGGTGACGCCCCGGCCAATGTGCTCGGCGTGGCTGGTCTCCCCTCGCAGCACCACCCCCAGGCAGATCACTGCGTCGGGGCGAATTCCGACGCCGCGACTCAGACGAGCGGCCACCACCGGGATTTCGAACGCGCCGGGAACACGCACCACATCGACGTGGCCGACGCCGGCGCGCCGCAACTCGGCACGCGCCGCGCGCACCATGGCATCGACGTAGCGCGCGTTGTATCGTGACGCGACGATCGCGAAGCGGCCGCCGCACGCCCTGGCCTGAGAGGTTTTGATCTTGCGAAGCATCAGTAGAGGTCTTTCTGTTCCGCGCACAACGGGAGACTTTCAACCGTTGTGCTCCGTTTGAGACTCTTCGGGCTTCTTCGTGCCCGGTTTGAAATCATAGAGTCTGTGCAAAAATCAATCGGAACTAATTCTTGCACAGACCCATAGGCGAGGTTTCCGGCGCTTTGGTTGCAGCTTTGCCTGGCTGCGTGCTGGCGGCGCATCGGGAGCATTCTCACAGCGTGTGCCCCATCTTCTCGCGCTTGGTCCGCAGGTACTTGACATTATGCGGGTTGGGCGCGACCCGGATGGGCAATTGCTCGACGATCTCCAGACCGTAGCCTTCCAGACCGACCAGTTTCTTCGGGTTATTGGTCAGCAGCCGAATGGTCTTGAGGCCCAGGTCAACCAGGATTTGCGCGCCCAGTCCGTACTCCCGGAGGTCGGCCGCGTATCCGAGTTTGTGGTTGGCCTCGACGGTGTCGTAACCGCGCTCTTGAAGCTTGTAGGCCTGAATCTTGGGCCCCAACCCGATCCCGCGGCCCTCCTGGCGCATGTAGACAATCACGCCGCGCCCGGCCTCGGCGACCTGGCGCATGGCCTGGTGCAATTGGACGCCGCAGTCGCACCGGCGGGAGCCGAAGACATCCCCGGTCAGGCACTCGCTGTGCACTCGCACCAGCACGTTCTTCTGTCCGGCCACCTCGCCGCAGACCAGGGCAACATGATGCTGGCCATCCAGGCGCGATCGATACAGATGCAAATCGAAGTCGCCATGCTCGGTCGGCAAAAGAACGGTCTCGATCCGCTCCACCAGCTTCTCCCGGCAGCGACGGTACTGGATCAGCGCCTGGATGCTGCCCAAACGCAGGCGGTGACGCCGGGCGAACTTGCGCAACTCCGGCAGCCGGGCCATGCTGCCATCGGTGTTCATGATCTCGCAGATCGCAGCGATGCCGCGACATCCCGCCAGCAGAGCGAGATCGACGGCTGCTTCGGTGTGTCCCGCGCGCTGCAACACCCCTCCGGGCTTGCAGCGCAGCGGAAAGACGTGTCCGGGCTGGGTCAAATCCGTCGGCGTGGCGGTGGGATCGGCCATCACCTGAATCGTGCGGCACCGGTCCGCGGCACTGATGCCGGTGGTGATCCCGCGGGCGGCGTCCACGCTCACCTGGAAGTCGGTCTTGAAACTCTCCCGGTTCTCCGTGACCATTTGCTTGATTCCGAGTTGCTCGATGCGCTCGGAAGTGGTGGGAACGCAAATCAACCCGCGCGCAAATCGCGCCATGAAATTGACCGCCATCGGCGTCACATGCTCGGCGGCCATGATCAAGTCGCCTTCATTCTCCCGATCGGCGTCATCCACCACAATCACCATCCGCCCACGGGCAATGTCCGCTATTAACGCGTCGATCGGGTCCAGATTCAATGTCCTCGTCACGCCGCAGAGGGTGCGGCAGTCCAGCCCGTTTTCCAACTCCAAATCACAACCGGACCAGCGGCGGGCGCCTGAGACGAGTCCTGATCCCTGCCCAGACTTGCCTGCACTGACGGCCCCGATACGGATTTCTCGCCACTTGAAGGAGTACTCTGAAATCCGGGCCTGCATTTGTACTTCTCCAGTGTGCTCCGGCTTCGCGCTGTCCAGAAGTGATGAGAAATGCAGGCTAACTGCGCCCCCCGGCTGGCCCGCAAGCTGCGCCTGAAACACGTCACCGCGGTTGACCCAGCCGCGCGCGAACCAGCTCGGGCAGGTACTTCACCGGGACGGCGCCCGGCTCGAGGACAGCCTCGTGATAACGCTCCAATGCGAACCGCTCGCCCATCTCGCGCTGGATTGCCTGGCGCAACCGGCCCATCGCCATGCGGCCGGCAAAGTAGGTGGACAGTTGCACGGAACTCTGTTTGGCGCGGACGATCTTGAGGCGCGCCTCGCCCTCTGACTGGAAGGCGTCTTCCGTGAGGAATCGCAGCGCCTCATCGTCGCTCATGTCCGCGCAATGCATCTTGTGATCGAGGATGGCGTTGGCCACCGCGCGAAGATAGAATTTCAGTTGGGTCAACCGGAGAGGCAGACTGCCTTCGCCAAAGCCTTGATCGAGCATCATCGCCTCGGTGTAAACCGCCCAGCCCTCGATGTAGACGCCGGACTGGAGGACTCGCCGCACGAGCGAAGGGTTGCGATTGGCGTATTCGAGTTGAACATAGTGGCCCGGATAAGCCTCGTGAATGGTCAGAATCCGCAGCATCTGGGAATTGTACTCCTCGAAGTAGCTCCGAACACGGTCGGCGTCCCAATCGCGCGGCGGCGGGCTCACGGCGTAGTATCCGCCAGCCCGCGGATCAAGCGGCGGCGGCGAGTTCATGTAAGCGGTCGAGTTGCCGCGCTGGAATTCCGGCATTTCGATGATCTCACATTGGTCCGGCTGCGGAAGTCGCACAATGCGGGCGTCGGCAATGAATCGCTTGACGTCGGCCATCACCCGGCGCACATCGGCCACAACGGTTTCCGCAGTGCTGTGGTCCTGCGCAATCGCGGCCAACACACTCCGGACGGCGGCTCTGCGACCCGCAGAATCATCGGGGGGCAAGGGGGCTCCGGGATGAAAACGGCTCCAAAGCTGACGGGCGACGGTGAACATGTCGCGTTCGACGCGTTCGAATTCGCGCTGCGCGTCGGCGAGCACCTCGTCCGCCGTCACCCCACCATCGACCTCCAGCTCCAGCTTGCGGCAGAATCTCTCCCGTCCCAGCCGCCATTCCCCAGGCGCCCGCGCTCGCAGGTCGGACTCCAGGAAGCGTTGATAACCCCTCAAACTCTCCGCAACGCGGGCGGCCGCGGCCTCGAGCGCCGCGCGCTGCGGCGTCGACACGGCCAGTTCGAAAATACCCCGTTCGTAAAACGCGATGGCCCCCCTGTTCTGCCCAATCGCGGTCTCGATGTGCGCCGCCGGAGGATTGCGGAGATTCGCCCGCGCCGCGGCGATGACCTGCGGGATTTGCTCCATGCGCGCGAGGGCGTTGGTGATGTTGGTCTCCTTGGGCAGTGACGACTGTGTCAGCAACAGGAACACGCTGTCGCTGATATAGTCGTTGTAGATGCGCGGGTCTTCCTCGTACGGACGCGCGTTCTCGGCGAGCCAGAGCGATTTGACCAACTCATGGCGTAGAATCTCGAAGTCGATCTGCCCCGATCGCGTCAGCGCCCTGTAGTCCACCTGCTCGGGCAGCGCCTCGAGCGTCTCCCGCATCAGGGCAATCCATTGAGCGCGCGCCCCGGGCGAGAGATCATCCAGCCGATGATCGAAACGATGGTCGCCCAGGCGGGTCGCGTCCAAAGGCCGCAAGGCGAACCAGCGATCCAGATACGCTCCAAAAAACTCATCGAGTCGGTGATCGTTGCCAGGCTCCGCGCCCCAGACGCAATGAGCGGCGAAGGGGATCAGCACCACCGTGGCAAAAAAGGCGGTCAGTCTCATCAGGAAAGGCTCTCCTGATGTTGCGCCGCGCTCAGAACCCATCGAGCACCTCGGACACACCCACGCCCCCATCTATCAGCGCCCGCCCGCGCGGTTGCCCTCCAGCCGGCTCGGTCTTCTGGGCGAGCCGCGCTTCGAGATACTCGACCACCGACGTGTGCCCCTGTTCGCGCGCAACAGCCAGTATGGTCTTCCCCTGCGGCCCGGTCCGCTTCGGATCGGCCCC
>ERZ795044.3023-NODE-3023-length-14325-cov-4.585915_pt1 | contig 14325 bp, 25 predicted proteins | sample MGYA00375128_ERZ795044 | MGnify/ENA primary metagenome ERZ795044 (study PRJEB30173, sample SAMN05720213) | anaerobic digester metagenome | isolation source: active sludge of municipal wastewater-treating anaerobic digesters | place: USA | collected 2014-12-22 ... | reverse complement strand
TAATGCCATATTGATTGGGTCCGCGCCTAAATCGAGATTGTTTGTTAATTGCTCGTCTATCAACGTTTTTATTGTAGACCTGTAGATTAACAATAGATTTAATTGACGCCGCAATGAATTTGCGCGATTTGTGCAACGTGGCAATTATCCGATTTCGCAACTTATCAGACAAAAAATGCGATGACCCGACAATCGCGCGATCCCCTATCGTTCCATCAGGCAAATAAAGCCGCTCGATATAGACTGGCAATTGCGGGTCATATGGCAGATTCCATACTTTCGACTGCGCTTTAGTGACATCTTTATAAATGCCAAATGCTGTATTAATTGCGTCTATGTCATCTGATTTAGTCGGTTCTGCATAACGTAAGTTTCCATTGTTGTCTGGCAATCCAGATTTAATCCATTTGCTTAACGATCCCCGTTTAATGCCCGTAAAATCTGCTAATTGCTGTTGTGTTTTTGTGAGCGTCAGCATTAGCGCCAATTTTTCCTGAATTGACAAAGCCATTATTGTCAACTTTCACGTATTGGCGTGTTCGGACCCAAAGCATGCAAATTGCCCACTCGCTACGACAGAAGGCGCTAAACCCTAAGCCAGGTAATTCTAATTCCCGCCAAAACTCCAATTGCTCTATTGGCGTCAGTGAACGCCACCAATTGAGGGCGGGGTTTGTTTTCAAAACTTCAGCGGTATTCCAAATACAGAATCTTTAACCGGCTTAATTTTCCAAACAATTTCATTTAAGCGCACCCAATCCCAATAAGCGGTTTTCACGGTCGAGCCATAACCAATAAAACCTTTTGGGGTCGAGCAAAAATACAACCCGCCAGACATTCTAATGCGCGGTTTTAGCATGTTAAATGCCCCCGATAATCGCCATCTTTAACCCGCAAACCTTATACTCATTCACTCCATCGGTAATAAGATTATGTCTGTCCGCTTGTTCTCTCGAAAACCATGGAGAATCAAACAACGGACATTCCAAATCGCAATTATGCCCTTGCTTTACGTCATTTTTACTAGTCGTTAAGCATTTTGGACACTGCTGTATTAATTCGACGCTGATGCCGGTTTTACTTGCGAGCATACAATTTCCCCATCAGATTTCGCAATCTTTGACGCAATTCCAAGCGGACCCCATAAAGATACAACGTAATACTGAGATTTATCGATCGTACAGCTAATGCGATTTTCAAATTGACGTTCAATTGTGGAGCATCCGGACATTAAATACAAAATCATGCATGCGATAAAAAACAGAATTGCGCGTTCAGGCGTTAATCGCATTCAAATTCTCCAAACGTTATACAACGTCAATTGCTTGGGATCATTTGCAGGTTCACGGTAATCAGGCGATCCCTCAATCCAAGTAATTACCATTTGTGAAAATGACATTTCTTTTTGCTCGCACAATAGCCTAAACCGCAATGCAATATCGGGCGGTAAAGACAAATTGACTTGCAGGCTAGGCGGGTCAGTGCGCGCCTTGCGCGGCCTGCGCGCGGGGGAGCGGATGGCATCCATACGTCTAGACTAGCACTCTAGCCCCCGCTTGCCTAGGCGTAGTGATACCATGCCTTGACTAGCTCCCGCAGTTGCCAAGTAACGTTAATGGAGCTAGATTTAAGCCCCCGGTAACGTATGACAAACGTTCCGGGGGCTGTTTTTATTCACTACACATTAGGGCATCCAATGGAAAAAGCAGAATCCGACGATTGGGGCGTGCAAGAAACCGCAAACGTTTTGCCAATGGCAACTATTAAAACGCAAATGCCGGTAACTCAACCGCCGGACATTGACGAAACGGAAATCGAGGAAACCGCAGCGGATCGCATTGCGCGGGTATTGTCAATTGTTGGGAGCGATGATCGCGCGGAAGTTCGCGTTTATCGCAAACCAAAACCCGGTTATGCAATGGAATGGTGCAAAAATTACACCCCGGAAGAATTTGAAGCGGGCGGTAATCTAGCGCTAATTCGACGCGATTGGGGGCCGGGTCTTTATCAGATTAGGCTTTATGGCGTAAGCCCCAAAACCGGGGTGTTTGCAATTCGCGCCCGCGAAGATATTTCAATTGCCGATGACCCATCAAACAAAATTGCGCCGACGTTTCATCCGCCCGTGGAAAACAAAGTCGATCAATTAATTGCGATGATGATGGATCAAAACGCCAAAATCATTGAAAAATTGACGGAGCGACCCGACCCAATGGCGAGCATGACAAATACAATTGCGTTATTGGCGCAGGTAAAAGGTTTATTTGGCAATGACAATGCTAAAACGCCAATTGGTGAGGTTGTCAGCGCAATCAAAGAATTAAGAGGCGCTGCGGAAGAAATTAGCCCTCCCGTTAAAGATGAACCTACTAACCTGTTAGGTTTGGGTTCGCAATTGCTTGGCATGATTCAATCCGTGCAGGAGAAAAACGCTAATGTCGGTCAAATTCCGATCGTTGCAGCGCCGCCGATTATTGCTAGTGCACCAATTCCGCAACCTCAGGTTAGAGCAAATCCGCAACCGCAACCGCAACCAAATTCGCAAGAATTACCTACTCCTGCAATTACGTTAACAGAAAACGCCGACATGACTCTCATTCAAGTAATCGAAACGTTCAAATCACAAATTAAAGAATTGCTGCAAATGCAGAAAGACAATAAGCCAATTGATGAAGCGGCCGATATGGTTTACGAAAAATTGCCAGATGAAGCAATTGAGTTATTCATGGCGGATAATTGGTTTGCTTTGCTTTGCCAATTTGAACCGGAATGCGCTCCGCATCAGGAATGGCTAACCAATGTGCGCGCAAAAACAATTGAGTATTTCAACGAGGATGCAACCGAAGATGCGCATTTTGGAATGGCTGAAAATCAACAAACAGGGCCCGCTAACCCCTAGTCAAGCCAAACCCCTAGAGGTAGATTCGGGCGCATGTATTGCGCCCCCTGCTACGCAACCCGCGGCCAGTTGATCGGCGCCCCTTCGGGCGCTGCGGGAGTCTGGCAAACAGTTCGTTTAATGCGGGAAATGATTAAGGGATATCGCGTCAATACGCAAATTATTGACTCTGCGATATCCCTTATCTTTTTGGTCCCGTCAAAAGATGATATTGCGGAAGTCAATGCAATTTTTGAATATGTACGGGATAGCATTCGCTATACGCGCGACGTTTACGGAATCGAAACGCTTGCAGACCCCGTAACTACATTAATTAGGCGTGTCGGTGATTGCGACGACAAAACAACGTTGTTTTGCGCTTTGTGTGAAGCGGTAGGATATCCGACTCGATTAGTAATGGCGGGTTATTTTGGGTCAAAAGATTTCCAACATATTTACGCGCAAGTATGGGTAAATAATCAATGGATTGATGCCGATACAACGGAAAGCGATCCTTTAGGGTATGCGCCCCCTAGCCCCAGTGTTTATTGGATTGAAAAGGTTTAATGATGTTTACACACTTAGCAGGTTTTCCGGCAGAACAAATCCGTAATTTCCTTTACGATGCAATGCTGGTTGATCCGACAAACAATGCTGCGCTCGATCCCTTTGGCATTTATAACGCTGCAATTAATTTCAAAGTTGGCGGGCGAGAAATTGATGATGCGTTAGGTTGGCCTCGCGGAACCGCTGACGAATGGGTTAGATCGCAGGGATTGCCCGCTTTAGTTTCAGGTGATTACACTGTTACAACAGGAAAATATTTAGGTGATGTTCGTGATGAATTAGTTAATTTAGGAATTTTGACTAATCGCAATGTGTTAGTTACAGAACGAATTGATGATTTTATTGATTACATGGATGTTAACAACATCGATGCTCTTCAAATGGAATTAACACTTGGTTGGGATATTGATTCGATTGGCACGGGGCGATTTCCAGTTACGCCGCCAATTAACTACAATGATAATCCTTCTCGAACTCCTGAATCCGTTGTGCCAATTACTACCAGCCCCGCACCTCGCGCAAATACAACCCCGAGCGCCGTTACAGAAACTAATATTCGACCAATCCCCGGAACCGTTCCGGGAACTAATACTCGCCCCGCTCCTGCGCCTGTTACCCGACCGCCTGTTGTCACTGTTAATGTTCCGCGAAACACTAATACTAGCAATTCAAACGGAAATTCCAGCGTAGTTCCACCGGCTATTAATCAAACAGACCCAGTTTTAACAGAACAATCACAAAGCAAATTGCCTTTGTTGTTAGGAATTGGCGCATTACTTGCTACAATGTTTAATTAAGGAAATTGTCATCATGGGATTTTATCGCAACGCTCGCACTGCTCCGCAACCTACAACGCTAGCTAATCCGGCATGGCGTAAATGGGCGTGGCGGTATATTGAACGCACAAAATGGCTTGCCGATAAACAAGCGCGCGAAACCGGCGTGCCTGTTACTTGGGATAAAATATATAAATCATATAAAAATTCATTATCTCGCGCCGAGTTTGATGCGCTTGTAAGTGAATTTGCCAACGCGACAACGGCAACCCCGCCCGTGGTTGTCACGGAAATTACACCGCCAATTTCACCGTCGCCGCGATCGGTTCCTTTACCTGAACCGCCTATTTCAACCAGTCCACCGGGAGCCCCTGTTGCGTCACCGGGTATCAGGACGGAAAGCACAATATTGCAATTTAACCAAAACGGGCAACCAGTTATCGGCACTGAAAACACGGTCGCGGAATCTAAATTTCCGTGGTGGATTTTAGTGGTTGCCGCTGCTGGAATGTTTATTCTACGCAAGAATTAAATGGTTTTGCCATACTATGTCGATCGCGGGCGGCGTAATTTAACGCCGTCTGAATTGGCATTGTTAGAACCACTTTACGATTACCGAATGGTCGGCACGGGTGATGCGTCCGAATGGGTTAAAAACGAAATTCCCTACACCTACGCCAAACAATTAGGCGATAATTGGTTGGCCTTTTACTCGCCAACGGGTGAATATCAAGGCGATGATCTGCAATCAACGCACCGAGGGGATTTTCGGGAATTTTTCCGAGAATTAGCCACGGGCGTTGCAATTGTCGGCGGGTTTGCGTGGGCGTATGGTGGCGTGAGTGCCAGTAACGTAATTGGAAAAGCAATTGTCGGTGATTCGTTCGCAGCGGCGTATCCGGGAATTACTCAAGCCATTGGAAACGCTGCCGTAAATACTGCCGCTAACGGCGGAAATATTGAATTAACTGTCACCAATTTAGCCGCAAGCTATGCCGGTTCCGTTGCGGGTGGATATGCAAAAGTTTTAAGCAATTCCGCATTGTTGGCGAATGTCACTTCCAGTGTCGTTACCGCCGCTGCATTAGATCGAGATATTAATGAAGCGGTTAGATCATCGTTGATTAATTATGGAATCTCGAATATGAATGACTTAATTGACTTCAAAGATATTGAACCGATGCCCGCAACAACCCCACCCGTCACGTTTGACAATGGGGGCGGCGTGTTTTATCCCGCTGGCGGGTTTGGTTATGAATTGCCCGCGGATATTTATCCGGTAGACTTTGCTCCGGATACCAATATGTTGTTTGACACTGACAACGTATTGGATCAGATTTACGATACTGGCGGCGTTTATTACGATTACGATTACGGCGGTGGCGGCGACGATTTGCCCCCTAGCAATGACGGTAATTACAATTTACCGCCGTATGTTTACGAACCTCCCGCGCTCGATCCGGTTGCAATTCCGGACGTAACCATTAATCAGCCGGTCAATTCTTCTGGCAGTGGCGGATTTTTGCCCGGATTAACCGCTGCAATGACTGCGGCGCTTCAATTGGTGCGCGCATATCAGCAGGTGCGTAGTCCGATTGTCAATAATCCGAGTATCGTCACCGCACAAGGTGTCAGGCGGGTTAATTCAAATGGCACAATTACGGTAACTGCGCCCAATGGTCAAGTTACAACGACTAAACCCGCCGTAGGAGTCGCGCAAACGACTACGGACGGCGGTTTAATCGTAAATAACGGTGACGGCACCTATACGTATATTGACCAGTTAGGGCAAAGATACGTGCGCAGTTATCCGGCAACGATTACTTCTACCTCGCCGACAACATCGCTATTTAGTGGCGGTAATAATACGCTGCTAATTGCCGGTGGAATTGGTGTTGCGGCATTACTTTTACTGTCAAAAAAGCGGAGAGCGTAAAATGTCCGTGTTTGATTTTTCTAACCCGTTTGCAACGGTACCGGTCGAATATGAAAATGCATTGAATATTCAATTGCCGGGGTTTTGGGATCAATACCAAACGCAAAACACGGGTGACGTGCCATGGTACGAAACCGCCGCAAAAGTTGCGTCTACGCTAGTTATGGCAAATTATCAGCGGGAAATGCTGAATGCTCAATTAGACCGAGCTAAAGCAGGTTTACCGCCGCTAAATGCCTCGCAGTATGGCTTAGGCGTAAACGTCGGATTGTCGCCTGATACTCAAAAATTGCTGTTATATGGCGCGCTCGCAATTGGTGGAATTGCACTGTATGCGGCATCGAGGCGATAAATGCCAATTGTCAAATTGCTATCTGAAAACCCTGAACCACGATGGGCGACGCATGCTATTGTTTTTCAGGGTAAGAAATTATTGTTTCGTTCGCGCACTGAGGCAGAAACCGCCGCGGTAGCGATTCGAAAAAAAGGAATTGAGGTGCAGGTTATGGTTATTCGGGAACGGGCAAAGAATCCTAATAGCACGCCGCGTAAACGTTTAGTTGCGCGAAGCACAAAAACTGTTTTGTCAAAATTACTAAATCCGGGTGTTGGTATTTGGGTTATTGAATTATCAAAAGACAAAAAGAAATGGATTTTTGCGGATACTGCTTTAGATGAAAATGACGCGGCAAAAATAGCTAAATCATATTCCACAAAGTTTCCAAATTTATACGTTCGTGCTAAAATTGCCACCGTATGAATACCGACACCCCAATTTCCCCCTGCGCCTGCAACGACAATCCCGCTTTATGGACAATTGACCCCGCGGCATCAATTGCGCAGACTTTGCCGCAACAAACGACAATGCCAGTTAATAGCGATGATGACAAAAAACGTGCGTTATTAAGTGATATTTCGCTTTTTGGCGGCGTAATGTCTGCGCTATTGTTTTTCTTCGGGTGAAACATGGATGAAATTATCGAGACTACCCCTAGCGAGGGTTATCACGATCCGGTTTATGATGACCCGGGAGACTCCGGAGATTCGGCGCTTTCGCTGGATTACTACCGGAATAAAGCGCGGGAATTTCAGGAAACGTTGAATGCAATTGACATTACCTACAATGCCATTGCTACGCTTTTGGCTAACGACATTTCGGATGAATTGCGTAATGATTTGACGCAATCGTTAATGGAATTCGACAACAAAAAGTCGCAATTTCGATTGACTGCTGAAGCAATTAATGCGGGCGCTGCGATTGTCAATTCATTAGGCGGGCGCTTTCCTGTTTTGTCGATTCCCGGTAATCTCGGAGTATTTCCTATTGCAGTTCCGGTGGCGGTTATTGCCGCTGTTGGAACCGCGGCGACATTGGCTTTATGGGGTTCGCAATGGATTAGCGGATTAAATGAACGTCTAAAACTGCAAATGTTGTTAGATGCGCAAAACACCCCGGAAGCTAAAGCGGCATTGGCAAAAGCAATTGCAGACACTGAATTAGCGCTTAAACAATCTGAGTCGTCAATCTGGTCAACGTTAGGCGGCGCAGTTAAATGGATCGGATTAGGCGTCGTGGCATATTTAGCGTATCGTGAATATACCAAATCGAAGGGTGATTAAATGGATGGATTAATTACGGTCATTGCGAATAGCGGTAATCTCGCAGTCATTGTTTTAGTCATTGCCAACGGCGGTTTAATGTATATGCTAAGTAAAGGTTTTGATGCGTGGCGCAGTGAACTAAAAGAATTGACGCAAGCTATTTACGATTTGCGCGCATCACTTCAGAAAATCACTACGGGGCATTAAATGGCTACTAGGCGCAAAGCTAAACCGCAATTGCATTCTGATATCGCAAAATCGGCTAAACGTTATTCACGTTTTACGGGGCACGACGCCTACAACATTGGCGAGATTAATTTACCAAATCCGCCTAAAGCAGTTGCGGTAATTGGTGAGTGCGCCGGCATTCTTTACGATACGGTTCGTGATGGCAAATTAGAAAAATACATTCACGAATTCGCAAAGAAAGATAGACCCTTGTTTTGCGTTTCTCCGGACGGAAAGCAATTGTTGTTAGTCGGCGGTAATTTCACCTTTACGGAACGCGGAATCGTTGATAGGTCCGCTCCCAACGGTTGACTAGGCAAAAGGTGGGGCGTATGTTTCGCGTGCGCCCCTCGATTAATGGGGCCGGTCAGTGCCCCGGTAACTCAGAGGTAAACCTAAATGGCAAAGATGCTTTTAATTAATCCTAAGCGGCGTGCGCGGCGTTCCAGTCGTCGGCGCAATCCGAGTGCGGCGCAATTGGCTGCGCGTGCGAAATTTGCTGCAATGGCGCGTGCGCGTAGTGCAAAGCGTCGGAAGAATCCCGGCCCTTATTGCGTAAATGCAAACGCTTCAGGCAATTGGCGCAGGGCCGCGCGTAGCTCTTCGCGCCGTCGGCGGCGTAATCCCGTAACTCCGATTTATGCTGCCGCTGCGCGCCGTTCGCGTCGTCGGCGCAATCCGATTAGTCTCGGAAATTCCGCGACGTATATTCGGATGATTAAAGAGGGTCTGATTGGCGGTGCTGGTGCAGTTGCAATTGATTTGGCAATGGGTCAAATCAACCAATTTCTGCCTAGCACGCTGCAACGCACTCCCGGGCAGGTTGGCGTTGGCGATGCCGTCAAGGCGGTTTTGACCGTTGCCATGGGGCATTTGCTGCGCGGCCCGACAAAGGGAATTTCCGTCGATATGGCGCGCGGTGCGTTGGCAGTTCAAGCGCACGGCGTTATTGCGCAATTCCTGCCCGCGGGGATGACCCTGGGTTATGCGGTTGCTGCGCCGGTTGCGAATATGTCGGCGCGAATTGGGCCTAATCGTTTAGGGCGATACGTCACCCCGGGTGTTACTCCGATGCTTTCCCGATTTACTGCGCCGGGAACCCCGTCCCCAATGCTGTCATCGCGTCAATCAACGATGATGCGTGAATCGATGGTTCGCTGATAATTCAATTTTTGCATTAATAGGAAATTAACATGGCTGGCTTAACTGCTGCTGATTTTGCACAAAACGTTGTTACCAATCGATCGCAATCGGAAATTGTCCGCCAGCGATTTTACGATTATTTGCTGTATCCGACTGCGGGTCAGCAGCAATTAACGTTTTTTTCACAGGCTGTAGGACAAGGGGTTACGACTGCATTAGGCGCGACTGCGGGGACGCCCAAGACCCAATGGGATACGAACCTCGAAATGCCAAATACGCTTCCGTCAGGCAAGTCGTATTTAATTGAGTCGATCGAGATTCTATTTCTCCCGGGATCGGTTTCGACTGCAAACACGTATACCCCCGCGACAATTTCGTTTTTCGCTGTTGCGGCGGCTGTTACGGTTCCTGCATTCCTGAATGACGTTAATACCGTCTATCAATCGGGCATGCTTGAATTAAACGTTTTGTCGAAGAATTATCTTCGGGAAACTCCGCTGCTGGCATTTCCGCCTAAGGCGCATTTCGATTTGTCCGGCGCTGTTGCGAGTAATTCGGCGACTGTGGGCGAAAGCGGTTTTGCATTGATGAAGGCGAGCGGGCGACCGTATTACGTTGAACCGAAAATTACGCTTCAGCCAGCGGTTAATTTTGAGGTTTTGCTTAAATGGCCCGCTTCGGTTGCAACCCCTTCCGGGTTTAACGGCCGAATTGGCGTTATTCTGGATGGCGGGTTCCTGCGCGCTTCTCAGTAATTTAGCCGCGGGTTTTCAAATAGAGACGCCCCGCGGGCTTTTGCCTTGCGGGGCGTTTTGAATTGGGGCAATCGAATATGACTCGTTATACCTACTCGGATTTGCAGAGTTTTGTTGCGACAATGTATCGCAATAAACCTTTTTTTATGCGTCCTTACGCATATCCCGTTGAATTTTTGAATGTCGCCGTTGCTGCAACCGCAACGCAATTTTTAACCATTCAGGCAAATGGTGATTTTACGCTGACGGAAATTGCGTCGTTTGTTTCATCGGTCGCGGCCACTCCGGCGCCTAGTCCGCCGTTAGGCGCAATTCAAATTGTCGATACGGGTTCTAATGAAAAATGGACAAATGATTTAACTCCAGTTTTGAATTACGCAGGCAATGGCATTGCGCCGGGCCCGTTCTATTTAGCGTTTCCGCGATTCGTGCAGGGAAACACGCGATTGCAAATTCAATTCCGCAATGATGGCGCTGTTGCGGTTAATTTGTATTTGACTTTGCGCGGCGTGACTTCTAAGATTTTCTCCAATTGAGGTAACACTAAATGCGTAGCACAATTGCAGAATTGCAAGCATTTGCGAATGCAACCTATGGCGGGCGCCCTGCTTTATTAACACCATTCACTTACAACGTTGATTTTGATGGCATTGCCGCTGCCGGAACAGAATATCAGCAATTGCAAATTCAAGCAAATGCTGACTTTATTCTGACATCGTTAAATTGCATTTTTACTAATGCTGCTGTTGGATTGGCAACTACATACCCGTTAAAATGCTTGATTACCGACAATAGCAGCGGAGAGCAATTCACTAATGCGCCTTTGCATATCGGGACGTATTTAACTGATGTCGGTCCAAACGTTCCCGCTGTTTTTAGTAACGTGCAATCTGTCGGCGTTGAATTACCTTACCCGTTGTTTATTCAGGGTCGGACTTCGCTGACAGTTATGGCGCAAAATTTGATGACTGGCACTGCCGTTGTTGATTTTGCAATTCAGTTTAATGGCGTTTTATCGCGCAAATACTCGCAGGTTTAATCATGGCTAACAGGCCGATTTTTCCGCGGGTTTTGCCTGCAAGTGATTTGGAGCCGTGGGATTACGGTCCGCAAAATCTAGCGCGAACAAGCGCCGCAGGGCCGCGCGGTAATTTGGTTGCATCGCCCGGGGGTGGTGCAATTCCGGAACCCGAGGGCCCGCTAGGGCCGGGACGATGGATTGCGTTACCGCATCAATATGCGGACCCGGTTACAGAAATTGTCGTCGCTGTTGGCACAACTGCAATTAAAGTAATTGATCGACCCAATAATTTTCGCAATTTGCTGATAATTCGCAATCCAAATGCTGCGGCGATTTTGTATGCCCGCTTTGATGCAGAACCTACAACTAACTCGACGTTATCAATTTTAGCGGGCGAGCGAATTTGCTTAGATGCCGTGGTTCCTCAAGGCGATTTGTGGATTTTGTCTGATACTGCGGGCATGCTTGTCAGCGTTTCATATTCGACAATTGACCTACCACCAAAGGACTATTGATTATGAAGCAAGATAATACAATTATTTTGCTTGCGGGAATGTTTGCGCTTTGGTATTTCATGCGCGAAAAAGCTAATGCGCAATTGCCAGCGACAACCCCGCAATTGCCTACGCTTCCGCCGTATCAATACACGCCGCCAATTGTTGCGCCGCCTATTCCGGAAATTGAAATTATCGACGAAAGCGCGGATCAAAATTACGGGTGGCTGCTTTTCCCTAATTGATTATGCGTGATGCCCTCGCGCTTTTGGCTCTCGGTTTGGGAGCCTTTTTTCTAATGCGTAACAGCAGCGCTGCTGTTAGCGTATTTCCCGATGGTTTTTTAGGCGATGATTTTAGTTATGGCGATCCTGTCATCGATGAATTTGGCGACATTGTATTGATGCCGGAAATTGATCCATTACCAATACCTGAAATTATGATTACGGATGATGCGAGCATGGCTACATTAGAGCAGAAAATTGCAGCATTTTTGCAAGTAATTAGGCGTGCGGAACATACTTACGCAATTTATCGGGGCGGGCTCGATTACGTAACCACGTATGGTAATGGGGTTTTTCGGAGTTTTGCGGATCATCCTGCAATTACGGGTGAAATGACTCCGGTTCGTTTGCCTGATGAATATTGCGCTAAAGCGGGCATCAATGCGCCTTGTTATTCAACGGCAGCGGGGGCTTATCAGATTAATAAGCCAACGTGGAATGATTTTCGTCAAGCGGGGCATTGGGGGCCATATTTAAGTGATTTTTCGCCTGCATCGCAAGATGAAGCCGCGCGGCGTATTCTTTACCAAATTGGCGCAATTGCTTTACTAGACAATAATGATTTAGCGGGCGCTATTGCTAAAGCGTCAACGCGTTGGGCAAGTCTGCCGCGTAGTTTATCGGGGCAACCAAAACGCACGTTTGCGGAGGTTGCATCTTGGTATAACGAAAATTTAGGTGCGTAATGTCATTTTTTACCGCGGGTTCGACGCATCGCAATTTTAATATTCTGCTGGGTTCGCTTGCGGGGGCTGCGCCGGCTAATTGCACCGATGCTCCGGTTTGGAGTTTAATTGCGGGATTGCCCGCTGCATACATTTATACGCTTAATGCGGTTGCATATGGCGGAGGTAATTTTGTTGCCGTTGGGAATAATGCAGGTCAACCGGGTGTTCTATACTCTGCCGATGGTTTAACGTGGAATGTCGCCACGATTGCCGCGACTGGTGCGGGTGCGTTTAATCCAGCATTTGGAAATGACGTTTTTGTCGCGGGAAGCAATGCAATTAGAGTAATTCGGTCAACTGATTTTGGCGTTAATTGGAGCGCAATTGCTGTTGCATTGGGCGGATATCTCAATATCTCGTTTGCAAATGGCAAGTTTTACATGGTCCAAAACGCGGGAATTGGGCGATCCATTGATGATGGATTGACATTTTCCGCGGCCGTTTACACTGGAATTTCTTCGATGAATTCCAATGTTTGCGGTAATGGAACGCGGATGATTGTTGCGGGGCATGATGGGATCGGAGTCGGCTTTACAATCATTTCCGATGATGACGGATTAAATTGGAATCCTTCTGCCGTAGTCCCTCCGTGGAATAATACAACTTGTCCGCAGCGAATTGTCTATAATGCGGCGCTTAATTTGTTTGTGGCTGTTGGGTCGTCGTCAGCCAATACGGATCAGGCTTATTATTCAAATGATGGCGAAAATTGGAGTATTTCCGCAATGGTCGGAACTGCCGCTGGCACGAATAGATGGCGCGATGTTGTTTTTGCGAATGGGCTATTTGTTGCCGTTAGCAGTTTAACGACCGATGTCGATTATTCGGACGATGGCATTAATTGGAATCTGTCCGCTAATGCAATGATTGCGGGTGGCGCTGCCGGATTAGCTGCGGGGTCTGGTCATATTTACGTCGCGCAACGCGATCCGGGCGGAGCAATTAACAATATTCGGCGCGGGGTTTGCTGATTATTAGGGGGTTGACGTGCGCCGGTTTCCTGTTAGAGTGTCTATGCCCGCGCGTGCGGGTTTCTTTAACGTTAAAGGGTCAATTATGAAGCGCATTAAGTATGCAATTGCTGCGGCTATTCTCGCTGTTGGCGCAGTTAGCTCGGTATACGCGTGCGGGCTTGTTTTTGGTAGCACCTGCCCCGCATGTCCCCCGGGTTTCATTTGCTGGTGAGAATGTGAATTTGTAAACACAATTCGGGTTTCTCCTTAGAGAATTTCGCTTGACGGGGGAATCCGAATTCAACTAGAATGCAGACACTGCATCGGGAATGCAGGGCAGCAGAAAGAGGGCATCAAATGAATCAGGTTACGTTTTCAGGTTTGGTTGATATCGCAGTAGATCGCGCTAAGGAATTTGCTGCGCCGTTTGTGCCGTCAATGGCGCAATATGAAATGGCGATGAAGCCTGTTTGTCGGTATCTTGAATCTCTCGACGATCCAAAGGGTTTCATTCGCGCAACGCATCGCGGTGCTGGCACGATGGATGTCGTTGCAGTTGAATTGTTCAAGAGCAAGAAATTCTAAGGGGCGTCACCATGGGATACGTCACGAAAGATATGCGGCGGGCGGTTAACGCTGTTGTCGTTTGGACCCGGATTGTCAATTCGGATATGTTGCGCTGCGATCAATACAAAGCGGCCTCTCGCGTTGACAATTGCGCACATGTTGCAAAATATGCGGAGGATCAACTTGACTTTTCGCTTCGCACTCTGGCACAATATCGGGGTGAAGCGAAGCGGTTTAACTTAATTCAGCATTGAGGGGAACACCGTGATTTACGATGACCTGGATTTGATTGCGGTGCATTTGCAGGAGAGGGCAGCGCATACTGCACACGCGATGCGGCAATGCAGGGATTGGCATCAGCGGCCGGATATTGCGAAGATGTATGCGGAGCAC
>ERZ795044.3019-NODE-3019-length-14341-cov-20.826123_pt1 | contig 14341 bp, 10 predicted proteins | sample MGYA00375128_ERZ795044 | MGnify/ENA primary metagenome ERZ795044 (study PRJEB30173, sample SAMN05720213) | anaerobic digester metagenome | isolation source: active sludge of municipal wastewater-treating anaerobic digesters | place: USA | collected 2014-12-22 ... | reverse complement strand
GTATTGCAAGCGGAGCAAGCTCCGCTCTACAAGAGCCGTGCAAGACTTCAAGCGGGGGCAAGCTTCGCTCTACATTCTTGCCGTGGTAGAGCCGAGCTTGCTCGGCTGTGCATGAGGTGTATTGCAAGCGGAGCAAGCTCCGCTCTACAAGAGCCGTGCAAGACTTCAAGCGGAGCAAGTTCCGCTCTACGAGAGGCGTGGGGGTGACGAGCGCTAGGAGGAGACAAACTCCATTGCGATGGAATTGAGGCAGTAGCGCAGGCCGGTCGGTCGTGGGCCATCCGGAAACACATGACCCAGATGACTGTCGCAGCGCGCGCAGCGGATCTCGATGCGGATCATGCCGTGGCTTTGGTCGCGGATTTCACGCACATGCTCGGCATCAAAGGGGGCGAAGAAACTCGGCCAGCCGGTACCGGAATCAAACTTGTGGTCGGACTTGAACAGCGGCAGCGCGCACAGTCGACACTGGTACGTGCCACCCTGCTTGTTGTCGAGCAGACCGCCGCAGAACGGGCGCTCGGTGCCGTGATCGAGCAGCACGCGGCGTTCCTCGGGCGATAGTCCGGCAGCCAGGCGTTCGCGCTCGGCGCTGTCCAGCGGCGAAAGGTCGTGACCGGAAGCCGAAACACTCATGCCTTGGCTCCCTTGAGCTTGCCCGCGAATTTCTGGCGCAGCTTGGCGACCTTGGGCAAGGCCACTGCGGCGATGTAACCCTGCTCGGGATGCAGCTCGGCATAGTTCTGGTGATAGGCCTCGGCTTCGTGGAAGGCTTCCAGCGCCACCACTTCGGTGACGATGGGTGCATTGAAAACGCCAGCGGCATCCAGCTGGTGGATATAGGCTTCGGCCACTTCGCGCTGCGACTCATCGAGCGTGAAGACGGCCGAACGGTACTGGCGGCCGCGATCCTCGCCCTGGCGATTGAGCTGGGTCGGGTCATGCGCCACGGAGAAAAACACGCGCAGCAGCTGGCCGAAGCTGATCCGCTGCGGATCAAAACGGATCGACACCACTTCGGCATGGTTGGTGCTGCCGCTGCACACGGTCTTGTAATCGGCATTGTGCGCGCCATCGCCGCTGTAGCCGGACGTCACCGCCAGCACGCCGTCGAGTTCCTTGAATACCGCTTCAACGCACCAGAAACAGCCGCCAGCGAGCACCGCCCGCTGTTCAGCATTCGACGACGCGGGGTCGATGTCGCGCTCGGGGTTGGGAAACTCGCCGCGGGCAATGGCGAGGTTGGCACCGGGGATCTCGCAAACGAGGTTCATGACAACTCCTGGATCATGCGGATGGCATGGACATTGGGTCGCAACCGTCGCCCTTCCAGGGCGCCGTGGCGTCGAACCGGCATAAGGACCGCCTTCGAGTGTCGGGGATTTCACACCCGGCGCTCGCATCCTGCCCAAGGCAACGCCCAACAATTTGCTTCTGCCGTCATTCCGGCGCAAGCCGGAATCCATTTGGGTTTTACAAACCTGCCCTTGAAATCACGATGGATCCCGGCGTTCGCCGGGAAGACGATTTGATCTGTGTTGCCTTAAAGAAGGTCTGAACAAGTATTGTCGCGAGCAAGCTCGCTCCCACCATTGCTTGGTTTTGTGGGAGCGAGCTTGCTCGCGACGAATGAGTTCCGTACTTGTTCAGAGTTTTCTCAAGGTCCGGATTTGTCGATGGCCGCAACCAGCGCCGCCGGATCGCTCAGCTCGCCGACCACCTCGTAGTGGCGGACCAGCGGCTCCATGTCGAGCAGATATTGATCGTCGTCGGGGTAGTAGACCGAGCGGTCGGGGTTCTCGCCGGCAAACGCGCGCACCGCGTCCATGGATTCCCACAGGGATACCAGCAGGAACTCGCAATGTTCGCCCTGCACGCGCCGCAGCACGTTGACCCCGCGATTGCCACTGGTCTTGGCGTAATCACGCAGACCGGTCTCGCGCAGGTAGTCCAGGTAGTCGTCGGCTTTCTCGGCAAGCGTGATGCCGCGCCAGATGCGTGCAATCATGGATAGCCTCCGCCAATCGGGCCGTCGATCATCGCACAGTCCACCCGGCTTCGAAGTGTGGCGCAGCAAATCGATTGTTGCATTCCTGTGCAGCGATGGAGAGAACAAGCGCATATCGCAGGGCGCGGTTAGACTGCGGAATATCGGGCGTTTTCGACGGGAGGAAACGGGACATGTGGATTGATCTCGGAAACATTGCGCTGGGCATGGTGCTGTTGCTGCTCGGCAACGATTCGTTTGCGCACGGCGTGACCGGTTGGGCCGCGCGTTGCAGCAAGGATGCGCTGGCCATCGCCTGGGGTTCCAGCGTGGCAGCGGCCCTGGTCCCGGGTGCCGCCTTGATCATCGCCGCCCATTGCATGCAGCAGCCGGAGCTTGCCTTCGGTGCCGTGGTCGGCGCGTCCATCGCCAACCTGGGCGTCACTCTTGCGCTGGCCGCACTGGTGGCACCGCTGCTGGCGCGCCTGAAGTCGCTGGCATTGCTCAACCTGGCCTTGCTCGGAGCCGTGGTACTGGTCTGGCTGCTGGGCGTTGATGGCCTGTACGCGCGCATGGATGGCGGCATCCTGCTGGCTGCCTTCGTGCTGGTGGCGATCTTGTTTCTTCGCAGCGTGCGTCGCGAGCGGGCCGCGTCGCGCCCGCTGTTCGAGCGCAGCATGCGTGAGTTCGGTACCGGCATGCTGGTGGCGCGTTGTTTGCTCGGTGCGCTGCTGCTGGGGCTCGGCAGCTGGCGACTGGTGATGGGCGGCAGCGCGCTTGCCAGTCATCTCGCCTGGAATCCGCTCATTGTCGGCATGCTGGTGCTGGGCCTGGCGCTGGCGTTGGCTGGCCTGCCCAATGCGCTGGCAAGCGCGCGACGCGGTCACGGCGAGTTTGCCCTGGGACAGGCGCTGTATGCATCCATGGCCAGCCTGCTGTTCCTGCTGGGTGCCGTGCTGCTGTGGCAGCCCATGGCCAGCGTTCCCTCCCTGATGCGTTTTGAACTGCCAGCCCTGTTTGCGCTGGCCGCGGCCACGTATCCGATGATGCGCAGTGACGGCGCGTTGTCGGGTCGTGAGGGCGGCATCCTCCTGGCCGCCTGGTTGCTGTTCGTGGCCGCCGAGCTTTGGCTCACTTTCGCCTGAGCGGCGCGCCGATATACTGCGCAGCTGGCTTGCGCGGAGATTTTCGCGCGGCGAAACGAATCATCGGCGCTGGGAGGTGTAGCAAATGACCTGGATTCTCGTGCTGCTGGTGTTGGCGGCGCTGGGCGCGGCGGGGTTTCTGGCCATGCGCTGGTCGGAAGAGCGCAAGGCCAACCAGCGCTTGCGCAGCGAGCGCATGCAACTGGCCGACGAGATCGAGTCGCTGAAAACCAGGCAGAACCGACTCCTGCGCAGCGTGCCGATGTCCCACGTGGGATCGGTGGCCAACCAGGTGGCGCGCGAAGTGGATTCGCCAATCGGATTTGCCCACAGCCAGCTTGAGGGGGTTGGCGAGTTGCTGGATGACTACCGGCAACTGGTGAAGAACTATGACGCGGCGGTGCAGTACTGCCTGCAGCCCGTGGAAATGATCTTCGGCGCGGACAAGGCCGGCCTGGACCAGTTGGTCAAGCATGTCGAGGAAGCACGCCGCCGCCTGTTCCTGGCCCGCGTGGAGCTGGAAAAGAGCACGATCCTCAGCGATTCCAAGGCCATCCTCAACGATGCCGTCAACGGCCTCGGGCGCTCGTCGACCCTGGTGCAGAGCCTGCGCCGCCTGACCCGCGCCGACAGCGAGGGGCTGGAGGCGGTGGATCTGCACCAGCTCATCGATTCCGTGCTCAACCTGACCGTCGTGGCCTGGGGTGAACGCCTCGTGGTCGTGCGCGAATTTGGAGATTTGCCAAACGTCACCTGCATGCCGGCGCAGATTGCACGGGTTTTCCTCAGCGTGCTGGACAATGCCGCCCTGGCCATCGAAGGCCGCGGCCGGATCACGGTGCACACGCGCGCGGGCGGTACGCGCAATGTCGAGATCAAGATCAGCGATTCCGGCTCCGGAATTCCCGGTGGATTGCTGCCCGAGGTGTTCGATCCGTTCACCAGCAGCCATGGTGATTCGCTCGGCCTCGGCCTGCATCTGTCGCAGGCCATCGTCAAGGCGCATGGTGGATCCATCAATGTGCGCAGCTCCTCCGGCGAGGGCACGGTGGTGGTCATCAATCTGCCGGTGACAGCCGCCGCGCAGGCCGCTGCGCTGGCTGTCGCCCGACACTGATCGTTGCGCATGGGCAAACCCGCTGCGCTGGTGCTGGGAGCCAGCGGCCAGATCGGACGCTTCCTGGTACCGCGCCTGCGTGATGCGGGTTGGATGGTGCTTGCGGCAAGTCGCCAGCCGCGCATGACGCAGCATCCCGACGTGACATGGCTGCAAGGCGATTTGTTTTCAGGCTTGCCCACGCTGCCGGCGCTGGACGCGATCTTCAGCCTGGGTCCGCTTGACGGATTCGCGCGCTGGTTGGATTCATCGCACCTGCACGGGACACCGCAGATCGTGGCCCTGGGTTCGATGAGTGCCCTCAGCAAGCGCCAATCGAGCGATCCGCGGGAAGGCAAGCTGGCCCAGTCGCTGCTCGACGCCGAAGCGGGGTTGCAATCCGCAGCGCGCTCGCGCGGCCTGGCCTGGACGATCCTGCGCTGCACGCTGATCTACGGAGCGGGGATCGATCACAGCCTGAGTCCGATTGCGCGCATTGCGACCAAATACCGCATCTTTCCAAGGCTTCCGTTTGCCAGCGGCTTGCGCCAGCCGGTGCACGCCTGCGATCTGGCCGGGGCCTGCCTCGCGGCAGTTGGCAATGCGCAGGTCGATGGTCGCATCCTGGCCGTGGGCGGTGCCGAACGATTGCCGTTTTCGAGCATGCTCGATCGCGTGATCGACTCCCTGCAGGTGAAGGTGCTGCGCGTTCCCCTCAATCCAGTCGCGATGCGGCTGGGCATGGGATTGGCACGCCCGTTCCGGCCTGGAGGCATGCCGGGTCCGGCCTTCCTCGCTCGCTTGTCGGCAGACCTTGTGGCCGATGATGGGCCGGCCCGTGCGCTGCTGGGGTGGTCGCCGCGTGGCTTCGCACCGGATGCCTCGACCTGGACACCGAAAGTCTTGTTTTGAGTACTCGCGAGTTCACCATTCTTGCGCGTATGGTGCGGCGCAACATGCTGTTGTTACAGGTGATTTTTCGTTAAGCGGACGTTGCCAACGCCCGTTTGAACGGCCTAAGATGGCTGCGCTGAAATTCCACGAGAAGGGGATTCAAATGCAGGCCCGATTGATTGCGGCAGCGTTGCTGCCGTCCATTTTCCTCGCCGCGTGCGGCGGTGGAAGCAACAGTCCCCGCGCGGTCGACACGCCGCCGGCCACCAACAACAACGGATCTCCGGTCACGGCGGTGATCACGGCCCGCTTCAACCCGTCGGGCGGTGTGGTTCCGTTCCCGACCAACCTGCTGCTGTCGGGCACGACCGATCTCACCCTCAACATTCCGGTTGCCAACGCCAGCAATTTCGGCGATCCGAAAGTGGCCATGAATGCGCTGGACGGTTTCGGCACTTCGACGCCGATGACCACCACCTTCTCGGCACCGCCGAGTCCGAGCACCCTGGTCGCCGGATCTTCGGTTCGAGTATTCCAGGTGACCCTGAGCGGTCCCGGCGGCGGAGTCACCGGCATCGTGCGTGAGCTCACGGCCAATCTGGAATTCGTGGTCGCGCTGGCACCTTCAGACAGCACCGGTCGCACCCTGGCCATCGTGCCGACCAATCCGCTGCAGCAGCTGAGTTCGTACCTGGTGGTGTTGACCGATGGCATCACCGATGCCGCGGGCAACGACGCCACGCCGGACCAGACCTACTTCCTCGCCAAGCGCACCACGCCGTTGTGCGTGAACGGTGTTTCGCAGGAGCCGCTGCTGCCGAATGCCACCGCCTGCGCCCTTGAGCCGCTGCGCCGCCTGACCAACTCGCAGGAAGCCGCGGCCAACGCCGCCGGCATTCCGCCCAGCAAGATCGTGTTGTCCTGGGTCGCCACCACGCAGAGCGTGACGCCGGTACTCGGTGCCGTGCAGGCACGCACGGCGGCATCGCCTGCTGCGCCGACGCAGATCGCCCCGACCGGTTTGAATCTCGCCCAGCTCAATCCGTCCCTGCCGCCGATTGCCGATGTCTACATCGGCACCATCGACCTGCCCTATTACCTCGGCGCGCCAACGGCCGAGAATCCGACCGCACCGCTGACCGGTTTCTGGAAGGCGGCGCCCGGCGCCTACATCCCGCCGTTCGCCGGTCTGCTGGATCCGACCTCGACCAACGTCACCTTCGCCAATCCGCTGCCTGTGGCCGGATCCACGCAGAAGGTGCCCCTGGTGTTGACCATCCCGAATGCGGCATCCGGCAAGACCAAGCCGGCCACCGGCTGGCCAGTGGTGATCTTCCAGCACGGCATCACGCGCAATCGAACCGATGCCTTTGCCGTTGCCGGCACCCTGGCATCGCAGGGTTTCGCCGTGATTGCCATCGATGCGCCCCTGCATGGCATTACCGATCCGGCCAACCCGCTGAACGTCGCCAATTCGCCGTTTGCACAGCTGGGTGCACGCGAGCGCACCTTCAACCTCGACTTCTCCAACAACAACACGGGTGCGAGTGGTCCGGACGGCATCATCGATTCGTCAGGCACCTATTACATCAACCTGACCAGCCTGCTGACCTCGCGCGACAACCTGCGCCAGTCCGTGGCTGACCTGCTGGTGTTGGCCAAGGCCATTCCGAGCGCGCACTACAGTTCCAGTGCCACCGACTTCGATGGTGCACGGATTTCCTTCGTTGGCCAGTCCCTGGGCGGAATCATTGGCACCGTGTTCATGGGCGTACAGCCGAATGCCCAGGTGGCGCTGCTCAATGTGCCCGGCGGCGGCATCGCCCGCCTGCTCGAATACTCGCCCAGGTTTGGGCCTGTCATTCGCGCCGGCTTGGCCGGTGCGGGCTTGACTCCGGGAACGCCGGACTACGATTCCTTCTTTGGCGCGACACAAACGGTCATCGATTCCGCCGACCCGGTGAACTGGGCGCTGGCTGCCAACAACAGCCTGCTGGGTTCGAAGCGCCTGCTGTTGCAGGAAGTTGTCGGCAGCAGCACTTCGCAGCCTGACCAGGTGATCCCGAATGCGGTGCCCGGTGCGCCGCTCTCCGGTACCGAGCCGTTGATCCGCACGCTTGGACTGGCCAGCATTACCCAGACCACGCAGTCGGCAACCGGCATCCGCGGTGTCGTCCGCTTCACGGCTGGCGACCACGGCTCCTTGCTGAGTCCGGTGGCATCCCCGGCCGCCACTGCCGAAATGCAGGGTGAAATGGCCAGCCTGCTGGTCAGCCAGGGCGCAGCCGTACAAATTGCCAACCCCAGCGTCATTCGCACGCAGTAACCCCTCTGGTATCGGAGTCCACGATGAAGACTTGCAAAACCAACCAGAGCGGCAAGCGCATGCGCAACCCGGCTCTGTCCACGCTCTCCCTTTCGCTGGCGATCGCCCTGGCCGGCTTTGGCGGAAACGCCATGGCCATCGAATTCGGCGACCAGGAAGGCTTCCACGGCACGCTCAACACCACCCTGGCTTACGGCATCGGCTGGCGCACCGAAGATCCATCCGATGACCTGGTCGGCAAGGCGCAGTTCGACCCGACGGTCAGTGCGCTTGGCCTCGGCAGCCCGGCCCAGCGTGCCGCGCGCGGCCGTTTCTCGGTCAACGGCGATGACGGCAATCTCGCTTACGACAAGTGGTCGCCGATCTCCAATGCGGTCAGCGCAACTGTCGAGCTCAACCTGCGTTATGGCTCGAACTGGGGTGGATTCATCCGCGCCACCGGTTTCTATGACGCCGAAAACAACGATCGCGACAACCTTTCGCACGCTGCCAAGACCCGCATCGGAACGCAGTCGCGCATCCTCGATGCGTTCGTGTTCCACGACTTCACGATGGCAGGCAACCAGGCCTCGGTGCGGTTCGGTCGCCAGGTGGTGAGCTGGGGTGAGAGCACCTTCATCCAGGGCGGCATCAACGCCATCAACCCGGTTGACGTTTCCAAGCTGCGCGTCGCCGGTGCCGAATTGAAGCAGGCCTTCCTGCCGGTCAACATGCTGTGGGGTTCCTACAACTTCACCGACGATTTCTCGGCCGAAGCGTTCTACCTGCTCGACTTCCAGAAGACCGATCCGGACCCGGTCGGTGCGTTCTTCTCGACCAACGACTTTGCCGTCATCGGCGGAAGCTACGTGATGCTCAACTTCGGCACGGTGCCGCAGCCGGTCATCAATCCCGACCTGTACGAGGAAGTCTGCGTCGACGGCAACTTCGCAGCCAGCGACTCCGGACTGCCTGCCACCCTGGTTGCCGCAGGATGCAGTGCCGCATTCCCGCGCAGCAAGACGCGCGAAGCCGGCGACAGTGGCCAGGGCGGTATCGCCTTGCGCTACTTCGCGGAGAGCCTGAACAACACCGAGTTCGGCTTCTACGCAATGAACTACCACAGCCGCGTGCCATTGATCAGCGGTATCGCCGTGACCAATACGGCGCCGAGCAGTGGATCGTTCTTCACCGAGTATCCGGAAGACATCCACCTGTTTGGCGTGAGCTTCAACACCTCGCTGGAAGCCAGTGGCATCGCCCTGCAGGGTGAATTGAGCTATCGGCCGAACCAGCCGTTCCAGGTTGATGACGTCGAATTGCTGTTTGCCGGACTGTCGCCGCTGAATGCCGTGATTCCGCAACCGTATCTGCAGTTCCGCAGCCAGCTCGGCAACTACGCTCCCGGTGAGGAAATCCGCGGCTACGAACGGCACAAGATCGCCCAGTTGCAGTTCACCGCAACCAAGGTGTTCGGACCGGGCAACTGGCTCGGTGCGGACCAGATCGCCCTGGTTGGTGAATCCGGATTCACCCATGTCGACCTGCCGGACAATCTTCGCTTCAACGGCGATGGCACCGATACCGGTGGTGGTCCGGACGTGACCACAGGCGCGGGGCGCAATCCGATCACCTTGCGCAACGGATTCCCGACGCGCTTCTCGTGGGGCTACCGTCTGGCGGCTCGCGCCGACTACACCAATGTCTGGGGCACGCCGATCAACCTGTCGCCGCGCCTTGCGTTCTCGCATGACGTCAATGGCTTCACGCCCGGACCGGGAGGCAGCTTCGTGGATGGCCGCAAGTCGGTCACCATCGGCACCGAAGCCAATTACCTCAACAAATGGGTGTTCGACATTGCCTACACCAATTATTTCGGTGGCGGTTCGTTCAACCTGATCCACGACCGCGACTTCTTGCAGCTCGCGGCCCGTTATTCATTCTGAGGGGGACGACCATGACCGTAATGAGCAAAGCAGGACTCGCGACACTGGTTGCCGCGGCATTGATGGCCAACAGCGCGTTGGCCAAGGTCGGTGCCGACCAGGCCGCCAAGCTCGGTGTCAGCGGAACACCGTTGACGCCCATGGGTGCGGAACGCGCCGGCAACGCCGATGGCTCGATTCCGGCCTGGACCGGCGGCATCACGCAACCGCCGGCGGGATACAAGATCGGCATGCATCACCCGGACCCGTTCGCGTCCGACAAGCCGCTGATGACGATCACCGCCAAGAACTACAAGGATTACGCCGACCAGCTGACGGTCGGTCAGATGGCGATGTTCGAGAAGTACCCGGAATGGCGCATGGCGGTCTACCCGACCCGTCGCTCGGCATCCAATCCGGCACGCACCTATGAAATGACCATCAAGAATGCACTGACCGGCGAGATCGTCGGTGATGGTGATGGCGTTGCCAATGTCGCCGAGGGCATTCCGTTCCCGATCCTCGACAGCGACCCGGTCAAGGCAGGGCAGGAAGCGATCTGGAACCACAAGCTCAAGTACAAGGGCGTTTCCGCACGACGCTGGTCCAACCAGGCGCCGGTCACGGCCACCGGCAACTATGTGCTGGTGCGCATCAAGGAAGAACTGCTCGGCCTCTACTATCGACCCGGCGCAACCCTGGCCGACATCAACAACATCCTGGTCTATTTCTACCAGGAGGTCGTGTCACCGCCGCGGCTTGCCGGCCAGGTCTTGCTGGTGCACGAAACCCTAAACTCGCAGATTGGCCCACGCCAGGCCTGGGTCTACAACCCGGGGCAGCGTCGCGTGCGTCGTGCGCCGAACATCGCCTATGACAATCCGGGAACCGCGGCAGACAACCTGCGCACCACCGACATGACCGACATGTTCAACGGCGCGCTCGACCGCTACGACTGGAAACTGGTCGGCAAGCGCGAAATGTACATGCCGTACAACTCGTACAAGGCGCACAGCTCGGACAGCAAGGTTGCCGACATGCTCAAGCCGGGTTACGTCGATCCGGATTACCTGCGCTATGAGAAGCATCGCGTGTACGTGGTGGATGCCAACCTCAAGGCCGGCAAGCGTCACATCAATCCACGCCGCACCATGTACCTCGACGAGGACAGCTGGCAGATCCTCGTCGTCGATCACTACGATGCGCAAGGCAAGCTGTGGCGCTATTCGGAAGCCCCGAGCGTCAACTACTACGAAGTGCCGGTGTTCTGGTCGACCCTGGAAGACCATCATGACCTGAAGTCGGGCCGTTACCTTGCGGTTGGCCTGGACAACCAGGACGCGATGTACGACTTCTCGTTCCAGACCACGCCGGACATGTTCTCACCGCAATCGCTGCGTCAGCGCGGCATCCAGTAGGCAGCATTCCGATGCGCCCAACGCTGCCCTCCGCCGACAACCGGTTGGAGGGCAGCCACCACGACAGCGCGGGCCTGCCCGCGTATCTCCGAAGCAGCACCAGGACATCGGCATGCATCGATCATTCTTTAAGTTTCCGCTTGCATCGCTGATCGTCCTCGCCGCTTCCGCATCCGCGCAGAATCCTCCAGCGGCCGCCACCAGTACACTCGGAGTGCAGTCTGCCGATCCGCTGTTGCAAACGGCGGAAGTGATGCCCCTGGCGGAACATTCCCTGCTGCTGGACCTGGCGCGATCCGGAGAGCGCCTGGTTGCCGTCGGTGAGCGTGGTCATGTGTTGATGTCCAGCGACGGCAAGACCTGGACGCAATCCGCCAATGTGCCGGTGCGCAGCGCCCTGACCGCAGTCAGTGCGGTGGGTGCGGATGTATGGGCTGTCGGACACGACGGCATCATCCTGCACAGCGGAAATGCCGGCGAAACCTGGGAAATCCAGCGCCGCGATCCACGCGGCGCGGCAATCGCCGCCGCAGGCGACGAGATTCGGCAGGGAGCGCCCTTGCTGGATGTGCTGTTCAGCGATCCGAAGCACGGAATTGCGATCGGTGCCTACAGCCTGTTGCTGACAACCAGCGACGGCGGCAAGACATGGAATGGCTCGCGCATGGTGATGGCCGGTGGAGCGGCAGCGGAAACGCCGCAGGCACCCGCGGACGCTGCTGCCGATGACGCGCAAGCGGCGGAGGAGAACGACAGCGCCGTGTTCAGCGAGGAGGAACTGGAGATCGCCATGGAGGACGATCCGCACCTCAACGCGATCGCACGCACCGCCAGCGGCGACTATGTGATCGTCGGCGAGCGCGGCGCGTTCTTCCATTCAAGCGATCAGGGCCAGACCTGGACAGGCGGCCAACTGCCCTATGACGGATCCATGTTCGGGATCATCGGTTTTGAGGGACAGCATGTGCTGGCCTTCGGCCTGCGCGGGCACGTTTTCGAGTCGCGGGATCTCGGCGCCAACTGGGACGAAGTGGCCACCGGCACCGAACTGAGCCTGATGGGTGGCGTTGCCATGGACAACGGCGGAGCAGTCATCGTCGGTGCCAATGGCGTACTGCTCAAGCGTGCCAGTGCTTCCGAACCACTGGCCGCCAGCACCTTCAACGAGGCCGGCGTGATCGCCGGCGTGCTGCCTGCAACGGACAACAATGACCTGCTGATCGTCAGCGAAAACGGCATCCGCCGCATCCAGCCCAAGTGACGGTGAATCAATGAGCGCAGCAAGCTCCAGCAACCAGACACCCACCGCGTTCCACCGATTCGCGGAACGACTGGTATTCGGCAACCGTCCGGTTGTGTTGATCCTGTTTGCGCTGATCACCGCGGTTCTGACCTTCTTCGCATCGCAGCTGCGTGTCGATGCGGGCTTCAAGAAGCAGATCCCGCTGCAGCACGAGTACATGAAAACCTTCATCGACTACGAGCAGGAATTCGGTGGTGCAAACCGGGTGCTGATCGCGGTGATGGACAAGAGCGGCGACATGTTCAACTTGCCGTTCTTCCAAACCATGGAGAAGATCACCCAGGACGCCAAGGCCATCGACAGCGTGGACGAGGCGCGCGTGCGCTCGATCTTCACGCCGAACGTGCGCTTCGTGGAGGTGGTTGAGGACGGTTTTGCCGGCGGCAACGTGATTCCGGCGGATTTCACGCCCAACAGCGAAGGATTTGCCGCCAGCGCCGAGCAGTTCGCCACCATCAAGGCCAACATGGAGAAGGCCAGCATTGTCGGTCGCCTGGTGGCCAAGGATTTTTCCGGCGCCATGATCTGGGTAGACCTGGTGCCGGAAAATCCGGAGCAGGGCGTCAAGGTCGACTACAACCGGATTGCCGAGCAACTCGACCAGATCCGCGCGAAGTACGAAAACGAACACACCACGGTGGCGATCATCGGCTTTGCCAAGATGGTCGGCGACATCACCGCAGGCGCGCGCTCGGTGATCTGGTTCTTCGTCATCACCATCGCCTTCACCTGGTTGCTGCTGTTCATCTACTCCTCTTCGGTGAAGCTGGCTTCATTGACGGTGTTCTGTGCGCTGGTTTCGGTGGTCTGGATGCTGGGCGCGCTGCGCCTGCTCGGCTTCGGCATCGATCCGATGAACATGCTGACGCCGTTCCTGATATTCGCCATTGCGGTCAGCCACGGCGAACAGATGATCAACCGCTATCGTGGCGAAATCTTTTTCGGTGGACTGGAAGAAGGCACGCCCGAGCAACTCGCCCAGCGCGAGGGCCACGACCCGGAAACCGCCGCACGCGTTGCCTTCCGCACCTTGCTGGTGCCGGGTTCGGTTGCCCTGGTGGCCGGATGCATCGGCTTTGCCGCGATCCTGGTGATTCCGATCCGCATCATTTTCGAACTGGCCATTACCGCAACCGTGGGTGTTGCGCTCACCATTCTCACCGACCTGGTGTTGTTGCCGGTTTTGCTGTCCTACACGCGGCTGCGCAATCTGCCGCGCAAGCGCGCGTATCGCCTGCGCCAGCTGACGCAGTTCGACAAGATCTGGACGTTCCTGGCCAAGTTCAGCAAGCCGGTACCGGCTGCCATCATCCTGCTCGCTGGCGTCGTCATCTGGTTTGCCGCCGAGCGTTATGGCGAGAAGGTGATGATCGGCGATGCGCAGAAGGGCGTTGCGGAGTTGCGTCCGGATGCACGCTACAACCAGGATGCGGTGTTGATCAGCGACAAGTTCGCGCTCGGTGTCGACATCATCAACGTGATTGCAGAAGGCCCGCCGGCTGCCTGTACCGCCAGCTATCCCACCATGGAGCTGGTTGACCGTTTTGCCTGGCACCTGCGCAATGTCGAGGGCGTGGCCCAGGTGATGACCTTGCCGATGGCGGCCAAGATCGTCAATGCCGGATGGAACGAGGGCAACGTGCGCTGGCGCGAGCTGCCGCGCGATACCGATACCCTGCGCCTGGATACGCAGAACTTTGAAACCGACACCGGCATGCTCAATGCCGACTGCAGCGCCATGCCGATCATGGCATTCCTCACCGACCATCGCGCAACCACCATCGATCGCGTCGTCGATGCGGTGAAGACATTCCGCACTGAAAACAAGGCTTGGGCGGGCGGCGAAGTGAACCTGCGCGAGCAGCTTGCCGAGAAGGCGGCCAGCGGCGACGCGCCGGAGGGCTCGCTCGATCAAGTCAACCTGCGTCTGGCCACCGGCAATGTCGGCGTCATGGCCGCCATCAACGACGAGGTGCGCGCGGTCAAGCGCCTGATCCTGTACATGCTGTATGCCGCCGTGTTCCTGATGTGCCTGATCAGCTTCCACAGCCCGCGCGCGGCCCTGTGCATCACCCTGCCGCTGGTGCTGGTCACCGAATTGGGCCATGCCTTGATGGTGCACCTGGACATCGGCATGAAGATCAACACCCTGACCGTGGTCGCGCTCGGCGTCGGCATCGGCGTGGATTACGGCATCTACATTTTTGCGCGCATGCGCGAATCGCTGCTGGCCGGGCATGCGCTGACCGACGCCTACTTTGCATCGCT
>ERZ795044.3018-NODE-3018-length-14347-cov-15.577526_pt1 | contig 14347 bp, 9 predicted proteins | sample MGYA00375128_ERZ795044 | MGnify/ENA primary metagenome ERZ795044 (study PRJEB30173, sample SAMN05720213) | anaerobic digester metagenome | isolation source: active sludge of municipal wastewater-treating anaerobic digesters | place: USA | collected 2014-12-22 ... | reverse complement strand
CCGATGCAACTGTGATGGTGTCGTAGGAGCGACGCAAGTCGCGATCGCGGCGGTCGAGAACCGGCGCGGCCACGGGCGCCGCGGCCGGCAGCAGAGCTTCCTCCGAGTATGCCTTTATTAGATTTGCACAAAACAACTTTGTGACATACCATCACATCCCCAAGCGATTCCCCACTCCGGGGTGTCGACGGATGCCGGGAGCCTGGCCGCCGTCGGCCGATGCTTGCCTCGGGCGCCGCCGTTTGCCCGGCCACCGCACGCGCTGCCGAACCGCAACCGGTGCGCGGCCGCAACCCGCGGCACCGGCAGACCCCCAGCACAACCAGACCAAGGAGACGAACATGAGCGCACAAGTGCATGCTCTCGCGGCCCCGACCCCGCGCACAGCCGCCGCTGCCGCGACCGCGCGAGCGGCCCCCATCGCCGCCGCAGTGTCGAACCCGCGCGCCGCGCCCGCCGCCGAGCGCTTCGCCCCGATGTCCTTCAAGGTCTTCACCGCCCGCGATCTCGACCGCATCCCGCAGCTCGCGCGCCTTTCTCCCGAGCAGCGCTTCGAGATGAAGGTCGTGGCCGCCGTGCTGCCCTTCCGCGTCAACCAATACGTCATCGACGAGCTCATCGACTGGGCCGACGTCCCCCGCGACCCCATCTTCCAGCTCACCTTCCCGCAGCGCGGCATGCTCGCGTCCGAGCACTACGAGCGCATCGCCCGCCTCATCGAAGGCGACGCGGACAAGGACGCGCTCGAGGCCGCCATCGCCGAGGTCCGCCACGCCCTCAACCCGCACCCCGCCGACCAGATGCAGATGAACATGCCGCTCGACGAGCACGGCAAGCGCATCGACGGCCTGCAGCACAAGTATCGCGAGACCGTGCTCTTCTTCCCCAGCCAGGGCCAGACCTGCCACGCCTATTGCAGCTTCTGCTTCCGCTGGGCGCAATTCGTCGGCGACAAGGAGCTGCGCATCGCCAGCTCCGAAGCCCGCGTGCTGCACGACTACCTGCGCACCCATACCGAGGTCACCGACCTGCTCGTCACCGGTGGCGACCCCATGGTCATGAAGACCCGTCACCTGCGCGAATACCTCGAACCCCTGCTGCGCCCCGAGTTCGACCACATCCAGACCATCCGCATCGGCTCCAAGGCGCTCACCTTCTGGCCGCACCGCTTCCTCGGCGCCGAGGATGCCGACGATCTCATGCGCCTGCTCCGGCAGCTCGTCGAAGCCGGCAAGCACGTCGCGCTGATGGCGCACTACAACCACTGGAAGGAGCTCGAGACCGACGCCGCCCACGCCGCCATCCGCCGCATCCGCGCCACCGGTGCCGTCATCCGCGCACAAGGTCCGCTCATCGCCCACATCAACGACGACCCCGCCGCCTGGGCGCGCTTGTGGAAGACCGAGGTCCGCCTCGGCCTCGTCCCCTATTACATGTTCGTCGAGCGCGACACCGGCGCCCGCCATTACTTCGAGGTTCCGCTCGCGCGCGCCTGGGAGATCTACCAGCAGGCCATCCAGCAGGTCTCCGGCCTCGCCCGCACCGCCCGCGGCCCGAGCATGAGTGCCAGCCCCGGCAAGGTCGAGATCCAGGGCGTCACCGAGATCGCCGGCGAGAAGGTCTTCGTGCTGCGCTTCATCCAGGGCCGCAACCCCGACTGGGTGCAACGCCCGTTCTTCGCCCGGTTCGACGAAAAGGCCACCTGGCTCGACCAGCTCGCGCCCGCCTTCGGCGAGGCGAAATGGTTCTGGCAGGACGAATACGAGGCGATCCGCGCGGAAAGGCTCGTCGGCTGAGGGCGGGGCGGCGCTTCGTCAGCGTCCGACTCGCGACTCGCTTGGCTCCAGGCGCTCCCGGAAGCGCGGTGGTTTTGCAGGAACGACGTGCGTGCGAGGGTGGCGCTGGAACGGGCGCGCGCGCCGCATGGCTCACTCCGCGCGCAAGGCCTCGACCGCGTCGAGCCGTGCCGCCCTGCGTGCGGGCAGGACCCCGGCGGCGAGCCCGACCACGATGGCGACCCCCTCGGCGGCGAGCGCGTATCGCCAGGGCGTGGCCACCGGCATCGCCGGCACCAGCAGCCCGACCAGCTGGGCAAGGCCTGCGCCGACGAGCAGGCCGAGCAGGCCGCCGATGCCCGCCAGCACCACCGCCTCGCCGAGGAAGAGCGCGAGGATGGTGCGCCGACGTGCGCCCAGGGCCACCAGCAGGCCGATCTCTCCGGTGCGCTCGGTGACCGCGATGCTCATGATGGTGACGATGCCCACTCCGCCCACCAGCAGCGAGATCGCCCCGAGCGCACCCACCGCCGCGGTGAGCAGATCGAGGATGTTCGACAGCGTCGCCAGCATGTCCTCCTGCGTCAGCACGGTGAAGTCCTCGCGTCCGTGGCGCGCGATCATCCGCTTCTTCACCGCCTCCGCCACGCGCGCGGCGGGGGCCTCGGGGTCGTAGGTCAGCGCGATCTCCATGAGGCCGTCGCGCTGGTACAGCGCCATGCCGCGCACCACCGGGATGTAGGCGGCGTCGTCCAGATCGATACCGAGGAACTGCCCCTTCTCTTCCATGACGCCGACCACGCGGAAGCGCTCGGCACCGATCTCGACGTGCTCGCCGAGCGCGATGGTGCTGCCGAAGAGCTCGCGTGCGAGCTTGGGGCCCAGCACCACGAAGGCGCGCGCGCTCGCCGCCTCGTCGGGCGGCAGGAACTGCCCCACGCGCACCCGCATCGAGTACACCTCCTGCATCTGCGGTCCCACGCCGAGCACGGTGCTGCGCCGCACCCGGCCTTGCGCGCGCACCTCGGCGTTGCCGCTCACCGAACCGGTGACGTGGCGCACATGGGGCAGGCGGGCGAGCGCGTCCGCGTCGTCCAGGGTGAGGTCGCGCGCGGTGGACGGCAGGCCGGGCGGGCCGCCGCGTGCGCCCTGGCGGCCCGGGTGGAGGTTGATCACGTTGGTGCCGAACTGGCCGAACTCGGCGAGCACGAAGCGGTGCAGACCCTCGCCGATCGAGGTGAGCAGGATCACCGCGGCGATGCCCACGCCGATGCCGAGCAGGGTCAGGAGGCTGCGCAGCCGATGCGCGGTGATCGCACGCAGGGCGAGGTGGAGGGCGTCGCGCCAGCGCATCGCCGCTACCGCTTCGACAAGGCCTGCACCGGATCGAGCCGGGCGGCGCGGCGCGCGGGCAGCACGCCGAACAGCACCCCGGTGCCGAGCGCGGTGGCGAGCGCGGCGATCACCGCCCAGTCGGGCGGCCACGCCGGCAGCTGCGGGAAAGCCAGGCGCACGCCCCAGGCGCCGGCGTGGCCGAGCGCGAAGCCGGCGAGCGCGCCGGCGACGGAGAGCAGCGCGGCCTCGGCGAGGAAGGCGGCGCGGATGGTGCCGGCGCGCGCGCCGAGCGCCTTGAGCAGGCCGATTTCGGCGGTGCGCTGGGTGACCGCGACCAGCATCACGTTCATCACCAGGATGCCCGCGACTGCCAGGCTGATCGCGGCGATGCCGGCCACGCCCAGGGTGAGCGCCCCGAGGATGCGGTCGAAGGTGCCGAGAACGGCGTCCTGGGTGATCACGGTGAAGTCGAGCTCGTCGTCGCGGCGCGCGCGCAGGCGCTCCTCGATCTGGCGCTGCGTTGCGGGCAAGGCCTCGCGCCCGCGCGCCTCGACGAAGATGCGGAACAGCCCGCTGGTGTCGAACATCGCCTGCGCGGTCGCCACCGGCACCAGCACCAGCTCGTCGGTGGTCATGCCCAGCCCGCGCCCGGATGGCGTGAGCACGCCGATCACGCGCAGCCGGGTGTCGCCGACACGGATCATGCGGCCCACCGCGCTCTGTCCGGGGAAGAGTTCGCTGCGCAGTGCGTCGCCGATCACCGCCACCGCCGAGGCGCGGTTGAAGTCCTCGCGCGGCAGGAAGCCGCCGTGGCCGATCTTCAGACCGCGCAGCTCGAGGAAGTCGGCGCTGGTGCCGACGACCGTGACCTCGCGCAGCCGGCCGCCGACGGCGATCTCGGAGTTGCCCACCGCGAGCGGCGCCACGCGCTGCACCAGCGGCAAGCGCAACAGCGCGGCGGCGTCGGCGTTGGTGAGCTCGCGCGGCGTGCTGCTGACGAAGCTGCCCGCGTTGACGCCACCGGTCTCGGTGCGTCCGGGCAGCACGATCAGCAGGCTGGCACCGAGCGCGGAGAACTCGTTCACCACGTAGCGCCGCGCGCCGTCGCCGAGCGCGGTGAGTACCACCACCGCGGCGACGCCGATCGACATCGCCAGCATCATCAACGCGGTGCGCAGCGGCCACGCGGTGGCGGCGCGGGTGGCGAAGCGCAGGGTGTCGGCGGGGCTCATGGGGGCGGTGCGGCGGTGCGCAGGTCCTGACGGATCGCGCCGTCCTCCATCAGGATGCGGCGGTGTGCGCGCTCGCCCATCGAAGGGTCGTGGGTGACGACGATCAGCGTGGTGCCGGCGGCGTTGAGCGCCTCGAGCAGCGCGGTGACCTCGTGGCCGGTGGCGCGGTCGAGGTTGCCGGTGGGCTCGTCGGCGAGCAGCATCGCCGGCCGCATGATGGTGGCACGCGCGATCGCGACGCGCTGGCGCTGGCCGCCGGAGAGTTCGTCGGGGCGGTGCCGGGCGCGCCCCTCGAGGCCGAAGTCCTGCAAGGCCTGCGCGATGCGAGCCGCGCGCTCGGCGACGGGGATGCCGGCGAGCACCAGCGGCAGGCCGATGTTCTCGGCCGCGCTGAGGCGGGGGACGAGGTGGAAGCTCTGGAACACGAAGCCGATGCGTGCGCTGCGCACCGCGGCCTGCTCGTCGGCCGAGAGTGTGGTGACGTCGCGGCCTTCGAGCCGGTAATGGCCGGCGTCGGGGCGGTCGAGCAGACCGAGCAGGTTGAGCAGCGTCGATTTGCCGGAACCCGACGGTCCCATGACCGCGACGTACTCGCCGGGCTCGATGCGCAGCGTGATGTCGCGCAGGGCGTGCACCTCGCTGTCGCCGAGCTTGAAGATGCGGTCGATGTGCTCGAGTTCGATCTGGGCCATGGTGTTCTGTTGCAGCTTCAATTCAGGCCGGTGTGGCTTCCGTGAGGTGGCATGAGGCACCTTTCAGCGCCCTGCATGGGGTGTCGGGCGAGCGGACAATGAAAGAAGACCTTGCCCGCTCGGCGGCGGCAATCGCGACTTGCGTCGCTCCCACAGGCGAGACGCGGCGCCTGGCGAGGCTGGCGCCGATTGGACCGGAAGCGGCGACGCTGCGACGCCCGGGAATGCGTGCGCCGACTGGCGTGCACGCGGCGACACCGCGGCGCTCGGGGAGGGATGTGGGAGCGACGCAAGTCGCGATCCGGGAGCCGGGGCGCCCACTTCGATCCAGCGCCTACCGCGCCTCTTCCGGCCGCAGCGCCACCTTCGCCCCCGCCATCACCCCCTCCCGCTCGAGCGACGTCACAATCCTCTCCCCCGCAGCCAGTCCCGACACCACCTCGGTGAACTCCCAGTTCGCCACGCCCGTCCGCAGCGTGCGTTCGACCAGCGTGTCGCCCTCGACCACCAGCACCTTGCCGCCCTCCCGCAAGGCCCCGGTCGGGACGCGCAGCACCTCCGCACGTGTCGCGAGCACGATCTCCACGTCCGTGCTGTAGCCCACCAGCATCCCGTGCGCCTCGGCCGGGTCCGCGAAATCCACATCCACCGCCACCGTGCGCGCCTGCTTCTCCACCGCGGTGATATACGGCGCGACACGGCGCACGCGGCCTTCGAAGACCTTGCCGGGGATGGCCTCGAGCGTGATGCGTACCGGCAGCCCGGGCCGGATCTTCGGTGCGTCGATTTCGTCCATCGGCGCCTTCACGTACAGGCAGGAGTCGTCGATCAGGTCGATCGCCGGCGGCATCGGCACGCCGGGCGGGGAGGGCGTCGCGTATTCGCCCAGCTCGCCGCTGATCTTGGCCACGGTGCCGGCGAAGGGCGCAACCAACACCAGGCGCTGGCGCTCGGTTTCGGTCGCGACGAGCTGGGCCTGGGCGGTGGCGATGTCGGCCTGCGCGGTGTCGCAGGCGGCGCGGCGGGCACGCGCCTCGGTGCGGGCCCTCTCCTCGGCGCTGGCGGACACGAAGCCGCGCTTCACCAGCTGCGCCTGGCGCGCGGCCTCGCGCTCGGCGTTGGCCGCCACGGCGCACGCCTCCTGCACGCGCTGGCGGGCGGTGGCGAGCTGGGCGCGCACGACCGCCGCGCGCGCGTCGAGGTCACCATGCCACAGCCGCATCAGCACCTGTCCGGCCTCGACGCGGTCGCCTTCCTCCACGCCCAGCCACTCGATCCGCCCGCCCGCGATCGTCGCCATCTTCGCGCGCTGGCAGGCCTCGACCTCGCCGGCGCGGGTGTTGGTCAGCGTGGCCTCGACCGTACCGCGGGCCACCTCGTGCACCGCCACCTCGATCGGCTGCGGGCGGGTCATCCACCAGATCCCCGCGCCCACCAGCGCCGCGACGAGTGCGAGAACGAAGAGGCGGCGGAGGGTCTTCATGAGTGGAGTGCCGGAGCGGTCAAGGTCTGGTCGCCGCGCGCGAAGGATGCGATCTCACTTCCCGCCCTTGGCCCACGAATCCTTCAGCGTCACCGTGCGGTTGAACACCGGCGCGCCGGGCTTCGAGTCCACGCGGTCGGCGACGAAGTAGCCGTGGCGCTCGAACTGGAAGCGGTCTTCGGGCCGGGCGTCCTTCAGTGCCGGCTCCAGGTAGGCGGTGATGACGCGCTTGCTGTCGGGGTTGATGTCGTCGAGGAAGTCGCGCTCGAAGTCGGGCGCGTCGCCTTCGCGGCGCTGGCCGGGATGGGGGTGGGCGAAGAGGCGGTCGTAGATGCGCACCTCGGTTTCAAAACCGTGCGCCACCGACACCCAGTGCAGGTTGCCCTTGACCTTGTAGTCGTCGGCGCCCGGCGTGCCGGACTTCGAGTCGGGCATGTACTCGGCGAGCACCGCGGTGACCTTGCCGTCGGCGTCCTTCTCGCAGCCGGTGCACTTGACGACGAAGCCGTAGCGCAGGCGCACCATGTTGCCCGGATAGAGGCGGTGGAAGCCCTTGACGGGCTCTTCCATGAAGTCCTCGCGCTCGATCCACAGCTCGCGCGAGAAGGGCATGTCGCGCTTGCCGAGCTCGGGCTCGAGCGGGTGGTTGGGTGCCTGGCACAGCTCGGAGGCGCCTTCGGCGTAGTTGGTAAGGACGAGCTTCAGCGGGTCGAGCACCGCCACGCGGCGCTGGGCGGCCTCGTTGAGATCGTCGCGCATGCACTCTTCCAGCACGCTCATGTCGATCCACGACTCGGCCTTGGACACGCCGATGCGCTCGGCGAAGCGGCGGAAGCCGGCGGCGGTGAAGCCGCGGCGGCGGGCGCCGACCAGCGTGGGCAGGCGCGGGTCGTCCCAGCCGTCGACATGGCCTTCGTTCACCAGCTGGATCAGCTTGCGCTTGGACAGCACCACGTAGGTCAGGTTGAGGCGGGCGAACTCGATCTGCTGCGGCAGCGGGCGCGGGAAGTGGCCTTCGGTGGCGAGCGCGTCGAGCAGCCAGTCGTAGAACGGGCGCTGGTCCTCGAACTCGAGCGTGCACACCGAGTGGGTGATGTTCTCGATCGCGTCCTCGATCGGATGCGCGAAGGTGTACATCGGGTACAGGTGCCAAGCGTCGCCGGTGCGATGGTGGGTGGCGTGGCGGATGCGGTAGATCGCCGGGTCGCGCAGGTTGATGTTGGGGCTCGCCATGTCGACCTTGGCGCGCAGGATGTGCGTGCCCTCGGCGAATTCGCCGGCGCGCATGCGCGCGAAGAGCTCGAGGTTCTCGTCGACGCTGCGCTCGCGGTACGGGCTGTTCTTGCCCGCCTCGGTCAGGGTGCCGCGGTTGACGCGCATCTCCTCGGCCGACTGCGAATCGACATAGGCCTTGCCGGCCTTGATCAGGCTGATGGCGCAGGCGTACATCTTGTCGAAGTAGTCCGACGCAAAGTACAGGTGCTCGCCCCACTCGAAGCCGAGCCACTGCACCGCCTCGAGGATGGCGTCGACATATTCCTGCTCTTCCTTCTCGGGGTTGGTGTCGTCGAAGCGCATGTGGCAGACGCCGCCGTAGGACTCGGCCAGGCCGAAGTTCAGGCAGATCGACTTGGCGTGGCCGTAGTGCAGGTAGCCGTTGGGCTCGGGCGGGAAGCGTGTCTCGACGCGGCCGCCCCATTTGCCGTTGCGGTTGTCCTCGTCGATGATGCTGCGGATGAAGTTGGAGACGACGGGCGCTTCGGCGGCGGGTGCGGCGGGTTTCTTTTCGGGTTTCATCGGGAAGGCAGGGGTCGGAAAGTTCGGCGGGATGGTGGGGGTTCGTGTGCAGCTGGGGCCGGACCCCGAGGCGGGCGGCGCAATGGACCGATTGTAGCCGATCGGGCGTGCGGGCTCGCCGGAGCGGGCCGGTCACGGGGTGCGGCGTTCGGGGCGCGATGCCCGCGGAGGGGTAGAATCGTGCGGCCGGTGGGCGGCAGCAGGGAGGCGGGATGGAGCACGGGCGATGAATCTGGCGGCATTCGCAGCGGTTGGGGCGGGGGCGGCGTGCGGTGCGTGGCTGCGCTGGGGATTGGGGCTGTGGCTCAACCCGGTGTTCGCGCTCGTCCCGCTCGGCACCCTGATGGCGAACCTGCTGGGCGGTTTCCTCATGGGCGTAGTGCTCGCGGCGGTGCAGGCCTGGCCGACGATGTCGCCGGCGCTCAAGCTCCTGCTCACCACCGGCCTGCTCGGCGGGCTGACGACCTTTTCCACCTTTTCCGCCGAGTCCTTCCACCTGTTGCAGCGCGGCGCGATCGGCTGGCTGGGTGCCCACCTGGTCGTGCATGTGGCTGGATCCGTGCTGATGACCTGGGCGGGATACGTGCTTTTCAATGCCCTGCGTGCGTGACCTGCGCCGCAAGGCGGGCGGCCGCGTCATTTTCTGTTTCACTCCGATGGGCTAGAGTGGATGAGCGTTACATCGATAATTCACGCCGTTCTGCATCCCCAGTGGCACCCCCTCAACGCAACGGAGCCCATCCAATGAAAAAAATCATCGTCACCCTTTCCGCGGTCGCGCTCGCCGTGAGCGGTCTTTCCGGCTGCGCGAACATGAACGAGACCCAGCGCGACACGGGCATGGGAGCCGCCATCGGCGCCGTGGCCGGCGGCCTCATCGGTGCCGCCACCGCGGGCGGCAACAAGGGCAAGAGCGCCGCAACCGGTGCTGCGATCGGCGCTGCACTCGGGGCGGGCGGCGGCTACCTGTGGTCGCAGAACATGCAGAAGCAGCGCGCCGAGATGGAGCAGGCGACCGCGGGCACCGGCATCGGCATCAGCCAGACGACCGACAACCAGCTTAAGGTCGACATTCCCGCGGACGTTTCCTTCGACGTGGGCCGCCACGCGATCAAGCCCAACATGCGTCCGGTGCTCGACCGTCTGGCCAGCACGCTGAACCAGCATCCGGTGACCACGGTGACCATCATCGGCCATACCGACAGCACCGGCTCGGATGCGGTGAACGATCCGCTATCGATCAACCGCGCCGCCGCCACCCGCGATTATCTGGTGCAGCGTGGCGTGTCCGCGCAGCGCATCGCGGTCGATGGGCGCGGCTCGCGCCAGCCCGTCGCCGACAACTCGACGGCCTCCGGTCGTGCGATGAACCGCCGCGTGGAGATCTTCATCGCGGAGCCGGCGCAGCGCTGACCCCGGACGGGGTCGGGTGAGCGCTTGCGGCGGGATTTCGCGCCGCGCCATCTCGACCGCTTCAATCGCGACTCGCGTCGCTCCCACGGGGCTCCTGGAGCCCCGTGCTCATTGCGGGGGCGGCGCAAGTGGCGACTCGTGCGTTCGGTCGCTTCGGCGCGGAGGAGCGCCGGCACCGAGGCTTGCGCCGCTCCTGCAGGACAGCTTTGCCCGGCTTCCGCTCTTGCTCAGCGCGCGTCCGCGGGGAGCGGCGCGAGCAGGGCGGCGATGTCGGCCTCGCCGAACTTGGCGAGCGCGTCCGCGTCCTCCGACAGCACGCTCTCGGCGAGGGCGGCCTTGCGCTCCTGCAGGGCGAGGATCTTCTCCTCGATGCTGCCCGCGCACACCAGCTTGAACACGAACACCGGCTTGTCCTGGCCGATGCGGTGGGCGCGGTCGGTGGCCTGGTTCTCGGCCGCGGGGTTCCACCACGGGTCGTAGTGGATCACGGTGTCGGCGGCGGTGAGGTTGAGGCCCACGCCGCCCGCCTTCAGGCTGATCAGGAATACCGGCACGCGCCCCTTCTGGAAGTCTTCCACCGGCACCCGGCGATCGCGGGTGTCGCCGGTCAGCGCGACCCAGCCGATCTTCGCCTTGTCGAGTTCGCCAGCGATCAGGCCGAGCATGGTGGTGAACTGCGAGAACACCAGGATGCGCCGGCCCTCGTCGATCAGCTCGGGGAGCATGTCCATGAGCAGGTCGAGCTTGGCGCGCTCCTTCACCCGCAAGGCGGCGGGCGACTTCAACAGGCGCGGGTCGCAGCACACCTGGCGCAGCTTCAACAGCGCGTCGAGGATCACGATCTGGCTGCGCGCGAAGCCCTTGCCGGCGATCTCCGCGCGCACCTTCTCGTCCATCGCCGCGCGCACCGTCTCGTAGAGGTCGCGCTGGCCGCCCTCCAGGCCGACGCTGCGCACGATCACGGTCTTGGGCGGGAGTTCGGTGGCCACGTCCTCCTTGCGCCGGCGCAGGATGAAGGGGCGCAGGCGTGCCGCGAGCAGATCGCGGCGAACCGTGTCGCCGTGCTTTTCGATCGGCGTGCGCCAGGTCGCGGTGAAGTCCTTGTGGCTGCCCAGGAAGCCCGGCAACAGGAAGTCGAACTGCGCCCATAGCTCGCCGAGGTGGTTCTCCAGCGGCGTGCCGGTGAGGCCGAGGCGGTGGCGGGCCTTGAGCTGGCGGATCACCTGCGCGCCCTTGCTGGCGGCGTTCTTCACCGTCTGCGCCTCGTCGAGGATCAGCAGGCTCCATTCGCGCGCCTGCAGCAGCTCGGCGTCGCGCCACAGCAGCGGATAGGTGGTGAGCGCGATGTCGACCTTCTTGCCGGCGTCCAGCTCGTCGAAGCGCGCCTGCCGTTCGGTGCCGTGCAGGTTGAGGACCTCGAGGTCGGGCGCGAAGCGCTCGGCCTCGGCTTGCCAGTTGAACACCAGCGAGGTCGGCAGCACCACCAGGGCGGGGCGGTCGAGCCGGCCGGCCTGCTTCTCGGTGAGCAGGTGGGCGAGCGTCTGTGCGGTCTTGCCCAGCCCCATGTCGTCGGCCAGGATGCCGGCGAGGTCGTGGCGTACGAGATGCTGCAGCCAGGCCAGGCCTTCGAGCTGGTAGGGGCGCAGCTCGGCGCGGAAGCCCGCCGGTGCGGCGACGGCGCGGATGCCCTCGGCGTCGCGCAGGCGCGCGGCGATCGCGGCGACCTGCTCGCGTCCGCGGCCGGGCAGGTCGAGGTCGGCCAGGCGGGTGGCGTCGAGCCTCGATAGCCGCCAGTCGTGGTCCGGGCGGTCGAAGAGGTCGACCAGCGCGCGCACCAGCGGCTTGATGCGCGCCGCGCCGATGCGCAGGCGGCCCAGGGTCTCGTCCTCCAGGATCACCGCCTCGTGGTCGTCGATGTCGTCCAGGCGGCCGGAAAGCCAGCGCGGATCGTGCGCGAACAGGCCGGCGAGCAGCGGCGCCAGCGGCAGTGCCTTGCCGTCGATCTCGATGCCCGGCGACAGGCCGAGCCAGCCGTCCTCGTGCTCGTCGATGTCGAGCATCAGGTGGTCGATATCGATGGCGTGGTGGCGGAAGTCGGTCGGGAAGGCGACCTCCCAGCCTTCCGCGCGCAGCGCCGGCACGGTCTCGGCCATGAAGTCGGGCCAGGCCGCCTCGCTCGCCAGCCCGAGCGCATCGGCGGGCAGGCTGCCGAAGCTGGTCTGCACCGCACCCGGCGGGATGCGGGCGAAGCCGGCCGCGGCGAGGCGCTGCGCGGCGGCGCGCTCGGCCTCCTGGTCGCGGGTCAGGCGCGCGCTGCGGCCGTCGGGCAGGGGGTGGAAGAGGCGGGCGTCGCCGGCATCCACGGTGACCGTGCCGTAGCGGAAAGCGACCAGGGCGAAGTCGAACTGGTAGGTGCCGTGGGGCGCGTACTGGCGAAAGCGCGCGTGGTAGGTGGGACGCGTCTCCAGGCGCAACACCGGCACCGGCGTGCCGCCGAGTTCGACCGGCGGCTCGCCGCGTTGCGTGGGCGCGGGCAGGCTGGGCGCCACCTCGGCCAGGGTCTCGGCAACCAGCTCGGATTCGGCCTGGCTGAGCGGCGGCAGCCAGAGCAGGCGCTGCACCAGCTCGGGCGGAACCTCGAGCGTGATCGGGCCGCACTCGGCCTTGGCGGTGTCGATGTACCAGGGCGGCAGCAGCGGCAGCACGCGGTCGGCGGAGGGCTCCACCCGCAGCACCGGGGCACGCAAGCCTTCGGAAGTGATCGTCCAGTCGGGTGTGCCGGAGCGCGCCTCGCCCAGCCCGAGTACGCGGCCGGCGAGACTGCCGAAATGCGCGCGGCCACTGGAAATCAGCCGTCGCATCAGCTCGTCGCTGTGGCGCCCCTCGAGCGGCAGGCCGTCGTCCGTGTCGAAATGACCGCGCGGGCGATGCGCCCACAGCAGGCGCAGCAGGTCCAGGTCGGTTTCGTCGACGAAGGCGGGCGGGGTCTGCAGCGCGCGCTCGATGTTGCTCCACGGCTCGCGCTGACGGATGTCTCCATGCTGGTCTAGGCGGACCTTGTGGCAGGTGACGCCGAAGTCGCCGCCGCACTGGCTGGGTTCGATCACATAGCGCAGCGCGTACGCGACCGAGGCGGGCTTGCGCTTGCGCGTTTCGTCTTTCGCGAGGCTGGCCGCGGTCTCGCGAAAGCCCTTCACCCAGGCTAGTACCTGCTCGCGCGGGCGGTCGGGGCGGCGGCGCTGGTGCAGCCACACCAGCATCATCGCCGCGACGTGCTTGCAGCCGTAGCCCATCGGGCAGGTGCACGAGCTGGTCAGGATCGAGGCGCCGTCTTCAAGGCCGAACGCCTCTTCCACCTCGGCCTCGACGGTGTAGGGCGTGCGCTGGCGACCCTTGACCAGGGCCGACACCGTGTCGCCCTCGGCGGACAGCGCGCTGACCCGGCTGACGTAGCCCAGGCCCTTGGCCACGGTTTCCACGCCGAGTGCGGCGATCAGGTCATCCTGGGTGAAAGCTTCGAGCAGGTTCATCGGCGCGCGGCAGGCCCGGGGCGGGCATAAACGGGAGAACCCGACAGTTTATACGCCAGCCTGCAGCGCACGTGTGCGGCGGGCCGGAAAAATGCGCGCGCACAATGCAAACGGGCCGCGATGGCGGCCCGTCGATACTTACGTCAGCGGAGCGCGCATCACACGTTCCGATACACCTCGGCCCCGCTCTTCACGAACTCCACCGCCTTCACCTCCATGCCCTTCTGCAGCGCTTCGGCCTCGTCCACACCCTGCTGGGCGGCGAAGTCGCGCACGTCCTGGGTGATCTTCATCGAGCAGAAGTGCGGGCCGCACATCGAGCAGAAGTGCGCCACCTTGGCCGAGTCCTTGGGCAGGGTCTCGTCGTGGAATTCCTTCGCCTTGTCGGGGTCGAGGCCGAGGTTGAACTGGTCCTCCCAGCGGAACTCGAAGCGCGCCTTGGAGAGCGCGTTGTCGCGGATCTGCGCGCCCGGGTGGCCCTTGGCCAGGTCGGCGGCGTGCGCGGCGAGCTTGTAGGTGATGATGCCTTCCTTGACGTCCTGCTTGTTGGGCAGACCGAGGTGCTCCTTGGGCGTGACGTAGCACAGCATGGCGGTGCCGTACCAGCCGATGGTCGCCGCGCCGATGCCGCTGGTGATGTGGTCGTAGCCGGGCGCGATGTCGGTGGTGAGCGGCCCCAGGGTGTAGAAGGGCGCCTCCTTGCACCACTCGAGCTGCAGGTCCATGTTCTCCTTGATGAGCTGCAGCGGCACGTGGCCGGGGCCCTCGATCATGACCTGCACGTCGTGCTTCCAGGCGATGTCCGTGAGCTCGCCCAGGGTCTTCAGCTCGCCGAGCTGGGCCTCGTCGTTGGCATCGTAGATCGAGCCCGGGCGCAGGCCGTCACCGAGGCTGAAGGCCACGTCGTAGGCCTTCATGATCTCGCAGATGTCCTCGAAGTGCTCGTAGAGGAAACTCTCCTTGTGGTGCGCCAGGCACCACTTCGCCATGATCGAGCCGCCGCGGCTGACGATGCCGGTCATGCGGTTGGCGGTGAGCGGCACGTAGCGCAGCAGCACGCCGGCGTGGATGGTGAAGTAGTCCACGCCCT
>ERZ795044.3010-NODE-3010-length-14366-cov-4.634128_pt1 | contig 14366 bp, 13 predicted proteins | sample MGYA00375128_ERZ795044 | MGnify/ENA primary metagenome ERZ795044 (study PRJEB30173, sample SAMN05720213) | anaerobic digester metagenome | isolation source: active sludge of municipal wastewater-treating anaerobic digesters | place: USA | collected 2014-12-22 ... | reverse complement strand
GTCCTCGTGACTGGAGTTCAGACGTGTGCTCTTCCGATCTATTGTTTATTTTAAGTACGATAGCGATTTCAGTGAAGTTGAATTCGGTGATTTTAAGAATTTGCTAAATGATCTGAAGGCTAGAGGCGATAGGTTCCCCCTCTGGAGGAAATTTTCCCCGGAAGTTCAAACTTATCTTGTGCAATGGAGAGGTGAAAAAATCTCTCCGAAAATAGCTAGTGTTATCGTGAGAGATTTGAATGGGATGTTGTTTGATCCATTGCTGTTTCGTGAAATGATGGATTATTACGAGCGTTATGAGCGGGAATATTCTATGGTTTTGCTGCATAAATTTCTTAAACCGCCTGATATAAGATTAGGATTATGGTTAGCGGCTCGACTTGATGCACATCGTGTTTTTGAAGGGGTAACAATTGCCAGTGAAGAAGATTGGAAAATGCTGCATCGTCTTAACCGTATCATACTGAATGGAGTTTTTAATACCGATAGGCTGTATGAAATATTTGCCATACGAAGTACGGTTTATACTGAACCCGAGCGAGTCATTGAGGCCCTTGAAACAGCCGGTTTTCGCTTCAGTGAAAGATATGACATCCTTACGGCGCATTATATTTTGGAGTTTGTTCGAGGGTAGGGGGGCTGTGGGCAAAAGGTGTCCGAGGAGAAAGCCTATGCCTGGCTGGAAAAATTTTCGGCGAATAAAAAAAATAAACAGATATTTACTGGCACGTGATATTCATAAAAATGCTTTCCGTCTGAGTGCTTATCCGAGATCTGTATATTTAATGACGGATCCAATATGTGATTTGCATTGTAGGATGTGTTCTCGGAAATATCTCTCTGGGGAGGAGTTAAAGAGTCGGATTGACGAGAAAACACTGATTAAATTTGCGAACGAAGTCTTTCCGTTGACAGAAACAATGCGTTTAAGCGTATTAGGAGAACCTTTTTTATCCCCCTTATTTGATCTGGAGATGGAATTAGCCAGAAAATATGCCGTCATGACGGAAATTTTCACTAACGGAATGCGCATTGATATCGATCGCATTAAACGTTACGCAGGCCATATTCGGGCATTGATCTTTTCCGTAGATTCGCCGGAACAACGGACATATGAGGCAATTAGGAGGGGGGGGGATTTTTCTCGGATTGTACGGAATATAAATGAAATCCGGGAGATTTTCAAAAAGATCCCACGGGGGAATCGGCCGGCTCTTGCGATCAATATGGTGCTAATGAGATGCAATCTGGAGCAATTATCTGCGATGGTGTTGTTTTCCAAAAAAAGTGGGGTGGATTGTCTAAGTGTTTCCAAACTGGATGTTGTTGATGGAAGGATGGAAAAAGAATCCATCGAACGGTATGGTTCGAGGGTTAGAAATGCTTTGAATAATGCCATGCATGTTGCAAAAAAAAAGAAGCTTCCTTTATTTATCAAATCCGAAAACGCAATTAATTTCTCAGGGGTTCTCTTGACTTCGTTAGTGCAAAAGAAGTTGGGAGGAGACGATCGTTTAACATCGCGAATTCTTTGCCCTTTTCTGTGGGAACGAGTCATATTGGATATGCATGGAAATATTGTTGTTTGCTGTGCAACTCGTGAGCGTTTGATTGCTGGCAATATAAGAACAAATAATTTCGCCAGTATTTGGAATTCAAAGTTATATCAGGAAATGCGTAAAAGCTTCCTAAAAGGAGAAAATGGGGGGCGTTTGTGCAGAATTTGCGTGAAGCGTGGCTATCTCGCCCCGATTTTGAAAAATGATTGGCATGAGTAAAATAATCAGAGGAACGAAATGGCTCTAAGTCGGTTCGATCTTAATAGGAGGTTTTGCCTGAAGCGAATGGGAATTCCCGAGAGTCTACAGATAGAAATTTCGGCATCCTGCAATTTTCGGTGCGAAATGTGTTATCTTCAGGCATTGAATCGAAAACACTATAGTGATTTTATGACAGAGACTGTTTTCGGGAGAATCCTTGAAATAACGCCGTATTTGCAGCGGGCACATTTCTCAGCGCGAGGGGAGCCCCTTATGAATTACCGGGCTCTTGATATGATCTGTATGATGAAATCTCGCAATCCGAGGATTAAATTGTCACTTATCACTAACGGCAGTTTAATCCGAAATGAAAGAATGATCGAAACAATATGTGATTCAGGATTAGATAATATCACATTTTCACTTGATGGTGCGGAACGGAAAACATATGAATCAATCCGTCGGGGTGGGAAGTTTGGTGTCTTGGTTGAGAATATTCGTGCCCTGAATCGGACAAGAAAGAAGAAACATGTGAAATTAACTTTGGCGATTAATTTCGTCGCGATGAAGCAGAATGTCCGAGAGCTCCCGGAACTTTTAAAATTGGCTTCTCAATTAGGTGTTTCACTGGTTTCGGTAAGCGGATTGATTCCTTATCAAAAAGCATTTTGCGATCAAGTGCTTTATCAGTTTTCTCCTCGGATAGATGCTTCTTATAAATTTATAACGGATGCAATGCGCTTAGCCAAGCGGTTGCGGGTCAGATTAATGTTGCCTCGCCTTAGTATCAGCAATTCTAGAATATGCGACACCAAATTAAGTTTTGTTTCATATGACGGTTTGGTGTCGCCGTGCGAGAATCTTATTTGCAAACGAGTATTTTTTGTTGAAGGGGAAAAAAGATCGTTAAACCCATTAATTATGGGAGACTTGAAACGGCAAAGTTTTTTTGAGATCTATAACTCGAGTGCATATGCGCAGTTTCGGGAGGATGTCCGTAAGAGGGAATTTCCCATTGTTTGCGATAATTGCCTTATGAGTCGCCGAGTGATTTGCCCCTGAAAATTAAGTGCGATTTATTTTTTTTGGGGCGAACCTTGTAAGAAGAAAGGTTCCCGGGGCTAATGTGAAAAGGCTGCCACTTTATTTACATGATTCATTCTTGGAGTGAAACGGTGATTTCTCCCGAAGAAAAGATTTGCTTTTTGTAGGGTCTTTTTCGCACGGCCCCAATGAAGACGGAATTGTTTGGTTTGTTGAAAATGTCTTCGGGGTTATTTTCAAAAAAATACCATCGCTTAAGCTTTATGTTGCCGGGTCCCCTTTTTTGCGCGAAATGGAGAATGTCTTCCGGGGAAGGATTTTTTCGCTCGGACACCTTTCCGAGAATCGGCTGAAGATTTTCTACCGCAAATGCAAGATAGTGATCGCTCCTTTGCGTTATGGTGCCGGCATTAAGGGAAGGATTGTTGAAGCTATGTAGCACGGTTTACCTGTTGTGACGACCAGTATCGGTGCAGAGGGGCTTGATCGAGATTGCTTGTTGGTGGCGGATTCGGCGCGTGGCTATGCGGATGAAGTAATTAGTCTCTGTAAAGATAATAATAGATTGTCCTCAGTTTCAAGTAAGGCAATGAAATATATAAAACGTAACTTTTCGGAAACGACGGCTGTGAAAATACTTTCTGAAGATATTCAATGTGTTTCTACCTTGGGATGATTATCACGGCATGAAAGCGATGAATCGTCTGGTGAGCATTATATTGCCGACTTATAACGGGGGAGGGTTCATAAAAAAAACACTTCGCAGCATTCTTAAACAAACATACAGCTGTTTTGAGTGTATTGTTATTAATGACAATTCTACAGATAACACGGAAAATGTCATAAAGTCATTTTGTGACCGACGGATTCACTACATTAAGCATTCAAGCCAAAAAGGTGTTTCAAGAACGCGCAATGCTGGATTAAGCCAAGCTCAAGGGGTTTATATCGCATACTGCGATCAAGATGATATTTATTATCCTGACCATTTGCGAGAGCTTGTTTGTGTTTTAGAGTGTAAACCGAATGTGGGATTGGCATATAGTGGTTTTATTGAAAAAGGGATCTCCGCTCAACGATCTTTCTTTCCCACATTTAATAAATTAGCACTGGAATCGAAAAATATTATAGGCCCCCCCCTGGCGGTTCTTCACCGGAGGGAATGTATCAAACATTGCGGTGGATTTGATGAGTCCCGAGTGATTGAAAGAAATGGAAATGAAGATCATGATTTGTGGCTCAGAATTTCGGATTATTACGACTGCTATCGTTTGAATGAAGTTCTTGGGGAAACGTCTTTCCATGGTGGAAACCGTTCATACGCTGTTGATTTCAATGTGTCTTACCGGTATATCGTTGGGAAAAGATGGCGTAAGAGAAATACGAGGAAGCGAAAAATATATTATATTGATCACTGTGCTATCGATGTCGTTTGTAGTCTTCTCTTAAGTAAAAACAATGTGTACTATGCGGCAAAATTGGTTTCGGAATTCTATCGGCGTAAAAGAAACACACAAACAATTGTTTGCATGGCATTGATTAACTCGGTCTTTGGTAAATATCAGAATGCGATAGGGGGATTGCTTTCCGCGGAAGAAATTCTCTTATCGTCTAGGCAGGGGGGGGGAGCGATGACGAAAAAAGACATAAATTTTATCCGGTTTTGTCTTATTAAGTTTTATATAATGATTCAAAAGATGGAAGCTGCTGAAAAGGTGTTTATGAACATCTTAATTTCTCAGGTAAATCTTAAAGACCGTGCGGATGCGGCGTTTCCCCCGAGGCGTCAGGGAGTACAGTTAAAAGAGATTGTTAAATGTGTTCTTACAATAAAGAATTGTAATTTTTACTATCTGAGAAATGTTGCTGAATTTTTATCATTGAATAAAGGGGGGCTGTCGCAATTATTTTTAAAGTGAATGAAAATTTTTGAAAGCCGTAATCTCAAAATCAGAATCGAAGAAAGTGCGGGTTTATTAATTTGAGACGCTATTGATTTTGAGGGGTGATGTTTTTGAAGTAGTTGTATTTTGTTTTTAAATTTCGAATCGAGGAGTTTTGAAAGCGTAATTGCTATGATCAGGTGCGGAAAAATAGCTAAAAAGCTTGCTTTGCTTGAGAGGAGAAGTAGGGATCTCTGTCTGGAGATTTTTGGCAATACCGGCGTGTCAGCCATTAAAAAGCTTTTTTGTGGCCTTCTGGATAAAAAGTTTTTTGCTGCAGGACCGTCGTATGTTTCAATAGCGGTAACTAATCAGTGTAATTATCATTGCCCTTATTGTTTTAGTTATCTCCCCTATCAGATGAGTGGGGAAAACAAAGAACAAGAGAGAATAAAGTATTCGAATGCTTTTGTCTCGATGGAAATTTTCCAAAAGTTAATTTGCGATCTTTGGGAGCTTAATCCTAAGGCAGTAATTTTTTTTAACTACAGCGGAAATATTATGATTGGCGAGCCTTTTTTGCATCCGGATTTGATTAAAATGTGTGCCTATGCGCAATCTAAGGGGTTTGATTTTTCCGTTTTGTCCAACGGGTCTCTTGTCAGTGCAGAACAAGCGAAAGCGCTTATTGATTTAAAAGTGCGGAATGTATGTATTAGTTTAAATGCCAGCAGTCCGCAAGTTCATGCGAAGATTACGCAGGCATCTCCGGAATCGTATGGGAAAGTTGTCGAAATGCTAAAGTTGCTGATTAAGCGGAGAAACGAGAGTTGTTCGCCTAAAACACAAATTGCCGTTTCGCAAGTTATTTGCTCTTTGAATTATCATGAAGTTCTTAGTTTCGCGAAGCTCGGTTTAGAACTAGGTGTGGATGAAGTGATCTATAGAAAATTAGCTTTCTGCAGAAGGAGCAAACAACTGGTGGGGAGGCTTTTGCTTGATGATCGTCAAAGAACGGATTTAAAAAGATTGCTTTCTGAAGTGGTTTTAATGGAAAAAGCGGATTCCCGGTTGAGAACGAATGCGAATTCTTTCTTGCATGCGGTACTGCGCGGTGAATTGAATCGTCCGATGGACTACTACAGAAATTCGCGAGATCTCTTGGAGCATGCTGTTATTATGGGCAACGGGGCTGTTTATGCAATGGATCATTCTGATGTTATGGGAAATCTTAACGAGAATTCTTTCGCAGATATCTGGTATTCGAATCATTATCGAAGTCTGAGGCGGAATGCGGGAAATTTTGATGGGGAATTATTTCCTTGCTATCCTTATTGTAACGGTTGTGGTGAGGCTTTGCGCAAACTCCAAAAATGATTCCGTTCGTGAGGATAGGAGATTGACACGAAAATACATGGGTTTTATGAGAAATAATCGGAAATAAATTTCAACTATGACTCGATCTCACGCCCTATATGAAATGGCAAAGAAGATAATTCCCGGCGGAACGCAATTGCTGGCTAAACGGCCGGAATTGTATTTGCCGGGTGCATGGCCGGCTTATTATCGTAAGGCAAAAGGTTGCCAAATTTGGGATTTAGATGGGAAAAAGTATATTGATATGAGTTTAATGGGGGTGGGATCTTGTATTTTGGGATATGCGGATGAAGATGTCAATGCGGCGGTTGGGAAAGCGGTGAAAACAGGGAATATGTGTACTCTTAATGTACCGGAAGAAGTGGAATTGGCAAAATTACTGATTAAAATCCATCCATGGGCTCAAATGGTCCGGTATGCTCGAACGGGAGGAGAGGCGATGTCTATCGCGGTGAGAATCGCGAGGGCTTTTTCCCGCAAGGACGCTGTGTTGTTTTGCGGCTATCATGGATGGCATGATTGGTACATTTCGGCATATTCGTTTATGGAGAGAAATATCGGGCATCTGCAATCAGGGGAAATGGGTTTTGCCGGAGTTCCCATGGCCTTGCGAGGAACCGCCTATCCTTTCAAATTTAATGATAGGCGGGATTTCTTGTCTACATTCAACAAACACAAGGGGAAAGTTGGTGCCGTTGTTTTAGAAGTGGTTAGAGGAAGCTGGCCCGAGGAAGAGTTTATCAAGACCATAAGAGAGGTTACAAGGAAAACGGGTGTTGTGCTTATTCTCGATGAGATTACCAGTGGTTTTCGATTGTGCCCGGGAGGGGCGCATTTGCTATTCGGACTGATTCCAGATATTGCGGTATTTTCAAAAGCAATAAGCAATGGGTTTCCAATGGCGGCGGTTATTGGGACGAAGAATGTAATGAGAGCGGCAGAGAAATCTTTTATCAGTAGTACCTATTGGACTGAACGCGTAGGCCCTGTGGCCGCTCTGGCTACCATAACTAAAATGAGGAAAATCGGAGTTCCCCAGTATCTTGCTAAGATTGGGGAAATCGTTCAGGATGGATGGAAAAGAATGGCTTTGAAGCACGGTATGGACTTGGAGGTATCGGGGACATATCCGTTGGGCTATTTTAACGTTCGGCACAAACACTCCGATAAGTGCAAGAAAATATTTACCGCATTTATGCTGCAAAAAGGCTTTTTGGCAACAAATTCATTTTATGCGTCTTATGCGCATAAAACGGAGCATTTGGAACGCTACCTAAATTTGGCGGACAAAGCTTTTGCTTTTATTAAGAAGAATGTTCTCTGAATGCAATCCTGCTTTTTTCTTCTCTCTTGCTAAGGTAGACATAATTCAGAATGATAAAATCAAATAGGTGTAATCGGGAGCAGCATAAATGCTTTGCGAGCGGTTCGTTTTTTAATCAGAACTAACGTTTGGTCCTAAAAAGATTTGTGAGGGGCAGCGGAAATTGTAAGATCTGGCATTGGTGATGTTATTGAGGTGAAACTGATTAAAATCGAGAAGTGTGACTGAAGAAAGGATTGTGCTGTCGGTGCGAATTGCTTTGCTTGTTAGTATTGAACTTGGAGGGATAGGCAGATGTTGCAAGGAGTTGATTTGTGCTTTAAATGAAAGGGATAATGGTAATGAGTATTTTATTTTTTACCCGGAAGGGGTGTTCCCGGTAAAACTTAAAAAGAAATTTAAGGTGGTTCCAATTAAAGGCCGGTCATTTCAAAAAGGAGTTTTGGAACCGCTTTTTTCCTGGAGACAATTTGAATTGCCACAAGTTATCAAGAGCGAAAAAATCGATATTTTACATAGTTTATGCGATCCGTTGCCATTAGCTATTGTTCCCTGCAAGACAATCATCACTATTAATGACCTCAGTTTTACGCGGAAAATACCAATTGGGCATCCATCCGTTGTGTCTCGGACTTTTAGTAAATGGATTTTTGCTTCTGCTAAAATAGCCGACAGAATAATCGTGCCGTCTAATTTTACCCGCGAAGATATTATAAAAAGGATAAACGTTCAAAAAGATAAGATTGATGTTATCCCGTGGGGAGTGAGTTCTTTGTTCGTCGGCAGGGAAAAATTGGAAGATCTTTCCGAATTTAAACGAGATTATGAGATAGCTCAAAAAACGATTTTATGCGTGAGCGAAATAATTCCCAGAAAGAATATCATTCGCTTGCTTATGGCGTTTAATCGAATAAAGGAGCGAGTCCCCCACGATTTGATTATTGTGGGGCATGAAAAATATCCAGAATTATACAAAAAGTTTTACCTGGATGTTAAGCGAATAATTGAAAAATTGAAGATAAAAAAACGAGTAAAAGTTTTCTGTGATTTGTCTGATTCTGATCTGCTTTACATGTATCATGGTGCAGATATTTTTATTTACCCTTCTCTTTTTGAAGGTTTCGGATTGCCGGTGTTGGAGGCTATGTCTTGCAATGTTCCAGTGATTTGTTCGAAATCATCTTCATTGCCAGAAATCGCTGGTAACGCTTCCATCCTAGTTTTTCCGTATTCTATTGATTCAATTGCGAATGCTATGCTTGGGCTAATATATAATCAAAGCGAAAAGGATCGACTTGCTCGGGAAGGATTCGCTAGGGCGAAGAGATTTTCTTGGGTAACTACGGCTGATAGGACTTTGAGATTGTATTCGGAGGTTTTGCGTGAAAAGCATTAAGCAGAATAATTGCCCCAAAGTAAGCGTGCTCATGACTACGCGCAATCGGCCGCATTTGGTTCGTGGGGCTATTGATTCAATTCTTATGCAAGCTTTTCAAAACTTCGAATTAATTATCGTTGATGCGTCAGACAATCGTGAAACCGGAAAAATTATTCAAAGTTATCGGCATCCGAAAATTCGATATGTGCGAAAAAAATGCGGTATTGCTTGCGGCAGGAATATTGGACTGCGACTATCTAGAGCTCCGTATATTACCTATTGCGATGATGATGAGCGGTATTATCGCAATCGACTCGGAGAATTGGTACGTTTTTTAGAAAAAAATCCGGACGTGGGATTAGTTTATACCGATATGTTAGCAATTAACATTAATAACAGAGAAAAATTATTTCGCATGCAATATGATTTTGAAAAAAGTCATTTGGAATCCGAATGTTTTTTTGGTGTGGGGAATGTGATGCATCGAAAAAAATGTATAGATTTGGTTGGTTATTATGATGAACGTTTCATTGTTGCAGAAGATTGGGACTTTTGGTTGAGGATTTCTGCTCATTTTAAGATTGCCCGTTTGGCAAAGGTGTTACATATTTACTTGATTCATGGAGGCAATGTCACTTTAAATCAAAGGAGCGATTATGGAAGGGCATATGAATGCATGATTAAGAAAATAATAAAAGAAAAAAGCGCGGGAGAAGAAGGTCTCAAGAATTTTGTTTCTCAATCCGCTCTACCGATTTTGAGAAATCTATTATGCCTTCGAAAGAATTCGCTCGCAGCCTACTTTATTAGGACTTACTGTAAGAATGAGGCTAGTTATCAAGGAGTTGCATGTTTTGGCCTACAGGAATTATTAAAAGGAAGATATCATCGGGGAATTCATTATTTCAAAAAATCGCTGGAGATTATTGCGAATAATGAAAAACGTCTTGTGTCGAATGCTTGGCAGAAAGAAAATATTGCTCTCGTGTATTTCTACTTAGCGCAAGGGTATTTGAGGGTTGGAAATATTTTCGCTGCTATTGAGGCGGCTCAATCTGCGCAATCCTATAGCCATAGGCAATTTATATCGTTATTGCTGACGAGGTGTTATATCGAAACCGGTTGCTATCCCGAAGCGCTGCGGCAGATTAACGACTCTCCTAAAGAAAGTTTGTATGATTTTCTGAATGTTAAAGGATGCTATTATTTTGCTATCCGGGATTTCAAAAATGCAGTCAGAGAATTTAAAAAAGCTGTCTCCTTTTATCCTCAATTTACTATTGCGCGGCATAATCTTGCTTTAGCGTATCAAAAACTAGGGAGGATTGATAAAAGCAATGCAGAACGACGGGAAATATTTCGATTGAAAAGCAAGGATTGTTTTTTTTGAGATCTTGATCTGGTAAATTTTGTTTTGCCATGGATTGGTGCTATTTTTTCGATATCGCGAATATAAGACAAAGATATGGGGGAAGCACAGATTGAATATCGGGATTGATGGCCGAAGCGGAATGGGGGTTATGTGCGGCTTTATGAGGCATATTATGTTATTGCTGAAAGGATTAACGCTTACTAAGACTCACCATCAATTTCTTCTTTTTTCTGACGGGCGGATGAGCTGTTATTCAAAGATTTTCCCTTCCGTTAAAATAAAAATGCCCCGATTGGGAAAAATCCCTGCGGATTTTATTCGAAGAGATCAGCTTTCATTACCGGAGCTTTTGGAGAAAAAGAAAATTAATTTGTTTCATGGCGCAGGATTCCCAATCCCTTGTTCTCGACTTGATGGATGTCGGTTTATATTAACTGTTCATGATGTGATCCCATGGCTGAACATAGATGTTCAAGATAAGTTTTCTCGCGGCAGCCAAGAATATATGAGGAAATGGCTGGCGATTTCAATGAGGAAGGCTGATGCTATCATAGCGGTTTCTGAGACTACTAAAAGAGATCTGATGAAATTTTTTGATTTGCCGGCCCGAAAATTGAGGGTTGTTTATAATTATGTGGATCCATATTTTCGATTTGTTCCAGATAAAAGAGCCATAAGGCGTGTGCTTAAAGAAAAAATGGGGATTGAAGGGGAATTTGTTCTTAATGTCAGTAATATCAGTCCGCGTAAAAATATTGAGACTCTAATTAGGGCACATGAGCAGATTCGCTTGCGAAATAAAAAATGCCAATTGATCATTGTTGGAGCTTTTTCTCGTCAGAAGCCGTTCAAAAAATATCCTGGGGTTGTGTTTACCGGAACAATCCCTGACTTGTTATTGCTTTACCTCTACAACTCGGCGAGTGTAATGGTTTATCCTTCGATTTATGAAGGGTTTGGTTATCCGCCGTTGGAGGCAATGGCGTGCGGTACTCCTGTTATTACCGCTCAGTGCGGAGCCTTACCGGAGATTTTGGGGGATGCGGGTTGCTTTTTTGCGAACAAAGATGTTTCTGGATTGGCTAGGAAGATTGTGGAAGTTATTGAGAATACTGCGTTGCGTTACGAAATGATTCAAAAGGGGTTTAGTCGAGTTCAATTGTTTTCGCAACGAAGCTATGTCGCTCAGATAATGAGATTGTATCAAGATATTAATTCTGAAATTTAAGTTATTGACTGATATAATTAACCGCGTTGCGTGCTTGCAAAAGAGTCGAATTTAACTCCAGGGCTTTTTTGAATGCCCGGAGAGCTTTTGTTCGATTGCCGGTTTTGAAGTAGGCGACCCCCAGTGCTGAATAAATGAAGGAATGAGGCAGCGCAACTTTTTCTGCGGCCGGGAGATTTATCGCGTGAGTCAGAGATTTTTCACCAAGTTTTATGTGTTTTTCAAATTTTGAAATTGATTTTTTATACATTTTTTGACTCCAGTAATACCATCCTTGGATGCTATAACGACGAATTGGATCGCATTGTTTGCTGATCGCCAAAGCTTTTCCGTATTGTCCCATTTTTAAATAAAGATAGGCTAATTGCCTCAGGACTTCTTCTTTGGGGATCGCACTTTGTTGCTGGGTTGAATGACTTTTGGAAGTTGTTAGAAATAATGTCTTTCGAAGAAGCAGCTCTGCTTCTCGATAATGACCTAAGAATGAAGAGATTGTTGCGAACGAAGAATATATAAGAGGAAGCGTGTTCTGAGCGTACCAAAGATGCCTTCTTGCGTAATTCTCGAGTTTGGGGAGCGATTGCTGAAAATGTTTGAAGGCCTTTTTGTGTTTTCCTTGAGATAGGTAACATAATCCTAGGCCAGCATGAATCGGCGCTGTTTTTTTGATTCGGGAGAATTTTTGGGTTATTTTGTATGCGAGATTGCGGTGTTCAGGATAAATTCTCGACAAATTGTAGATAACGCTCACTGAACAGTTCTGGATGTATTTATTTTTTTGCTTTTTATTTAAACGATTGATTCGTTTTGCGATCGTGTGTTGGTATGATAGGGAAAAATTTGTTTGAGTGGTTCTGTTTGCTTGGTGAAAATGGAATTCCCCCAATACTTTTCTTATGTGCACGCACTGAAAGAGATCTGATATCCTAAGCCACATATCCCAATCTTCGGAGGAGTGTTTTTTTATTATCGGATGATTGTCGAACAATCCTGCTTTCCGGAAACATTCGGCTCTGCACATGACTTCGGAAGGATTGATGAAATTGCATATTTCCAGAAGGTGTTTTTCGAAATCGACCGAGTGCAGAATAAGTTTTTTTCTGTTCTTGCGTTTTCGGAAAAGGGCGTAACTATCGGCATACGCTAAACCTATGCGCAAATGAGAATCTAAATATTCGGAAAGTACTTTCAAGTGATTTGTATAAAAAATGTCGTCGTGATCACAAAATGCAATATATTCGCCTCGGGCGTGCCGGATGCCCTTATTGCGTGCTGCCGAAGTTCCCATGTTGACTTTGTTTTCCAGACATACAATTCTTTCGTCCCGGTATTTCCTAATAAGGGCTCCCGTATTGTCCGTTGAACCGTCATTGATGATGATGAGTTCGAAATTCTTAAATGATTGATTTAACACGCTGTCAATGGATTTGCGAATGAAGGTAGCTCCATTGTAAGTGGGCATGATTACGCTTACTTTTGGGGGAAGGAGTGCATTGCTTGCTTTGAAGTTTTTCATATTTTTTAAGGAACTATACCATTATTATATACTCGGAAAGAGGGCCATAGTGAAAAAAGCGGAGTTTATCAATGGGTTTCAAGAATGATAAAGTAAAGAGGCTTAAAGACTTAAGGCATTTAAAATTGCTGTCGGCCGCCATTCGGGAGAATTTCGAAGAGGTGCGAAATCTTGCTCGGAACGGTGAGTTTGATGTGAAGGATTTTGCTGATTTCTTAACTCAAAATAAATTGGCCGGTTATTTTTATTCCATTCTCAATCAATTTCGGCTTACGCCCGAATTCCCCGAAGATTTCATCAATAGGATTAAGCCCCTTTATGTTGAGCAATGGCGAAGCAATGAGAAATTAATCAGGGAAATGCTGGAATTGAAGATGGCTGCCCAGTTGGCGGGGTGTGAAATTTTATTTTTAAAGGGGCCTTTTTTGGCACAGCGTTTTTACGGCGATATCGACAGACGGAACATTGCGGATATCGATATTTTAGTGAAGTCGGTTGACGACATCGCTGTTGTGGAACGGCTGCTCTTACAACGGGGATTTGTCCGTCAATCAAAAGTGTTTTTGAGGCAGAATCTGACGCAACATTTCACTCATCATTATGAATACAAAAAACCGGGTTTCATTCTGGAATTGCACTGGGCATTGCAAGCGCATTTTTCCTATAGGATTCAATATGAAAGGATATGGGCGGAAAAGAAGGAGTTCTTGCTGAAGGATGAAACTTTTTTCGGTTTGTCTGACTCTTATGTGTTGACCGCCATTATTCTGTCGATATTTGTGGATATTCAACTGGGGGAAGTTAAGCTGAAGTCGTTTGTGGATATTTATATGATTTTGAAAGCGATAGACAAGGACATAGATTGGAAATCTTTTTTTGCCGCAAAAAGGGAAGAAGGCCTTTTCCTGATTTCGTTAAATGTTTTGGATTTGGTTGTCAGTTTGCTTGACTGCCGAGGTCATTTTAAGGAGCTCTGCGCGTTCATCGATGAAAATCGAAAAGATGTAATATTTCAGGGGCTTGCTTCGAAAGTAGGCTTATTGAATTATTCTTCCTTTGGGATTAATGCGAAATCATGGGCTTTTAGATTGTATAATGCTTCATGGTTAAAGTCTTGGGTGTGGTGGGTGATTTCTCTGCCATTTAAATTTTCCGTTTATCGCAAGAGTAACTCGCGGTTACAAAAGAGCTTATCTTTTCTGGGAAAAAAATGAAATGTTTTTCCGAATTTTGGACTGCTTGCCGCTATGGTAATGGAAAAAATACGAAACTTAATTCGAAGTCAGGAAGCGATTATAAATAGGCGTATTGCTGTTGATGCTTGGCCGGTCAATTTGCAAATGGAGCTGACCAACCGTTGCAATACGCATTGCATTATGTGCTGGCGCTCATTCCTAGAATCTCCGGATCAGGAAATGTCTCGTGATTTGGTCAGTAAAGCAAGTGCGGGGTTCCCCTTTTTGTATCAATTGCAGCCTTATTTG
>ERZ795044.3005-NODE-3005-length-14388-cov-4.014372_pt1 | contig 14388 bp, 11 predicted proteins | sample MGYA00375128_ERZ795044 | MGnify/ENA primary metagenome ERZ795044 (study PRJEB30173, sample SAMN05720213) | anaerobic digester metagenome | isolation source: active sludge of municipal wastewater-treating anaerobic digesters | place: USA | collected 2014-12-22 ... | reverse complement strand
CTATTAGCAATTATTTTTAGCGCCTTTGGTACAATTGCTTTTTTCCAAGGACAATTTGGTTTAGCAGCTTTTTGTGCTACCATAGTCGGTGCACTGATAACATTTTTGTGGTTTAACATTAATCCGGCCAGATTCTTTATGGGAGATACGGGCGCGTTTGCGCTTGGATCGACTTTAGCTGTAGTAGCTCTACTTACTGATTCAGCAATAGTATTATTAGTGATAGGGTTTCTATTTGTACTAGAAGCGTGTTCATCGCTAATCCAAATATTTAGTAAAAAATTTTTCAAAAAGAAAGTATTTATATCGGCTCCTCTGCATCATCATCTTCAAGCAGTAGGATGGAGTGAGCCAAAAATTGTAATGAGGTTTTGGCTGCTTGGTGCGATTTTAGCTGTAGTTGGAGCAGTGATCGGGATAGTTGGAGGAGGAGTGCGATAAATTTGCGAAGAAAATTTATCGTGGATTAAAAGTTATAAAGTTAAAAGTTATAAAGTGGATGTAGGGAAAGTCAAAATAATTTTTGAAGATAGTAATATTCTTGTTGTGAATAAGGAAGCGGGACTTGAGGTAGATGAACCGCGCAATAAAAATGATAATAATATTGTTAATTATTTAAAAAAACATTTTTGCCAAAAGGATTTATTCTTGGTTCACCGATTGGACAAATTCACTTCTGGCCTAGTCATTATTGCAAAAGATGTAAAATCACAAAAAAATCTTGAAAAACAATTTCGCGATAAAAAAGTTAAGAAAGTGTATCATGCGGTTGTAAAAGGAACGTTTGATAAAAAACGAGGAATGATAGACTTACCAATTGGGTTAGATCGAAAAGTGAAGCAAAAACGTTGGATTGTAAGAGGTGGAGAAAAGGCGATAACCCATTTTGAAGCTTTAAAAAGATTGGGGGATGCATATACGCTTGTGAAACTAGAACCTGTTACTGGTCGCACACATCAATTGCGAGTTCACATGGCATATCTGGGGCACCCAATAGTCGGCGATAAACTTTATAACGGTCGTGTTGATGGACTCAAGACAGATGGGTTTGCGCTGATTGCGAAAAGAATCGAGTTTCATCATCCGACAACGGGTCGTTTGGAAAAATTTGAGATAAAATACGGAGAAGAATTTGAAAAGATATTGAAGCTTTTAAAATGAAAAAAGAATTAAAATTAAAACTTAGAAAGGCAACGCGCAAAGATATTGATGCGCTTGTAATGCTTCAGCAGGAATTAGCGGATTATCATCATAGAATCGATCCGAATTATTGGTCTAAAGCCAATATCTCATTCGCGAAATCTTTCAGAAATAATATTTTAAATAAAAAAATCGGAAAAAGATCTACCCATGCAATTTTAGTTGAGTTTAATAATGAACCAGTTGGATTTTTCTTAGCTTTTTTTGCGGAAGCATCACCCGCAATTATCTATAAAAAAGTAGGAAGTATCAACAATGGGTATGTTAGAGAAGAATTCAGGCATTCCGGTATAGGCAAAAAGGCAATTGGCGAGATAATGAATTGGTTTAAAAAGAACGATGTTAAAATAGTTGAACTAGGCGTTGATATCCAAAATGAAATTGGTAAAAAAGCATGGAGAAAGATGGGATTTGAGGAATATGTTTTAAAGATGAGAAAAATAATCAAATGACAAAAGAAATTATTTATAAAAAACCGCATGAACAATTTTCTACCAGAGAAAAAGAATGTGGTCAACACACAATAGAACTTTTTGTAGAAGGGAAAAGAGCTGGTAAACTCATTTATGAATATTTTTCTAAGCCGGTTCCAACATATCTTTTGGATCTAGTGATAGTTGATTTGGAACATCGCGGAAAGGGATATGGATCTGAGCTGATAGAAGAGTTAAATTCTTTTTTGATAAAGAAAAAAAGAATGGGTGTTTTAATAAATGCTTTAGGTTATACGTCAAAAGAGAAAATTTACACGGATCATGGTTGGAAAGATTGGGGCTATCAAAATAAAAATGAACCAAGCATGATGGTACAATATTTCAACCCACCAAAATGGGCGAGCCAAGATGAAATTGATAAATCAGTAAAAAGAATATTGAGCCATCTAGAAACCGTCAGTGCAAGAAAAAATATTGAGGAAGAAGAAAAATATGCAGCCTAATTTAATCAAAAAATACAAAGGAAAAAAAGTTCTGGTCTGGGGGCTGGGGCTTCATGGCGGGGGAGTTGGAACGGCAAGTTTTTTTGCAAAGCTTGGCGCTAATGTTTTGGTCACCGATATGAAAAGTGAAATGGAGCTCAAAACTTCAATTGCAAAATTAAAAAAATTTAAAAACATTACATATCATCTTGGGGAGCATAGAGAAGAAGATTTTCGATCGGTTGATTTTATTATTCGCGGGCCAGGGGTAAAGGATGATAATAAGTTTTTGAAAATCGCGAAAAAAGCAAAAGTAAAAATCGAAAATGATGTAGGAATGTTTTTTGAAAATTCTCCGGCATTTAAAATTGGGATTACAGGAACAAAAGGTAAGTCGACTTTGACCGCACTTGTATATGAACTTTTGAAATATGAAGTTAAGAATAAGAGAAATAAAAATCTAAAGAAGTATAATAAAGTATTTCTAGGCGGGAATATTCGCAAAAGCGTTTTTGATTGTCTTGAGCAAGCGGATAAAAAAACTATTACAGTTTTTGAGCTTTCAAGTTTTCAACTTGATCATGCGCGATATACAAAAATCTCTCCAAACATTGCAGTTGTTACGAACATATATCCGGAACATATAAATTTTCACGGAACTTTCAAAAAATATGAAGATGCAAAAACAATGATCTTTAAATTCCAAAGAAAAGGTGATTTACTGATTATTCCGAAAGAACTAAAGAAATTAACGAAAGCAGTAAAAAGCAAGATAAGTATTTTTAACGAGGATCATCCCGATGAGGTTTTAAGAATAATTGCAAAGTATTTTGGAATTAGTGATAAAACAATCTCCCATGTCAAAAAACATTTTAAGGGACTTGAGGGGCGTCAGGAATTAGTCAAAGTTTTGAACGGAAGAAAGTTTATAAATGATACGACGGCTACACATCCACTCTCGGTAATTTATTCTTTAAAAAGGTTTGAGAGCCCGATTTTAATAATGGGCGGAGTAGATAAGGGTTTTGGCAAAGAAGTTGATGAATTGGCAGAGATAATAAATAGCAGGAGCATACGGATAGTAATGCTGCCAGGGGACTTTTCCGACAAAATAAAAAGCAAATTAAAAACAACCCTGCATAAAGTTGACTCTATGGAAAACGCTGTGAAAATAGCATACTCAATTTCTAACAAAGGTGATACAATTTTGTTATCACCAGGAGGCGCGAGTTTTAATTTATTCAATAATGAATTTGATCGGGGAGACAAGTTCAATCTAGCAGTCAGAAAAATAAAAAAGTAAGAAATGATTAGAGGTAGATTTCGAAAACCACAATCTGACTTTATATTAGCAATCACTACCTTTGTTTTGCTGGCTTTTGGTATTATCATGATGTCTTCCATATCTTCGGTTATCAGCTTTGAAAATTTTGGATACACGAACTTCTATTTATATAGACAATTGGTTTGGGCGGTGATTGGCATAGTAACTTTTTTTGTTGCTCAAGCTATCGATTATCATTTTTATAAAAAACTTGCTTTGCCATTTTTAATATTTTCCGTAGTGCTGACACTGCTAGTTTTTATTCCAGGATTAAAATTCGAATATAATGGTGCAGCTCGATGGATCAATCTTGGATTTACTCAGCTTCAACCTTCGGAGATATTAAAGCTTGCATTAGTTTTCTTCTGGGCGAGTTGGTTTGATGATAATAGGAGAAACATAAATTCATGGAAAAAAGTATTCCTTCCATTCTTGGGCATAGTAGGCTTTATCGGAGCAATGATGATAAAACAACCAGATCTTGGTACGTTTCTTGTTATATCAGTTTTGTCTATAGTTACATATTTTGTCTCTGGAGTGAGACCATTACCGATTCTAGCAATATTTTCTACAGCAATTGTAGCAATTGGAGGATTAATAAAAATAGAACCGTATAGAATGGAACGTTTTCTTGTATTTTTGAATCCTGAAAAAGATTCATTGGGAGCAGGTTTTCATATAAACCAAGCTTTGATAGCTGTAGGATCTGGAGGTTGGTGGGGCAGAGGATTCGGAAAATCAGGCCAAAAATATACTGGCTATATCCCAGAATCAGTAGGTGATAGCGCATTTGCGATAATTGCTGAGGAATTAGGATTTATAAAAGTTTTGATTTTGCCGATCTCTCTTTTTGCTATCTATGCCTGGAGAGGATTTACAATAGCTAAAAACGCTACGGACAATTTTGGAAGACTGATGGCAACTGCAATCACTTCTTGGATTATATTTCAGGCGATATTAAACATATCTACTATGGTCTCTATAGTACCACTGACCGGTGTGCCACTTCCTTTTATAAGCTATGGAGGTACATCCTTGGTTATGGTTTTGACTGCTACGGGGATTCTCCTCAATATCTCAAAGCAACAGAATAAATAGTTTTATTAAGTTCAATTTTTTGCTATAATATTAGCATGAAAATTATTTTTGTTGGAGGAGGAACCGGTGGTCATGTTTCTCCAAATATAGCAATAATGAACGAGGTAAAAAAAATTGCCGATCAAAAGAAAATTGATCTTGATTTTCTTTATGTTGGTAGAATTAAAGGTATTGAGAGAGAAATTGTCAAAAAGAATGGAACGCGATATAAAGGAATATTTACAGGAAAGCTGCGTAGGTATTTCAGTTTTAAAAATTTTAGTGACTTTTTTTTAATACTATTGGGGTTTATTCAATCATTATTTATCCTGATATCAGATAGACCAAATCTAGTTTTTGCAAAAGGGGGGTTCGTGACGGTTCCTTTTTGTCTGGCATGCTTTGTGCTGAGAATACCATTTGTTATCCACGAATCTGACTCCGTAATAGGACTATCAAATAAAATACTTTTTCCATTTGCAAGAAAAGTTTTTCTTGGCTTCCCAGTAGATGCCTATGATAAAATGCCAATTAAAAAAACTTTTTTTAGTGGAAATCCTGTTAGGCCAGAGTTTTTAACTACGAAGAGTAGTAAGAAAGATTTCTTTAAAAAATATAATTTAGATAATTCTAAGAAAACAGTGTTTATTTTCGGCGGGAGTCAGGGGGCAGGAAAGATTAATGAGTTAGTGGATCTCTCTCTAGAACAAATGATTGAGCATTTCAACATTATTCATCAGACAGGCAAAGCGAATGAACAATACTTTAGTGAGAGACGTTCATTATTGGATGACAAGTATAAGAAAAGATATATCCCGATGGGTTATATCGGTGATGAACTCAAAGACTTTTTTGGTAATACAAACCTTATTGTTAGTCGAGCGGGTGCTAGCTCTATAGCGGAAATAATCGTATCAAAAAAGCCGGCTATATTGATACCTCTTTCTTCTTCTGCTGGGGGGCATCAGATGAAGAACGCAAAGTATTTACAACGAAAAGGTGTGTTTGCGGTATTAGATGAAGAAATATTAGATCCGAAAGAATTTTTTGAAGAAATTGCGTTGCTTATTGATGATGAGGAAAAGTGCAAAACTATGGTAAATAACATGGAGAATATATTTCCCACCAATAGTGGCGCACTTATTGCTGAAAACTTAATTGCTATGATGCAAAAATATTGAAATTATGGTACAATCATTAACTACTTTATTATACTAATTCAAAAACAATGAATATTCTAAAAAAGGTGAAATGGGGGATTGTAAAAAGAATTAAACTTTTACGCAAACCGTATGAAAAGATATTTTCTGACAAAGAGAGCAGATGTCATTTTATAGGTATTGGTGGTATTGGTATGAGTGCAATTGCTTTTATAATGAAAAATATGGGGTTTACTATATCTGGTTCTGATATGCAAGATTCCAAAATGATTCAAAAGCTTCAAGAAGCCGGGATAAGTACATTTGTGGGGCATAGTGCGGGTAATGTTGATCCGAATACCGACATTATAGTAATATCTTCTGCTATCCCAAAAAATAATCCAGAAATAGAAAGGGCTTTGGAGTTAGGGATACCAATAGTCAAGAGATCGTTTGTACTTGGTCAGCTTATGAATAACAAAAAAGGTATTGCGATATCGGGAACTCATGGAAAGACTACTACAACCACGATGGTGACACTGATATTACAAAAGGCAGGACTTGATCCAATATCGCTTATTGGAGGAGAAGTAAAAAATATTGGAGGAAATTATCTTGCTGGTAATGGTGAATATCTTATAGCGGAAGCTTGTGAATATGATCGTTCTTTTTTGGATCTTCATCCGCACATAGCGATTATTACAAATATTGAAGAAGATCATCTAGACTATTATAGAGATCTCAATGAAATTAAAGAGGCTTTCTCAAAATTTGTAGGTCAGATTGACAAGAATGGTCTTCTAATAATCTATGCCGATGACCCAGTAAATCTAGAAATTGCAAAAGATGCCAAATGTAAAGTTGTTGGTTATGGGTTTAGTAGTAAAAATCGAATGCAATGCGATACGATCAGTGATTATTGGGAAGTTGATGAAATAATTCAGAATAGTGGTGAAACCAAGTTTGGTTTAAGTAATGGAGAAAAAATTTTAAATTTTTCTTTACATATTCCAGGAAAGCATAATGTGGCCAATGCTTGCGCAGCAATAATAGCGGCAGAAAGTGTTGGGGTGGAAGATTCTGTTTCCAGAGATGTTTTATCTGAATTCAAAGGAACAAAAAGAAGATTTGAAATAAAAGGAGAGAAAGACGGGATCATTATAATTGATGATTATGCTCATCATCCAACTGAAATCAAGTCAACTTTGGAAGGCGCAAGAAAATTTTATAAAGACAAAAATCTAGTTGTTGTGTTTGAGCCTCATCAGTACAGTAGAACATACCTTCTAAAAAAAGAGTTTGGTGGATCTTTTGGAAATGCTGATTTAGTGATAATTCCCGACATATATTCAGTCAGAGATAGTGAGGAAGATAAGAAGAAAATTACGGCTGATGATTTAGTAGAGGAAATAAAGAGTAACGGAGCCAACGCTTTGCATATATCAGGATATGAAAATGTGATAAAATATATAAAAGAAAATATACACAGTGGATCGGTGGTTATGACCATAGGAGCAGGAAGCGTTTATAAAATAGGTGAGGATTTTTTGGAGAAATAAAATGTTTTCAAGAAAAAATAAAAATAAAATAACCAGAAACGAAAGAATCGAAATATATAAGGGTTCTCAAAATAGTAAAAAGGGGATTGTTTTTCGAGTTCCAAAGAAGACGGCAAAGAATATACCCAGCCATTATGCAAACGAGTATTTTGGTAGACCAGAGAAAACATTTTCCGTATCTTATATAAAAATTTTCTTGGCTATATTTATTTTGGCAGGATTGGTATATGTGATGCTTTTTTCCCCGATTTTTAAAATAAAAAAAATCGTAGTAGTAAACAATGAGATTTTATTGGAAGGGGATATCGTGAAATTTCTGGAGGAGAGGAATATAGAAAACAAAAATCTTTTCTTGCTTGATACGAACCAAGTGCGAAATGTTCTTATGGATTATTATAAAAGGATAGAAGATGTAAAAGTATATAGAATGTTTCCCGCAAAAGTAAAGGTAAAAATAAAAGAAAAACCTAGTAGTGTGGTCTGGGTTACAGGAAACAATAGTTATCTATTAGACAGCAATGGATATGTTATCCCTGGCAACAATAATGATGATAAGTTAAAAATGCCAATGGTTGTTGATCAATCTAATATTTTGGTAAAAGACGGCGACAGGGTGGTCACTAAACCGTTTATTGATTTTGTTAATTCAGCTGATGAAAGTCTAAAAAAGAGATTTGGGCTGGGAGTTGTAAACTATAGTATAAGCCAAACGACTTTTGAACTAAGAGCTAATATTAACAGTGGCTTCTACATTGTTTTTGACACTACGGCTGATATAGTAGACCAGCTGGATAAACTTGCAAAAGTTTATCAACAAGGTGAGGTGATAAAGGAATATGTTATTTTATCTGTTGACGGTAGAGTAATAGTGAAGTAGTTTTTAATAATACAACATTTGTTTTTAAAAACAAGGATTTTAAAACCTTGTTTTTTTAGTTATTATAAAGAAAGGGCTATTATTTCAGAAATTTATGATAAAAAAATGGGAGATAGCAAAAAATGTACCGGATACTTTCAAAAAAAGATTTAAAGATCTTGATGATGTTGTTATACAAATGCTTTACAACCGTCAAATAAATGAAGTTGTTGACGCACAGGATTTTTTTCATCCAGAATATGAGAAAATGCATGATCCGTTTTTATTAAAGGATATGGACAAGGCAGTAAAGAGAATAATTCATGCGCTAGATACAGAAGAGAATATCATGATATTTGGTGACTATGACGTTGATGGTATAACTTCTACGGCGGTCATATTTAAGATACTAAAAAAACTGAAGGCTAAGGTTGATTTTTATATTCCGCATAGGATGCAAGAAGGATATGGTTTAAACAAAAAAGCCCTGGACTTCTTTGCAAGAAAAAACATCGATTTAATAATAACGGTTGATAGTGGTATTAGTAATCGAGAGGAAGTGGCATATGCAAAAAAAATCGGTATAGATGTTATAGTGACAGATCATCATGAACCGCCAAAGAACATCCCTTCTGCTATTGCTGTTATTAATCCAAAGAGGAAGGATTGCAAATATCCCTTTAAAGATTTGGCTGGGGTTGGGGTGGCATTCAAATTGGCTTTAGCTTTAGTACGTCAAATTAACGATTCTAGCGGGAAGGAGATTATTTCAGAAGGATCTCTCAAGTGGTATTTGGATCTGGTCGCGCTGGGTACTATTTCTGACATTGTACCATTGTTGGGCGAAAATAGAATAATGACTCATTATGGTTTGATTGTTTTATCAAAGACTAAGAATCTAGGGCTGAAGTCTTTGGGAAAGGTAGTGGGGATCGATCTGAAAGGTAGTAACCCATATATGATTGGATTTCAGATTGCTCCACGACTTAATGCAGCTGGGAGAATGGATCATGCGACAACCGCTTTGGAATTACTTCTTACGCATGACGAAGGAGAGGCCGGGGTTCTGGCGATGAAATTAGAAAAGCTGAATCGGGATCGTCAAGAAACTATTATGAAAAATATTAACGAGTTAAAAGATACTTATTCTGGGAAGACTGTTGATAGTAATATAATAATTCTAAAAGATAAGCGATGGACATCTGGGATTATTGGACTAATAGCTGGACGGATGAGCGAAGAATTTTCTCGACCAGTATTTTGTATAGCCGAGGAGAATGGCATCCTGAAAGGGTCAGTGAGAAGTTCAGTTGAATTCAATGTTATTGAGACTCTAAGCGTTTTTGAAAAAGTGTTTATAAATTATGGGGGGCATCGAGGTGCTGGGGGATTTTCGTTGAATCCTAAAGATTTTGATATTTTTTACGATCAAGTTACTCATTATAGCAAAGTCAACATAAATCAAGATTCTCTAATTCCCAAAATATTTATCGAGAAAGAAATAAGCTTTAACCAAATAGACCAAGATTTATTTCGAGAGATAAAAAAATTTGAACCTTTTGGTCATGAAAATAGTGACCCTCTCTTTGTTACCTTTGGCGTCAAAGTGAAAGAGGCAAAGAAGGTTGGAAAGGAGAACGCTCATACGAAGCTAAAACTTATTAAAGACGGAAAAGAATTCGGTGCGATTCTTTTTAACCATGGAGAAATGGGCGATCAACTCTATTATGGAAAAGATATCGACATAGTCTACAAAATTACTGAGAATGAATGGAATGGTAAAAAAAACCTCGAGTTGAAAATAGAAGATCTAAAGTAAACTTTTATTTTACGATTATTCTACAGTCAAGAATAGCTCCTGTTTTCTCTGCGACCCTAATGGGGTTAATATCTAGTTCGATAATTTGAGGGTGATTCATCATTATATTGGAAACCCTTATTAATGTATCAGTAATTATTTTTTTATCTAAAGGCTTTTTACCTCGAGCACCAAAAATTATCTTTGAGGATTTTGTCTCACCAATCATTTTCTCTATGTCTGAGCTTGATAGGGGAGCAAGCCGGAATGAAATATCATGAAGAATTTCTACGTAGATTCCACCAAGTCCAAAACTAATAACTGGTCCAAGTATTGGGTCTCTTTTTGCACCTATGTAGAAGTCAGTTCCTTCATTAAACATTTTATATAATGTAACACCATCTAGTTGTGCTTTTGGACAATTTTTCTTAGCATTTCTTGAAATACTGAGAAATGCTTTTTTTGCTTCTGCGCTATTATTTATATTTACAATAACGCCACCAACATCGCTTTTGTGTATGATGTCTGGAGAATTGATTTTCATTACTATAGGGAAGCCGATTCGTTTAGAAAATTCTTCTACTTGTTTGATGTTCTTTGCATCCTTAGACTCTAGAGTTGGCAATCCATAAGATCTTATTATATTATCGGCGGTTTTCCCCACAATTAATTTTTGGTTAGATTTTTCTTGAGCATGTAAGATAAGTTCTACATTTCTCAATCCTCTGGCATTTATCAACTTCTTTGTGGAATATTCAGGTTTAGGATTTTTCTTAAATTCATTATACAAATATGACTGTTCAGCTGCTTTTACGGCTCTTTCTGGATATTCAAAAATAACAGTTTTATTCTTTTCAAATATATTTGTTCCGGCACTTACTCTCTTACCACCCATGAAAACTGGAATAATAGTTTTTTTAGATTTTTTAATTCTGTCTATTATTATATTAGCTGTTTTTTCTATTTCTGTAGATGATTGTGGAGCCAATAACGTAAAGATAACATTCACGTTTTTATCGTTTTCGATTATATCTAGAGCTTTTTTATATCGTTTTGCATCAGCATCACCTATTACGTCTATTGGGTTATTAACGTTAGAGTTAGGAGGTAGTTGTTTTTTAAATTTCTCAATAGTTGCATTTTTTAGATTTGCCATTTCTAAAGTTGTTTTTTCTATGGCATCTGTGATCATCACTCCAGGGCCACCAGCATTTGTTACTACGGCTATTTTATTACCATCTAGTATGTTTGATGACGAAAATAATTCTGCTAGGTCGTATAAGTCTTCTAGCGATTCAGCCTTTATTATCCCGCATTGTTTAAAAAGGGCATCGATAGATTCGTTTGATCCAGTGATCGCTCCCGTATGCGAGGATGACGCTGTCATGCCTTTTATACTAGTACCAGCTTTCAGTATTATTATTGGTTTTCTTTTTGCACATTCATATAATATTTCCCTCGTAGTTTTCTTACCTAACTTTTCCTCTATGCTCTCCAAATAGGTTGCTATAACTTTTGTATTTTTATCTTTCGATAGCAATTCAATTAAATCTAGCTCGTTTATATCTGCTTTATTTCCAATGCTAAATATTTTTGAAAAACCTATATTGTTTTTTCTAGCCCAATCTATAATAGCGGTACAGATAGCGCCGGACTGGCTTACTAGAGCAACATTACCGCTTATTGGCATAGCTTGAGCAAAGGTAGCATTAATTTTTTTAGATGAATCGATGAAGCCAAGACAATTTGGCCCTAATATTCTAATTTTAAATTTTCTTGCGACATTTACTATCTCTCTTTCTCTCTCTATGCCGTTTTCTCCGGATTCTCTAAACCCAGCAGAAATTATAACTGCTGTCTTGGTTTTTCTTTGTCCACATTGTTCCAATACTTCAGGAACAAAATTAGCCGGTATGACAAAAACGGCCATATCGATTTTCTGTTTTATTTCGAGAATGCTACTATATCGTTTTAGCCCCAATATACTTTTATCTTTTGGATCGATATTTATAGGATAAATTTTCCCACTATAACCACCATCGATAATATTTTTGAGTACTTGATAACCGATTTTTTTCGAGTTATTTGATGCTCCTATAACAGCAATTGATTTTGGTAAAAATAAATTTTTATCCATTTACTTTAAGGTGTTTAATAACGATATCCCAGTCATTTCTGCTGGTTTTTTTATTTCCATAAGATCTAATATCGTTGGAGCAATATCACATAATGCCCCAGTAGCTTCTATTAACAATTCTTTATATGTCTTTGTTTCTTTTTTGTTTTTTAGATCATTGTCTATCAGAATTAGGGGAGAAGGGAATATATTGTGTTCAGTATCAACTTCCTTTGTTTCTGGATTTATCATCATCTCTGCATTCCCATGATCAGAGGTTATCAATACAGCGCCATGCATTGATAGAACTTTTTCAACTATTTCTCCCAAACATTGATCAACATATTCCAATCCTAATATTGCAGCTTTTATATTACCAGTATGAGCTACCATATCTGGATTGGCATAGTTTAATACAATAAAATCAAATATATTTTTATCGAGTTCTTTTAAAACCTTGTCGGTTATTTCTCTTGCGCTCATTTCAGGTTTTTTATCAAATGTTGATACTTTTGGAGATGGGACTATAACTCTAGTTTCTCCAGGAAATGGCTTTTCTCTTCCGCCACTAAAAAAGTAGGTGACGTGAGCATACTTTTCTGTCTCAGCAATGTGTAGCTGCCTTTTTTTATTTTCGGATAATACCTCAGGTAATGTATTCTTTAATTTTTCTTCAGGAAATATTACAGGAATATCAAATCCATCACCATATTCTGTGAGTGAGGCAAACAGGAATTTTTTTAATTTTTTTGTTGCAAAACCTTTAAAATTTTTATCTACAATGGCACTTGTTAGTTGTCTGGCCCGGTCAGATCTGATATTAAAAAAGATCATCGCATCGCCATCTTTTGGCGACCCTATTATTTTTTTGTTTTCCATGAGAGTGGTTGGTTCTACAAATTCATCGGTTTTTTTTCTTTTATAAGTATCTCTTATTACTTCTTCTAAACTATCATCTTTATTTTTACCTTTACCAAATATAGCATCATATGCTTTTTTTGTTCTATCAAAATGCTTATCTCTATCCATGGCGAAGTATCTTCCTGAAATGCTAGCAAATTTTACATCAAGTGACAATTCTGTAGCTTTTGAACTTATCATGTCAATGAAATCAATCGCTGACTTTGGAGGAGCGTCCCGACCATCAGTAAAAACATGAAAAAATATTCTTTTAATCTTTTCTTTATTGCACCAGTCTAAAAGCGCCAATATATGTTCTATGTGTGAGTGTACTCCACCAGCGCTAACAAGCCCCATTAAATGCAAATTGCCACCAGTATCTTGTAGATGTTTTTTTATGTCTCCCATGGTTTTATTGTCATATAGTTTTCCACTTTCTATTTCATTCGTTACCCTTAACAGTGGTTGATATACTATTCTTCCAGAACCTATATTAAGATGGCCAACTTCACTGTTGCCAAATTCTCCATAGGGTAAACCGACTTCATTACTTGAAGAATGAAGAAGTGTTTTTGGATAATACCTTTGATAATATTCAAAATTTGGCATTCTTGCATTCCATACGGCATTGCCGTTTGGTATTGGTGAAATTCCTAAGCCATCTAAAATAACCAAGACTATTGGTCTTGGTTCAAGATGTATTTTTTCTCTATTAGTGAGTTCTGCTTTTTTTAAAAAACCAAAAGGCATTTTATTTTTTTATTTTTATTTAAATAATATATCAGAAACAGTACTTCGACAAGTTCTAATAGTGATAAAGAGGAAGTGATAGTAACAGAAAATAGCTTTTCTTAATAATGGTCAAGGAGGGAATCGAACCCTCATGAGATTGCTCTCACACGATTTTGAGTCGTGCGCGTCTACCAATTCCGCCACTCGACCACGTCGTAGTTTGTCCCATGCTTTTCATAAAAATTCAATTAGGCTGAATTTTTCTTGCAAGCATTTCACAACTACTTCTCTAACAAAAAATTCTACTAAGTATTTTATGTAATAAATTTTTTGTTTTTAAAACCACTTCTCTTATGAAAAAATCATACTATAAGTTACTAGTATAGATTTTTTCATTAATATGTTGGTTAAATACAATAATAAAATTGCAAAGATTATTCTTTTACTATACAATTATACTATGGATTTAGAAACAAAAAAAGAATTTTCTTCTAAAAATACTGGGATTATCCCTCATTGGCTAAAAAGAGAGTTAGCCATTTTTGGTGGGATGGTTGTAGAGAGCTTTAAATTTATATTAGTTAGTTTCATTATTTTTGGCTCTGTATATGGAGTTATCAACGGTCCTGCTGTTTGGAATAACGTGAAATGGTGGTGGTATGTCAATTACGTTGATGATAAATCTGGCAAATGGTGGAGTGCGAAATTTCCAGATACAGGTATGAAAGCTGAACCATATAATACGCTTTTTATTCCAAAAATAGGCGTAGA
>ERZ795044.3002-NODE-3002-length-14398-cov-8.865928_pt1 | contig 14398 bp, 12 predicted proteins | sample MGYA00375128_ERZ795044 | MGnify/ENA primary metagenome ERZ795044 (study PRJEB30173, sample SAMN05720213) | anaerobic digester metagenome | isolation source: active sludge of municipal wastewater-treating anaerobic digesters | place: USA | collected 2014-12-22 ... | reverse complement strand
ACCACCGAGCACGCGGTTCCCTCGCGATGCACGCGATGCACGCGATGCACGCGATCGACGCCGTGACCGTGATCACGCCGCCGGCGCGTCGCCTGTCGCTCGGGCTCGCTTGAGCCCACCGGATAACGTCCACCGCGCGGTGCAACGTCTCCCGAGTGGCGCCCCTTCCCGCTCCGGATAGCTTGTGTTCGCGGGCGACGAGCGCTGGGAGCCGAACGCAAACCGTGGGGACGGGGGGTGAAAGGATGATGGAATGCGAGCGGCAGGTCGTGCGTCGCGCGGCCGTGGTGACGGCGACCATGGTGCGGCTGGCGGTAGTTGTCGTGGTGGCACTGGTGGTGGCCACATCTGTCCTGGTGCGCGACGCCCATGCGCAGCGGATGGGAGCGGAGCCCAAGCTCAAGCGGGAGGCGATCGTCCCCGACAGCAATGATGCGCTCGCGCTGTATCGCGTCGGCATGCAGGTCATCGAGCGCGATCCAGCCAAGGCCGCCGATGCGTTCTACTGGGCGGCACGCGTCAATCCTGCCGCTGCCGAGCCGTTGTACGGGCGTTATGCCGCCCTGATCCTGCGCGACCCCACCCTCTTGCGCCGCCGGCTGCAACAGACCGACCGCAACCCCTCGAAGGAGCTGCGCCAGCTCGACTCGCTCCTGCTGCGCGCCCTCACCATCAACCCGTTCCTCTATCGTCGCTTCGACCAGACAATCCTGCGCACGGCCCTGAAGCAGTCGGTGACGCAAGCGGCCGGTGGCCCAGGCGAGGTGAACTCGTCCGAGCTCGACTACGCCATCACCAACTACCTCAACCGGGCCGGCCATTGGATGCAGGGGTGGATGGCGTACTCGGAGGGGCGATTTCCCGACGCGCTCGCGCTCTATGCCAGCGCGGCCAAAACCACCCGGCAGAAGGCGTCGATTCGCATCGATCGGGCGCGCATCTTCGGGATGACCGGCGTCGTCGACAGCGCGGTTGCCGAGCTGCAGGCGGCGCTCACGGAGTTGCGCGCCTCGGACGAGAAGGACCGGGTGGTGGTCTACAACTCGAAGGCCATGCTCGAGCATTCCATCGGGACGCTCCTGGAGGGGAAGGACGACATTGCCGGCGCCCGCGAGGCCTACGGGCGCGCGCTGCAGGAAGACCTCGCGTTCTACCCGGCGCACCTGCGCATCGGGCTCCTCGCGTTAGGCCAGCGAGACACGACCACCGCCATCAGTGAACTCGAGGTCGCCGCCCAGGTCGCCGCCGACGATCCGTACGTGCACTACACCCTGGGCTTCACCTTGGCCTACGCGCAACAACTCGACCGCGCCGTTGAAGCGCTCACCAAGGCGAGCACGCTCGAGCCGCTGTACGCCATGCCGCACGCGATGCTGGGCCGCGTGTGGGAAGCCAAGCGCGACGCCGTGAAGGCCGCCGCGGCGTACGACGCCTACCTCGCCCGGGCAAGCCAGAGCGACCCGCAGCGGGCCGAGATACAGCAGCGACTCGATGACGTGAAGGCATTCCTCAAGGGGCAGGACTAGCGAGATGGGATGGCGCGTCTGGCGCACGTCGCAACACGCCCTCCGTGTGGCGTCTGCCGCAGCCCTCGCCGCACTCATGGTCGTGGTAATGGTCGCGGTCGCGCCCGTCGCGCGTGCGCAGGACTCCACGCGCGCCGTCACCCGGCCACGTACCGCGTATGAGGACCTGCAGCTCTTCTCGCAGGTGCTCAACCAGCTGCGCGTCAACCATCCCGACTCCCTCGACACGCACGTGCTCATCATGGCCGCCATCCGCGGCATGGTGCGCGCCGCCGATCCCCACTCGTACGTGATGCCGGCGGTACGCCTGGCCCCGGCGCTGGCAGAATTGCAGCGCAAGGGGAAGCTCACCCCACTTCCGATCGCCTTCACCTTCGTGGGTGGCAGCCCGGTGATCGCGAGCGTCGCCCCCGGGACAAAAGCGGCGCAGCAAGATGTGGTCATCGGCGACGAACTCGTGGCCGTGGACGGCACGCCGGTCACCGCCGAGAGCGCAGAGGAGCTGGAGCTGGCGTTGAGCGGCGCGCCGGGGAGCGCGGCCGCCCTCACGCTCGATCGCATGCGCGCCGACGGGACTCGCGCACGGGTGGAGCGGCGAGTCATTCGGCAGCATGTCGATGACGCGACAGCCGTGCCCGTCGCCATCATGCTCGACGGCACCACCGGCTACGTGCGGGTGACCACCTTCGCCAACACCGCGGTGGCCGACGATCTGCACGACGCGTTGAGGCGGCTCGAGGGAAAGGGGATGCAGCGCCTGATCCTCGACTTGCGTGACAACGGCGGCGGCATCGTCCAGCAAGCGGCCCGCGTGGCCGGTGAGTTCCTCCCGACGGATGCCGTCGTCTATTCCTCCAGCGGGCGCAAGAAGGAAGTGATCGACACCGGGCGCGTGAAGCGGTCGTTCTGGAGGTCGGAGCGCCGCTACCCCATCGTGGTGATGGTGGATCAGGGGACCGCGAGCGCCGCGGAGCTGGTGGCTGGCGCCCTGCAGGACCACGACCGGGCACTCATCGTCGGGCGCGCGACCTTCGGCAAGGCGCTGCTGATGCAGGGGCTCCCGCTCACCGACGGCTCGATGATCATGCTCGTGGTGGGACAGGTGCGCACCCCGTGCGGGCGACTCATCCAGCGCGCATATCGCAGCATCACGTCGCGCGACTACTACCGTTTGGCGGGTGAGGCCCGCGATACCGCCGGACGTGCGTCGTGCAAGACCGACCGTGGACGCGTGGTGTACGGCGGCGGAGGGATCTATCCCGACGTACTCCTCCCGCAGCCAGACGCCGCGCCGGTCTGGGTGGCCCGGCTCAACGAAGCGGACGTCTGGCTCGAATGGCTCGCAGGCTACCTCCCCAGCGACGGTTCGCGCCTCACGACGCTCGACGCGTTCCTCGCCGACGAGACGCCGAGTGCATCGGCAATCGCGCTCTTTCGGGCCCTCGCCAGCAAGCACCTGATCGAGATCCCGGCCGACGCCGACGTCACGCTCTGGCGGCTGATGCGTCGCGTGGTGGCGGGGGCCAAATGGGGCGAGGGCGGTGCCCTCACGGTGCGGGCCCGAGGTGATGCGCAGGTGCGTGCCGCGTTGGAGAGCTTTGCGCGAGCGGCGGAGCTGCGTGGGCCGGGGCAGTAGTCACCCGCTCCAACCCAAACGCCGACCGGCCACCCCAACTGGAGTGGCCGGTTTCCGTTCATCGGCGTAGGCGAGCCGGGGCGACTTCTCCCGAACTACACGGCCAACGCTCGCCGCGCCCGCTCGATCTGCGCCGTGACCGCGCGAGGCCCCGTCCCGCCTTCCACCTCGCGACGCTGCAGCGAACGCTCCGGCGACAGCGCGTCGACGACGTCGTCGCCGAAGGCCGCGTGGGCCGCCGCAAAGGCGGAACGCGGCAGTGCGTGGAGTTCGAGCCCCGTCGCCTCGGACTCGCGCACGAGCGCGCCGACCGCCTTGTGTGCCTCGCGGAAGGCGATCCCCTTCTCCACCAAATAGTCGGCCAGGTCGGTCGCCATCATGCCGCTCGACACCGCCGCGCGCATGCGCGCCGCGTCGAACGTGAGTTCGCTCACCGCACCGGCCACGGCGGGGAGCACCAGCAGCATCGTATCCACGGCGCCGAACATGGCCCGCTTGTCGTCCTGCAGGTCCTTGTTGTAGCCACTCGGCAGCCCCTTGAGCATCCCCAGCACGGACACCAGGTCGCCCAGCAGGCGCCCGGCCGATCCGCGTGCAATCTCCAGCGCATCCGGGTTTCGCTTCTGCGGCATCATGCTCGACCCGGTGCTGTAGCCATCGCCGAACTTCACGAAGGCGAACTCGCTCGAGCCGTACAGGATCAGGTCCTCGGACAGCTTCGACAGATGCGTGGCGATCAGCGAGCAGACGAAGACGATTTCCGCCACGAAGTCGCGGTCGGCGACGGCATCGATGGAGTTGGGTGACACCGCCGCGAAGCCCAACGCCTCCTTGAGGAAGGTGCGCGGCACCGGGAAGGCGCAGCCGGCGACCGCCCCCGAGCCTAACGGCAAGGTGGCCGTGTGGTGCGCCGCCGCGGCCAGTCGCTGCCGGTCGCGCTCCAGCGGCCAGAAGTGCGAGAGCATCCAGTGCGCTCCCGAGACCGGGATGGCGCGCTGCATGTGCGTGTACGCGGGGAGGATCGTCTCCTGGAGCGACTCCGCCTGCGTGAGGAAGACCTGTTGCACCTCACGAATGGCGGCGTCGAGGCGCTGGCAGGCATCCATCGCCCAAAGCCGCGATGCCGTGGCGACCTGATCGTTGCGCGAGCGCCCGGTATGGAGCTTGGACGCCGGCGCCCCCGCTTCCTCGTGCAGGAGGCGGTCGATCATCGTGTGGATGTCCTCGTCCGAGTCGACAGGGGGCTCGCCAGCCGCAAGACGGACCGCGACCCGGTCGAGCCCCACGCCGATGGCGTCGCTCTCGTCCGTGGTCAGGACGCCGGCACGGTTGAGCGCCACGGCCCACGCCTTGGAGAGCTGCACGTCGAAGGGCCAGAGCCGGAAATCGACCCCGATGGAGCGGTTGACCGCATCCATGATGGCGGCCGACTTGGCGTTGAAGCGCCCCCCCCACAAACGGTGCCCTCCGCCAGCTGCAGCGCTGGCCCCGCGGTCCCCGGCCGGTGTCGGCGCGCCCGGGGCGTCGTTCGTTCGCTCGGTCACGACGCGCGATGGATCAGGATTGCGGGCCGGCAGCGCCCGTCGCCACCCCCTGCCCGGCGATCACGTTGCTCCCCTCGTACGCGCGATGCGTTGGTCGAAACTTCGAGCCCGCCAGAGTAGGCAAGGGCGATGGTCAACATGTGTATGCCCCGAAAAACCGGATAATCAGTCAGTAGCGCTGCATAATCTACCAGCGCGAGAAAGGGAGTCAATCGGGCCAGGCTCCGCCGACGGTGGCGATGAGCGGAGGCGACACGACCCGCGGGCGCAGCACACGGTGCAGGAGGCCACGTTATGCGTTGCGTCTGGCAGAAAGCCGGCTCGCTCACGACGCGCGTCAGCCGGGGGCCGACAGCTTCTCAATGCGCTTGTGTAGTCGCTCGCGCGCGTCGCGGGAGCGGCAGATCACGAGCACGGTGTTCTCCCCGCCAATCGTCCCCACGACCTCGCTCCACCCGGCCGAGTCGATCGCCTCTGCCACGGGCTGCGCACCGCCGTAGATGGTCTTCACGACCAGCAACTCTCCAACGCCGTCCACCGAGTCGCAGAACTGCGGGAGCACATCCTCCACGAGCGTACGCTCGTCCTCGCCGGCCAACGACTCCGGGGATGCGTAGCGCGGGCCGTCGACCGTGGGAATGCGGACCAGTCGCATTTCGCGCAGGTCGCGCGAGAGCGTGGACTGGGTCACCTCCCACCCGCGCTCCTTCAGGAGCTGCCGCAGCTCCTCCTGGCTCCCCACGGGTTGGGCGGAGACGAGCTCACGAATGGCCGCGTGACGATCGCGTTTATTCACGGAAGTCGTAGTAAGAGAAGTGCTCGGCAGACTTTAGCACGCGCCGCCGCGCCCAACCACCCCTCCGGAGACAAGACGGGTCATCGGGACGACGGGAGACGGGATTCCAATCCGTGCGCGCCGTAGGCGGCCGCGCCGCCTACGGACCCGCCCGCCCGTTTTCGGCAGAGAGATTGACACCGGCGATGTGCGTAAGTATGCATTATGCGTGCATAGAATTCCCGTTGGTGTCTTCGGGGCGAGTGGGTATGCCGGGCGAGAGCTCTGCAGCCTCATCAATGCCCATCCCCAGCTCGAACTGGTGTACGCGACTGCGAACTCGCAGCGCGGCGAACGCGCATGGCTTGGCGGGCGCGACGTCTCGTTCGTCGCCCCCGACGATGCCCCCATCCGTCAGGCCGAACTGGTCTTCAGCGCCCTCCCGCACGGTGCGTCCGCGTCGTGGATCGCGCGCGCGCGCGCGGAAGGGGTGCGAGCGATCGACCTCTCGAGCGACCTCCGCCCGGGACATGGCGCCCACCACGTCCCGTATGGGCTCACGGAGGTCGCGCGCGAACAGCTGCGCGGCGCCGAGGTGATCGCCAATCCTGGCTGCTATCCCACGGCGATCCTGCTTTCGCTGGTTCCACTCCTCGAGCGCGGTCTCATCAGGACCGGGTCGACGATCGTGGTCGACGCGGCGAGCGGGGTGACCGGAGCGGGGAATTCCCCGAAGCCGGAACTCCTCTTTGGCGAGGTCACGGAGAACTATCGCGCCTACGGTGTGGGCAACGACCACCGGCATCTCCCGGAGATGCGCGCGCTCGTGGCCAGCTACGAGCGCGACGTGGATCTCCTGTTCACGCCGCATCTCCTGCCCGTGGCCCGTGGGATCCTGGCCACGGTCACGGTGCAGCTCACCGAGGAGATCGACCAACCGCTCGCCATCTGGCACGAGCACTACGCCGGCGAACGCTTCATCGAGATCACCGACCAGCTCCCGACGCTGCGTGAGGTCGTGCATCGCAACGTCGTGCGCATCACGGTCCGCAAGACCGTGGGGCTTCGCACCCCGACGCTCGTCCTGCTCTCGGCCATCGACAACCTCATGAAGGGGGCCGCGGGGCAGGCGCTGCAGAACGCCAACGTGTCGCTCGGACTCCCCGAGGGGATGGGGCTCCCGCTGTGACCACCGCCGCGCAGGCCGCCCCACCGCGCGCCGCCCCCACGCGCGTCATCAAGATTGGCGGGCGGGCGCAGGGCGACCCGGCCCTCCCCGCGGCGATCGCCGGCGCCGTCAGCGCCGGGGCGCGCGTCGTCGTCGTGCACGGTGGCGGCGACGAGGTGACGCAGCTGCAACGCCAGATGGGACTGGAGCCCACTTTCCACAACGGGCGTCGCGTGACCACCGAGGGCGACCTCATGCTGGTGCGCATGGTCCTCTCCGGCACGGTGAACAAGCGCCTCGTGGGAGCCTTCGCCGCGGCGGGGGTCAAGGCGGTCGGCGTCTCGGGAGAAGATGGTGGGCTCCTCACCTGTCGCCTGTTTGGCGAGGGGATCCTGGGGGCCGTGGGCGAGCCGCAGGCGGTGAATCCGGCGCTCCTCACTACACTCCTCGATGCGGGGTACACCCCTGTCGTCTCGCCACTGGGGCGTTTTGCTGATGGTAGCGGGTGCAACGTCAACGGCGACGACGCGGCGGCCGCCATCGCCGCCGCGTTAGGCGCCGACGAACTCCTCCTCGTGGCGGACGTCCCCGGTGTGCTCGACGCCGCAGGCGTGCGCATTCCACAGCTGGACGGCGAGGGGATGGCGGCGCTCATCGCCAGCGGCGTGGCCAAGGGGGGCATGACCCCCAAGCTCGAATCGGCCCGCCTGACGCTCGAACGCGGCGTCGCCCGCGTTCGCATCGGGGACTTCGCCGCCATCGCCGATCCCTCGGCCGGCACCACGCTTCTCCTCGCCACCGCCGTCCGACGACCGCGGTAGGGTGGCCGAGGGAGGCCGGTGTGGCACGGGGTGGCGCGATGCGCACCCATGACACCCTCCCCCCCACGCCACGTCTGCGCCCCTCGCCGTACCGCCCTTCCGCCTTCCTCTCCTCTGAGGTCCAGATGTCCGCCACCGTCGCCTCGCACCCTGTGACTGACTCGCTGCTCCCGGTATACAAGCGCGCCCCGATGGAGTTCGTGCGCGGCGAAGGGGTCGATCTCATCGACGCCGATGGCAAGCGATACCTCGACTTCACCAGCGGGATCGCGGTGAACGCGTTGGGCTATGGCGACGTGGCCCTCGTGGAGGTCATGAAGCGCGCCGCCGAAGGGTTGATTCACACGTCGAACCTCTTCCGCACGGCACCGGGTGAGCAGCTGGCGGACAAGCTGGTCGCGTCGTCCTTCGCCGACCGCGTCTTCTTCTGCAATTCGGGGGCGGAGGCGAACGAAGGGGCCTTCAAGTTCGCACGACGCTGGGCGCGCAACATCGGCGGGCCGGCCAAGCATGAGATCTTCTCGTTGCGCGGTGCCTTCCACGGGCGCCTCTTCGCCAGCGTCGCCGCCACGGATCGCCCGCAGTACCGGATGCCCTTCCGTCCGTTGGCCGGGGGGATCTCGATTCTCGAACGCGACCTCGACGACCTCGACATCTCGCTCAATTCCGAGACGACGGCCGCGCTGATCCTCGAGCCGATCCAGGGCGAAGGCGGCGTGCGCGTCCTCGAGCCCGAGTTCGTACGCGCGGTGCGCCAGCTGACGACCGAACGCCGCATCGCGCTGATCTTCGACGAGATCCAGTGCGGGCTGGGACGCACCGGTCACCTCTTTGCCTACGAACGTCTGGGCGTCACGCCCGACCTGCTGACGTTGGCCAAGCCGATCGCCGCCGGGCTCCCCATGGGGGCAATCCTGGCGACCGAGGACGTGGCGTCGGCGATGCAGCCCGGCGACCACGGGACGACCTTCGGGGGGGGCCCCTTCGTCGCGTCGGTGGCGTCGCACGTCTTCGATCGCCTTTCCGATCCGCAGATGCTCTCGCATGTGCGCGAGTCGGGGACCTGGTTCGCCGACCAGCTGCACGGCATCGCGTCCCGCACGCAGAAGATCCGCGCGATCCGCGGGGCGGGGCTCATGTGGGGCTTCGACGCCGTCGATCCGGCGGCCGAGATCATCGGTCGCGCGCGCGAAGCGGGACTCCTCCTGGTGTCGGCGGGAGAGCACACGATCCGCATCCTCCCGCCCTTGGTCATCACGCGTGACGAGCTCGGGCGCGGCCTGGCCGTGCTCGAGCAGGTGCTCAGCGCCTAACGCACGCGGCCGCTACCTGCGGCGTTCGGCGACACCACGGGGCGCGGCCACAAGGGCTGCGCCCCGTGCTGCGTCTCGTGGCGCATTGGCACTCCACGCCACACGGCTAGAAGACGACGCCGATCGCGAGCGGGATGGTCCGCACGCCGCTGATCGCCACGCGTTCCTCGTCGAGGGAGAGCGCATGCAGGCGCGCCTCCACGAACGCTTCTACCCGGCCGACGCGGAAGCGCACCCCTGCTCCGCCGTTGTAGGCGAGGGCCGTCTGGTTCACGTCGCGGTCACGCGAGGCGGCGAGGGTGTTGATGCGCGTCGCACCGACCCCGCCCACCAGGTACGCCCCGCGCGCCAGCGGGAGCTCCAGGTTGGCCAGCAACGAGAGCAGCGTCGAGGCACCGACTGCGTCGCTTCCATCGCCCGGCACGACACGCGCTCCCACCGTGCGCGACATCGCCAGCGCCGCCGGACTCATGGCCAGCGGAACGACCGTCCCCACCCCATCCTTGAGGCCGAAGCGACCAACGCCCAGTTCGGGGCGCAGGCGCAACCCCTCGCCCGCGAGGCGAATGAGGAGCGACACGGCGCCATGCACGCCGACGGTGTGGTCATCCCCGAAGGCGCCCGACGGAATCGCGGCGCCACCAGAGGCGACGACCGCCATCGGGCGCGCGGGTGGCTGCGACCACGAGCGGGTGGGCAGCGCTGCAAGCACGAGCACGGCTGCGGCGACGGAGGGCAATGGACGACGCATGGGGCGGGCGGTGCGAGCCGAAGAGGTGGCGATCTCGATACACTCTCAACGCGCGCCGGTGTGTCGCGCGTTGCAGAATGTACGGGACCCCGGCCGGACCGCACCACGGCGCGGGTGTAGATTCCCGTCGATCCTCACTCCCCGATTGTTGATGCGCCGCTCTCTCCTCGCGTTCACGGTTGCACCGCTCGTCCTCACGGCGTGTGGCGCGTCGGCGCAACCGCGCGCCACGCTCCCGCGCACGCGCCTGGTGGTCCACCTGTCGGTGGATCAGCTGCGCCCGGAGTACCTCGACCTGTACCGCGCGCAGTTTACGGGTGGACTGGCCAGGCTCCTCAAGAGTGGCGCGTACTTTCCCAACGGATTCCAGGACCACGGCATCACCGAGACCGCGCCCGGGCATTCGACGATGATGTCGGGGCGGTTTCCCCGCAGCACGGGAATCGTGGCGAACGACGCCGGGGTGCTCGACATCCAGTTTCCGCTCATCGGTACGACCGGTGACCCGGCCTCTCCGTACCGCTTCCGTGGCACGGTGCTCGGCGACTGGATGCGCTTTGCGAATCCTCGGGCGCGACTGCTCTCCGTGTCGCGCAAGGATCGTGCGGCGATCCTGCCGTTAGGCAGGGCGAAAGGGGAGGCCTACTGGTACGCGCCGAAGAGCGCGATGTTCACCACCAGTCGCTGGTACGCCGACACGCTCCCCTCGTGGGTCCAGCAGTTCAATGCGCGTCGCCTGCCGCAATCGTATGCGGGGAAGACCTGGGAGCTGCTCCTCCCCGCCACGTCGTACGCCGAGGCCGACTCCGTGGCCGTCGAGTCGCATGGAAAGGGCTTCACCTTCCCGCATCGCGTCCCCGACGACGCGGGCGCCCTCGGGGAAGCGCTGAAGGACTTTCCCATGATGGACGACATCACGTTGCAGCTGGCGCTGGAGGGCGTCCGGGTGCGTGAATTGGGCGCCGACTCCTCGCGCACGGACTTTCTCGCCGTCTCGCTGTCCACCACCGATGCGGTCGGGCACAGGTACGGCCCCGATTCCCGCGAGCTGCACGACCACCTGCTCCGCGTCGATCGTTACCTCGGCACCTTTCTCGACTCCCTGTTCAGGCTGCGCGATTCGTCCTCGATCACCTTCTCGCTCACGGCCGACCACGGCGTGGCACCCTTCCCCGACGCATCCCTCGTCAGCAGGTACCGGAGTGCACCGGCGGGGCGGGTGACGCTCGCGTCCATCGTACGTCCCCTCTACGAGTCGCTCGCCAAGGCCGGGGTGGAAAGCGCCGGCTACCAGTGGGACGCTGGTGTCCTCTACCTGGACCCGGTCCACTTCGCACGCGCGCGCGTGAATCGCGACTCCGTGGCGCGTGCCTTTGCCCGTCGCGTGGCCAGCACCCCCGGCGTGATGCGCGCCGATGTCTACGCCGACCTCGTGAAGCGCGGAGCCGGTGCCGACGGCATCACGCGTCGCTGGTTGCACATGTTTCCTGCCGACGTCCCGGTGGCGGTCGTCGTGACCCTCAAGCCGTTCTGGTACCTCGGGGCGGTGCAGGAGGCGAGTCACGGCACGCCGCACGACTACGACAGCCGCGTCCCCGTCCTCTTTTCCGGAGCGGGGGTGAAGCCCGGACGCTACGAGGACACGGTGCGTGTCGTCGACATTGCCCCCACGCTGGCGGCGATCCTCTCGCTACGCGCGATGGAAGTGCTCGATGGGCGTGTCCTGACGCGGGTGCTTCGTTAGGCGTGCGACGTCGCCCCGCCGTCCAGCAGGCCTTCGACGAGGCACGCTTCGGGACCACGCGCATCCTCAACGTGCGCGACGCGCTGTTGACGGGTGCCGAGGCCGTGCGCCGCGCCGACGGATGGCTGCGAGCCAAGCAGGTAGAGGTGGCCGATGAGGTGCTGGTCATCACCGGGCGCGGCAACGGCAGCGTCGGGCAGATCGCGGTGGTGCGCGAAGAGGTGCGCTCGCTCCTCAATCGCCTGCGGCGTGCCGGCGTGGTCGCCGAGATTCGTGAGCACACCCCCGGCTCGTTCGCCGTGCGACTGGCGCCGCTGCGCGCGCTCTTCGAGGCGCCGCCGCGCACGCGCGACGGACACGAGGGGCGGCAGCGCCACCCCACGCCCCCCAATCCGCAGTCGCTGGCCGGGTTGAGTGCCGAGACGCTGGATGCCCTGCGGCAGCTCGCGATTCTGTCGTTGCACTCGTTAGGAATCCCGGCGCCTGAGGCTCGGTTCGTCCAGTCCGAGATGGAACGCGAGTTCTCGCTCCTCGCCCGCGCGATCGGCGGGCCGCTCGACGAAGCCGCGCTCCGTGCCGCCGTGACGCGCGCCCTCCACGAGTACGAAGAAGCGGACAGTTGATCCCGCCGGTGCTCGCCTGCCACCCCTCCCCGACCCTCCCCACATGACCGTCCGTCGTCTCTTCGTCGCGCTCGCGCTGCTCGCAGCCCCGCTGGGGGCGCAGAACGTCACCGGCTTCACGCGTGCCAATGGCGACCGCCAGCGGCAACTCGAGCGAGCCGCGGCCGCCGTGCCGGCCCCCGAGCGCGCCGCGACCCATTCGCGCGCGCTGTCGTCCGAGCCGCATGTCGCCGGGACGCCGGCGCAGGCACGCACGCGCGACTACGTGATCGAGCAGATGAAACGACTCGGACTCGAGACGGAAGTTCGCGCCTACGACATCTGGATGCCGCACCCCACCAGCGTGCGCGCCTGGCGTGTCGACGGGGCGGCGCAGGAGCTCGACCTGCGTGAAGGACCGATCGCCGGCGACACGACGTTAGGCACCCTCGGGGAGGTGCCGCCCATCAACGGGTACGCCGGGAGCGGCGACGTCACGGGCGAGGTCGTCTTCGTGAACTATGGGCTCATCGAGGACTACGCGCAGCTCGCGGCGATGGGGGTCTCGGTGCGCGGGAAGATCGCCGTCGCCCGCTACGGGCGCTCGTTTCGCGGGATCAAGGCGCGCGAGGCGGAAAAGAACGGCGCCCTGGCGCTGGTCATCTACTCCGACCCGCAGGACGACGGCTATGCGCGCGGCGATGTCTATCCCGAGGGCCCCATGCGCCCGCCGCAAGGGATCCAGCGCGGCGGCGTGGCCAACGGCAACGGCGATCCCACCACGCCCGGATGGGCTAGCGTGGCCGGCGCCCGGCGCATTGCACCTGCCGAGGCCAACGTGCCGCACATCCCGGTCGTCCCGATCGGATACGGCAACGCGGCGCTCCTGCTCAAGGACCTGCGCGGGACGTCGATCCCCGCCGCATGGCAGGGCGGGCTGCCGTTCCGCTATCACGTGGGGCCGGGACCCGTGAGGGCGCGCATCGCCATCACGACCGACACCGCCACGCGCCCCCTCAAGACCATCTGGAACACGTACGGGATCATCCGCGGTCGCGAGCTGCCCGACGAAATGGTGATCATCGGTGGGCACCGCGACTCGTGGGGGCCTGGGGCCGCCGACAATGTGAGCGGAACCGTGGGTATCCTCGAGGCCGCGCGCGCGGTGCAGGAACAGGTGCAGCGCGGCCAACACCCGCGGCGCACCATCGTCTTCGCCACGTGGGACGCCGAGGAGTGGGGGCTGATCGGTTCCACGGAGTACGTGGAGGACGATTCGCTGCGCCTGATGCGTGGTGCGGTCGCCTACCTCAACCAGGACGTGTCCGCGCAGGGGAGTGCGTTCGGTGGAGGGGGATCCCCAAGCATGCGCAGCATGCTACGCGATGTGGCGCGCCAGATCGACGATCCTCGTGGTGGCAGCGTCTATGCACGCTGGCGCACCGCCGCCAACCTCGCGAGCGACACACTCGAACCGCCCATGGGCGATCCGGGGGGCGGCTCGGATTTCGCCGGCTTCTACAACCACCTGGGCATTCCCCACGCAGACTGGGGTTTTGGTGGCGGCGGCGGTGTGTATCACTCGATGTTCGACTCCTTCGCATGGATGAGCCGCTTCGGCGATCCGGGCTTCACCTACCATGCGATGGCCGCGCGCGTGGGCGCAGCGATGCTCCTGCGACTCGCCAACGCCGACGTGCTCCCGTACGACTACGTGGAGTATGCGCGCACCATGCGCCGCTACCTGCCGGCACTCAATCGGGCCATTGCGGCTGCTGGCGGAGGCGTGGAGGTCGCGTCGCTCACGGCTGCCGTCGCCCAGATGGAGACGTCGGCACGGGCCTTCGCGAACGCGCGCGATGCCGCGCTCGCCGGGACGCCGGCCCCCGCGGCCCTTCGCTCGGCCAACGGCGCACTCCTTGGCGTGGAGCGCGCGCTCACGCGTCCCGAGGGGCTGCGGTCGCGCCCGTGGTTTCGGAACCTCATCTATGCCGCCGATGAGGACAACGGCTACGCGACGATCGTCTTTCCGTCGGTGAACGAGGCGCTCCGCCGACGAGACCAGGCACTGGCGCGTACCGAGGTGGCGGACCTCGCCGCCCGCTTCGGTGCCGCCAGCCGCAAGCTGGACGAAGCGCGGGCCGCACTGGAGGGCGCGACGGGGAAGTAGCAGGATCGTCACGGCCACACGCCGTGGCGATGTGGTGGCGGAGGGCCTCCGCACCTGCCCGGGGCGAGCCAGTAGGCTCGCCCCGCGTTGTTTACCAGGGAGCAGTGGGCGCTCGCCGAAAGACGACGGCCAGTGCGACGAGGAGCAGCACGACCACAAGCGTCGCCGCGATGAAGAACGTCAACGAGCCCATGAGGCGCGGTTCGCGGCGCGCGGGGACCTCGCGTGCCAGCACTCGGCTGGGGCGTTGCGCCTGCAGGCGCACGCGCGCGAGCACCTCCCGGTGCGCGTCGTCGCGCTGTGGGGCATCGCGCTGTGGGGCATCGCGCTGTGGGGCATCGCGCTGTG
>ERZ795044.2998-NODE-2998-length-14422-cov-5.570752_pt1 | contig 14422 bp, 13 predicted proteins | sample MGYA00375128_ERZ795044 | MGnify/ENA primary metagenome ERZ795044 (study PRJEB30173, sample SAMN05720213) | anaerobic digester metagenome | isolation source: active sludge of municipal wastewater-treating anaerobic digesters | place: USA | collected 2014-12-22 ... | reverse complement strand
GTACATAATCGAAAATCATGGCGCTGGAAGAATAAATGATCTGGAGGCCTAGTAAGATCCTGAACACTGCCAGTTGATAAGCCGAGCCTGGTTGCTCCATCCGGACCAGTATATTATCTTCCTTGATATTAATGCCCATCACACTTTTCTAATTGATAGGTGGGTATATAGAGTGGTCCGTAATAAAAGTCCGCCGTTTGATTGACGTTGATGGCATGACAGATATCCGGATCAAAAGTCAGCTCATGCGTTTCAAAGTTGAATGAATGTACTCCAGCCCAGAGCGTATCCACGCCTCTTTCCTTCATCTCATGACTCAAATATTCAAAGTTTTCTTTTTCTCCTTTATGAAAGTATGTCGTGGCATAAGCAATATCATTCGAATAACCCAAGCCAAAATGTTCGGCAAGTAAAAGGGAAGACTCTTTGCGGAGTTCCAGAATTTTAAAGTCATCTCCCTGCCGATAATAATATTTGACCTCATAGACGGTTTTATCCCTGGTCATATACTCTTTCGGCCATCGGTACATGCCTACATCGTAAAAGGGATAGCGTTGTTTTCCTAAACCTATTGCTATAAAATTGCCTAGTAGCACAAGGACGATGATGTACTTCGCTCCTTTGGGGATAGACAAGGATCTGAACTTTTGTATGCAGTAATAGAAGATCCCTTGTCGACGGAGGTAATCCCGGATGGTCATGATAAGCCACAAAACAATCACGGGTATCGAGACGAGGACGAATATTTTAAAAAGGAAAATGGTTTGGAAATAATGAAACAATTGATCAGTCTGAAGGATCGTAAATAATAATGTAAGGGCGACAAAAGCAAATCCTATTTCTTTAATCCATCTCATCGGTTTGCTTTTCACAAATGGAAGATAATGATAAATACGACTTTGGCATAATCATAGCGCCTCTTTACACCGCCTGCGTGACAGGAGTTTCTCTTTCTTTGAAGAGTTTGTTAAAAAATCCAGGTTGTATCAAGGCTATAGATAAGATGATGGCCAACTGCATAAAGCCCATCACCCCGATGAGAAATAAAAACAAATGCATACAAAGGACCAGTAGGATGATCTGGGTATGGAATCGATGGGTAAACAGGATCAGGATACAACTCAATTCGATGAAAATGGACGCTACAGAGAGGCTGGCGAAAATCCAAGCGTACTCTGTATAGTCGAACAGGGGTTTTGCAAACACATAGAAGTAAATGCTATCCAAAAACCGGTTATACATGATGTCCTGGCTGGTGCCTCCTTGCATCCAGGGCCATCCTTTATAAATCGGAAGAAGCTTCGCAACACCGGCAGCAACGTAGATATAGGCAAACCAACCAGAAACCACCTCTAATGGCCATCGATATACGTTTGAAAGCGCATTGATTTGCAGCTTTCGCAATCTGAAGTATTTATCCAATGATAGAACATCACTGCATCGCGTAAAATTTAAAAGGACCAGCGGAAACCAAATGTATAGCCACGGAATCGGGGCATTGTTTGTTGCATAATAAAAACTGAACAAGAAAAGAAAGCTAATGGATAAAAATGGTAAAATGTATTTGGTCCACAATCCCATCAATAGAAATAGACTTAATACCTGTGTTATGATTTGTAAATGCGGTACTGCTATCGAAGCGATTAATTGATTAAGCATATCGGGGAAGATATTTTTGGTCTCCGCCGGAACTGCTACATAGTCTGAAAGCTGAAACAAACGGCCTCCGGATGAATAAAATATCTGCAGTCCAAGAAATATTCGAAAAAGAGCCAGTTGATGCGCTGAACCTGGCTTTTCCATCCTGGACAATATATTTTCTTCTCTAAAATTAATCTTCATCGCATCTTTTTACCTGGTAATCAGGAACATAGATTGGACCATAATACAAATTCGCTGTTTGATTGAAGGTGACAGCATTACATATATCCGGATCAAACGTGACATCATGTGTTTCAAAATTGACAGAATGAACGCCTACCCAAAGCGAATCAATTCCCCTTTCTTTCATCAGGGCACTTAGAAACTCAAAGTTTTTCTTTTCACCTCGATTCCGGAATCTGGCAGCAAACATAAATTCCTCTGTATAACCCCATCCAAAATGTTCAGCGAGGAAGAAAGATCCTTCTTTTCTTAAGTCAAGAATTTTGCATTGCCCATCTTGCCAATAGTAATACTTAAGCTGAGACATTTTCTTATCATAGTCCTGTGATGCCGTAGACCATCGAAACATCCCTACATCATAAAAGGGATATCGAGGTTCTCCGAAGCTTATGGAAATGAAATTTGCAGCTACCACGAAAACGATAAAATATTTTGCTGCCTTCGGGATGAGTAAGGACCTGAACTTATGCACGCAATAGTAAAAGATCCCATGGTGATGAATGTAATCCCGTATGGACAAGACCAACCATAGACATATCACAGGTATGGATATCAGGATAAAAACTTTAAAAAGAAGGTAGGACTGGATGTAATAGAATAAGTTGTCCGTTTGAAGTATCGTCATTAAACATGCGAGAGCAACAATAGAAAAGCCTATCTGTAAACCTTCGCGTCTCATTCGTAGTTTAATTTACACTTGTAATTATTAATTCCATTTCGGATTCTAGCAAACCTGTGTATAAAGGCAGGCATAAAATCCTGGCGGCAGTACTTTCGGATATTTCCATTGCCCCTGCCTGCACATATGGAAGCGTATTGAGGGAAGGATAAAAATATCTTCTCGGGAAAATATCCAATGCATTCATTCGCCGCTGTGCCTCTAGCAAAAGCGATTCTGTTTGAAAGATAACCGGGTAGTACGCGTAATTCCACATGGTATGTTCCCGGATTTTCAATTTCTGTAATCGGCTAAAATCCAGATGCTGATCATAAAAGTCGACGACCTTTTTTCGTGCAGCTAATATTTCAGCCATGTAGGGAAGTATGGTCAAACCCAGTGCTGCCTGTAATTCAGACATTTTACCGTTGATGCCCAGACCATGAAAGTCAAGTTGGCCTTTGTGTCCAAAATTGTGCGATTGGTACATCCGGCGTTGTAAGGCTTCATCTTTACAAAACAAAGCACCACCTTCTCCGGTATGAAATAATTTGGTCGCGTGAAAGCTGCAGGTACTAACATCGCCATACTCAAAAAGGGAACGCCCTTGATACTGAACACCAAAGGCATGCGCTCCGTCATAGATCACGGCAAGCTGATGTTGTCGGGCAATCTTTTCTATGGCATCCACCGCGCATGGGTTTCCAAAAACATGGGTAGCGAGAATAGCCGTCGTCCTTGAGGTGATGGCTGCTTCTATTTTCGTTTCATCGATCGTTAAGTATTCGGGATGGATATCCACGAACACGGGTGTGCAGTTTTCCCAGACGATCGCAGCGGTGGAAGCGACATAACTAAATGGAGTGGTAATGATTTCTCCACCATTGCCCAATAGCTTCAGCGCGATCTGCAACGGAACTGTTCCATTATTGGTCACCAGGACGTTTTTGACCGACAAATATTCCTTGAGCTTTTCTTCCAACTCCAGCACCAGTTCTCCGCGATTGGTCAGCCATTGCTTATCCCATGCCCGCTGCAATACGGACTGATATTCTTCAAGGGGAGGGAGGAATGTTTTGGTTACCGGGATCACGAGTGTGTAGATGGATGAGTGATAATTTCCCAGACAGGGTTCAATTGAATGGGCGACCAGCCATGTTGTTTGCTTTCGACAAGGAAATAAACAGCCGACTGATAACGGAAGATCATATTCCGTTGTCCGTTTTGGTATTCATTCAATCCAATCGTGATGGAATATTGACCCTGCGAAAAAGGAATATTCGGAATGACTGCCCTGAATCGTACAGGCCCTACAATCTCTTCGGCATTGACATGATCGAAGAAGTTAAATACTTCAGCAAAATTACGTTGTTCCTGGTCATAAAAGGCCAGATGCATTTTTGGTTGATGCACTGGCTGGTGACAAATGACATCCACCGTAAGGATTAAATCCTTTCCATGATGAACCGTTACTAAACCCTCTTCGCTGGAACTGTGTCCTTCCGATTCGAGCATTATATTTTTTATTTCTACTTTATCTGTTCCCTGAAAACTACCTGACTCCTGTCTGAAGCCTCCATAGTATTGCGTGATACCCGCACCCACATCATCAGACTGATAGGTCGTCTTATCTTCTTTCAATAAACAAATGCGACTGCACATACGACTGACCATGGGCATGTTGTGCGAGACAAAAATCATCGCGGTCTTTGTACGCAGCTCATCCATCTTATTGAGGCATTTGAGCACAAAGCCCATATCGCCGACAGCTAATACTTCGTCGATCAGCAATACATCGGGTTCCATTTGCGCGGCTACGGCAAAACCCAGACGTACTTTCATGCCTGAACTATAATTCTGTACCGGGGAGTCGATAAATTCACCGATCTCTGCAAAGTCAATGATGTCTTTGAATTTCTGATCAATTTCTTTTTTACTAAAGCCGAGCAGTTGGCCGTTGACATAGACATTTTCACGACCAGATAAAAGTGGATTAAAACCGGCGCTCAATTCAATCAGTGCTCCGATTTTTCCGCGCATGGTGATCGTCCCTTCGTCCGGGCGAATCAATCCATTCAGCATTTTCAACAACGTACTTTTACCTGCACCATTGCGGCCGATCAATCCAAGACATTCTCCACGTCGCAAACTAAAACTAACATCCTTCACGCTCCAGAATTCTCCATCCCGCAGGATCGAACGATCTTGATTCGACCCAAACACAGCGCTGCCCAAATCTTTCAGCCCATACCACATCCCTTTATTCAAACTCCGGCTGAATTTCTTGGAAACATGACTCACGTCTACTAATATCTCATCCTTGCTCATCATCATGTCCCCATTCGTTCGATTAATATTTCCATCGCGATGCGCTGCAGGATGAAACCCGCCACCAGGATGATGATCGTGACCAGACCAATGCCACCAAGCGTCAGCAGCCCTGTCGTACTCTGCAATCCAAGAAGCCAATCACGCGCACTCACGAGTACGGGACTTACCGGGTTCAATGCTAAAATCTTGAATCCACCGCTCAACGCAGTTGTAGCATACACTACAGGTGTAGCATACATCGCTATTTGCAAAAAAGCGGGCAGAGCAAACTGAATGTCTTTGTATAGAATAGCAAAGGGCAATAGTAAAAGTCCAAAACACATCCCCAGCAGGATGAGTATCAGGACTGCGGGAATAAATAACAAGGTGTACCCCGACACCGGGATCTGGAAGATCACAATTTCAGCGGCAATGATCACCAGTGAAATGATGGAAGTGAATACGATCTCATAGAAAGCGGTGATCATCAATGCTTCGCGAGGAAAATTGACTTTCACCAAAATCGGTGCATTCGCCTGGATCGATTGTATGGGCATAGTCACCGCATTGGAAAATACAGACCAAAGCATCGTGCCTGTGATCACAAACAGAGCATAGCTGCTGCCGGTATGATTAAGGGAGACAATATTTTTTTGATTCAGGAAGATCCAAATGGCTGCGGTGGCTAACGGAGGGATGAGTGCCCACACGATACCTAGCAAACTTTGACGATAGCGGGCCCGGATATTGCGTTGAGCGAAGCGAAACCCAAGAGCATGCGCCACCGGAAACTCCTTTCCGATTGCCTTCAATGTCCTCCAAAGATTCGATTTGCTGTTAGCGGAATATACCTGGGTTTGCATATCTAAAGTTACATGCTTTCATTCTTTATGAAATGCCGGTTTTGATTAGTGATCACTGCGGGAAGATAGCTGTATAATCTGAGGATCGAAAGAAAAGCTTTTCGCGTGCTGACGGCCAAAGGGATATTTCGGTCAAATAAAAAAGCAATCCCCATTTCAAGGATATACATGCGGGTCCATCGATCACTTTTAGCTATTTGACCCAGGAGGTAGTTGAACATGCGTTGAAATTCAACTTTGTCAAAATGGGATGTGATGGAATGTTCGTTTTTCTTATTATACAAATAATACGCATCGGGAATGATGTCCATGTGCAGCGTCGCTTCATTCATCATATCTACAGTAAAGCAAAGATCAGAATATCTGAAGGGTTTAAAAGGAAGGCAAATGTTTTTGTGTATAAACTTATTACACGCACTTCCACCAAAATGCCCGAAGGCTCTTTTATCTTTTATCGGGTTGATGGTCTGTCGCAGAGTGTGTGCGGTGGATTCCCGGATAAAGGAAAATAAGTAACAGGTTATGCCGGGCTGAAGCTTCTTTTCAAATTTTTGATAGAGGTCATGACTTATTCGATCATCACTATCGAGAAATTGGATCCATTGTCCTTTTGCTTCTTTCAGCCCTTCATTTCGCGCCAGTGCCTGACCACCGTTGACCGGCAATGGAATCAGACGGATAGCAGGATTGTTTATATTTTCTACTACCTGGCAAGATGCATCTGTACTGCCATCATCGACCACAATGATTTCAATGTTCAATCCATGGGGTTCCTGTTGCAAAACGGATTGAATGGCATGTTCCACAAAGGATGCTGAATTGTACATGGTAATAATGACCGAAACATCGGGTATAAGGTCCATAAGCCAGACGCATAGAGGTAATATCTTGCTCAATATAACAAGTAATTGAAAGGCGAAAATTTAATCTACATTTGAATGAAGCTTAATACGAAAATACCTGCATGAAAGTCGCTGTCATTGTCCCTTCCCTCCTTGAACTTGCACCTGTCCAGGTGGCAATGGCGGTGGCGATTCAACTGGCCAGGGCAGGTCATAAGGTTACGGTTTATTATTTCAAAACATCATCGGGCCTTGGGAAAGTCGAAGGGATTAGATTTGTAAAAATCAATTTTCTCAGCCGCATAGACTGGGATGCCTATGATATCATCCATAGTCATGGTTTCCTTCCGGATGCATTTGTTGCGTTGCGAAAGTCCCGACACAGTCGTGCAAAATCAGTGAGCACTATTCATAATTATGTTTTTCCGGAGTTAAAGCTGCTGTATAACCCGCTTGTTTCTTCGACCATCGGATGGTCATGGGTGTCGTTGTGGAAAAGAATGGATCATGTGGTCGTACTGACCGATGATGCATTACAATATTATCGAAAGCTCTTACCTCAAAAGTCGCTGAGCAGAATCTATAATGGGAAAAACATCGTACGTGATCCTGGCACAATCTTGCCACAACATCGTCAGATGGCGGAGGAGATTCGTCGAAACTATACGTATTGCATTGGCACGATTGCCGCGCTTATCCCACGAAAGCGAATTGAAATAATCATCCGTCATCTCAGTAGAGTGGAGACAGGTGGCTTGATGATATTGGGAGAAGGACCTCAACGAAAATATCTTGAGGAGTTCGTCACACAACATCATTTACAAGACAGGGTTAAGTTTCTGGGATATATTCCGCAAGCTCACGCTTACAATGAGCTATTCGATATCAGCGTGCATCCTTCGATGAGTGAAGGATTTAGTCTTTCCCTGATCGAAGCAGCAGGCTATCAAAAGAAAATCGTTTGCGCTGACATCCCTTCCTTCCATGAGGCCTTTACTGACGACGAAGTAACTTTTTTTAATAGTGATGATGAATTGACTATTGATCAGGCTATGCTTGAAGCATGGCGTGATCATGAAAAGCCAAAGAGGGCTTATCAAAAGGCGATCACGATGTATTCGGAGGATCGGATGGGGGGAGAGTATGAAATGCTGTTTAAGAACTTGCTGCCCCCCTTTGCCTCCTAAATCTTTTGCCCCCCTTTGCCCCCTAAATGGGGGTACCCCACTTCATGATTACTCTTTCTTTTTATATGATAAAGAGGTTAGGGACAACTGGCAAAGACCATCGGAATTTAGGTGCCCCCATTTAGGGGGCAAAGGGGGCAAAGAGAATCATTGGAATTTAGGTACCCCCTTTCAGGGGGCAAAGGGGGAAAAAGAGGATCATTGGAATTTAGGTACCCCCATTTAGGGGGCAAAGGGGGCAAAGAGGATCATTGGAATTTAGGTACCCCCTTTCAGGGGGCAAAGGGGGACAACGGGACTAAAGGGGGCATGGGAAACACCATCTCCCTCACAAACCCCACCGACCACGCAGTCATGATCAACACGATCACCAGTGGTACCTGCAATCCCACACCCACTGATTTCCATTTGATCATTCCCTTGATAGAGAAATAAAGAAGAAAAAGGAATGCGAAAATCATGATGCAGGACAAGACAAGAAAACTTTTACTCCAGACCAAAATGAAAACAGTCAGTAAACCTAAAGGAAGACTGAGTCCGATCAGCACATGAGCCAGGTTGAGTAAACGTTTATCCTTCTTACCGATCTGCAAACGTCCGATCGCATAGCGGTAGAATTGTCTCCATAGTTTTCGGGGCGTTGGACGACGGTAATGAAACACGATGACATCAGGTGTATACAATAGCTTGCAGCCCAGGTCCAGGATCTTGCGGTTTAATAAAGTATCATCACCTGTCAGCATACTTTCATCCAAGGGCATTACCTGGGCCAGAATGGATTGCCTGTAAATAGCATTGCAGCCAGGGATACTACTGACCTCTTTTACTTCATTCAGCTCCCGTGCATGTATGGAACCTGCTGCAAAAATAGGTTGGTCAAAGACAAAGCCTACCGCTTTTCCAAAATTACTTTCATCTGCAGGGGTAAGATTCGGGCCCCCTGCACAAGCAACTGTTGGATCGTTTTCGAAATATTTTATGCAATTGGAAAGCCAGTGTGGATCAACGATACAATCGGCATCTGTAAAAGCAATTAAATCACCTTTTGCATTTTCAAATCCAATGTTCCTGCCAGGAGATACCGTTTGTTTTGCATTGCTGATGACTTTGGCGCCCATTTCACGTGCAACACCAGCGGTATTATCTGTAGAGAGTCCATCCACAATAATAATTTCAATCCTGTCCTTTGGATAATCAAGTTGATGCAGGCTACTGATACAACCACGTAATAGCTTCTCCTCATTTTTCGCAGGGATGATAATGGAAACGAATGGAAGTGGCGTCATGATGTCAGAGGCAAATAGCTTTACGAGTCCCTTCAACCCTGTTTTTGATTTCTCCGGATCTGCGAAAGTTGTTCGGTGATCAGCCCCAGGAAAAAGAAGATCATGGAGGCGATGATTCCCAGTAGCGTACCAGTACTGATGCCGCGACCAGCCAGTACAAGCGGCACACCCCAGATCAGGGTAAGGGTAAAAGTGAGTACGGCGATCGGTAAAAAGATCTTCATCGGATTGAACAACATCAGCACGTTGACGATCTCCATCACGGTTTGAAATGCAGTCTGCATACCAATGGTGCTTTTACCTTTCAACCGGCTGGAGATAGTGATGGGTTCTTCGAGCACGAGATGTCGGTTGTTGATAAACACCAGCGTAATAATATCACTGAAAGCCATGGTGTCTGGTGCCAGGTGAAGATATTTGCGGGCGAGAGCGGTCTGATAAATCTTCATGCCGGAATTGATATCATAGATCGGCACCTGCATCAGCATCTGTGCGAGTGTGCGTATGATCGATTTACCGATGCCCCGTGAAACGGTTTCGGATTTAGTCCCTTTTCTGGATCCAACTACCATATCCGCATCATTACGTTGCAGGCAGGTGAAAAGTTTTTCGATATCTGTAATGGTATGTTGACCATCCGCATCGATCGTAATGACATACGTGGTATCACAGGCCTGGATTCCCGTTTTGATCGCTGCTCCGTACCCTTTATTCAGTTTATGATGAAGTGCAATGAAATAATCAGTTCCTTCAAAAGGCAATACTATTTCTTTCGTCTTGTCGAGAGAACCGTCATTGACAAGTATGATTTTCCAATTTCGCTGACGGCAGAATGTAAGCAAGGGTGGCAGGATGGCTACCAGGTTTTCTGCTTCATTGTAAGCAGGCATGACAATCGTCAATAATGGTTTTTCATTCATACCCTTTGATCCTGGTGCATAAAAATAATTATCTATACCAAAGCTATCTGATGTTGATACCTATTGGAGCTTACAATATTGGCGGTAGAATTCACCGGCAGGTAAAAATCCTAAATCCGCGGAACTCTTAAGATCCACGCATCCATCCGTATTTCCCATCTTTAGCTTTGCTATTCCGCGATTACCAAATGCTTCAGCGAAATCAGGCTTTAGCGCTATCGCTTTATCCAGGTCCTCTATCGCTTGTTGATATTGTTTTTGAAGTATGTACACAGATCCCCTGTTATTGTATGCCATAAAATAATCAGGATTTAGAGAAATAGCCCGGTCATAATCTACTATGGCTTCATCAAATCTGTTTGTCTCTTTATAAAGAGTTCCCCGGTTGTTGTATGCCTTGTCAAAATCACGCTCGTAGCGAATCGCGTAATTAAAATCCGTAAGGGCCAGATCATATTTCTTCTGTTTTTGATACAGGTTTCCCCGGTTGTAATAGGCCATTGCATATTGTGGCAGGAGTTCAATCGCTTTGTCAAAATCCAGTAAGGCCTCTTCATATCGCTTCTCATCCACTAAGGCATCTCCACGGTTATTATACGGCCTGGCTTTACCGGGTGATTTCTTGATGCTATCTGTGCAGAGGGTGATTTCATCTTTCCATACGTTGTTGCGCATATAGGTCAGGACTGAATTGACGACAATGACGAGTGCCAGGATCGAGAGGCCAATGTTCTTTAAGTTTTTCCAGGTGAGCGAATAGAGTATATAAACGAAAATCAGGAAAAATCCAAAAGAAGGCAGATAGGTACGGTGTTCAAAGATCAGGTCCTGGAGCGGAATGATGCTGGATTCAATCGAAATGGTGAGGAAGAACCAGCATATGCCGAAGGAAATGAGCCTGTGTTTTTTGAATGTGAGAATAGCGAGGCCGATCAATCCCAACAGGGCTAAGAAACTTATCCACGCCTTGGGATCAAGAAATGATGTGACCAGTTTATAGTTATAATCAAACACCTGGTTGACCGGCAGGATCAGCAACTGTATATATTTAAGGATGACACTAAACTGTGTCAGGAGATATCGCCAAGAGGTGATGTCAATTTCCCGTTCGTTTTGGTGCTCATATTCAGGATGAAGTAAATAGTCTGAATAACTATAAAAACCCAGTGCTATCAAGGAAACCAAAGCTGCACCGATCAGCAAGACCCGCTTGTCTTTAAAGGAAATAGCATTGGGCCTGGTTTGTAAAAAGAAAATTTCTATCAGGACAATGGCAAAAGGAAAGGTAAAGGCATTTTCCTTGGTCAGGCAGGCGAGAAGTACTGAAATCCCACATCCGATGAGTAACCTTGTTTTTGCTTTTCCTATATCTGTGAATCTGCTGAGCAAATACAAAACCAGGCCAAGCAAATAAAACATTGCGGACATGGACGTCATCCGCTGGACGATGTAGGTCACGCTTTGCGTAGCCAGCGGATGTGAAACGAATAGCAACGCAACTGCCAGGGATAGCATGGTTTTATCTTTTGGCAGGAATTTGTCTTTCAACACAGGCGTAGAGAAGAGCAAAAAAGAAAGCCAATAGACGAGGATAGCATTGATAAGATGAATGATAAGGTTGACCACGTGGTAGCCGGCTACATTCAGTTGACCGTAGTGAAAATTCCAGGCGAAAGTATAAAGGGCCAGAAACCGGGTTTGACTAAACTGCCACATGCCCTGGATATCTGATAAATTCCGGATGGATTGATTATCCCGGATATTGTTGATGTCATCGAGATGGAAGGTGGTCTGAAATGAATTTGCATAGATGATGAATCCCAGGATCAGGATAGTAGCCAATCCTTTGAGGGCAAGAGAACTTCCGAAAGCATCTGAGAATGGTGCAGCGTGAGGTTTCGATCTGGAGGGCTTGATGTTTCCCTTCTTTTTTCCTATGTCTTTGGTCATTCAGTGAATGGTTTTGTTGAGCAGTACAAACATACGATTTGGTAACAGTAAAAAAGAATCCAGTTTAAACACCCCACTTCAGCTCCTGCATAACTCACCTACGGCCCCTCTCTTAAGAATGATTGTTTGTACGCAAGTGATCCGAAAAAAGAGATTGGGGCGTTTATCATAACACCGCTCTCATGCTCCTGCATAACTCACCCCCGGCCCCTCTCTTAAAGATGATTTTGTGTACGCATGTGATCCGCCAAAAGAGAAGGGAGCGTGTATCATAACACCTCACTCTTGCTCCTGCAAAACTCACCCCCGGCCCCTCTCTTAAGAATGATTACATGTACGAATATGATCCGCAAAAAGAGAGGGGGAGCACTTTTATAAATTCAAATAAAAGAAAATGAGAAATCTGTATCTACAGAAAAATCAAACACCCCTCTCTTTAGAAGATCACTTTCGTACCACAGATCACATAACAAAAAGAGAGGGGCCGGGGGTGAGTTATGTGTGAGATCAAAACACCCCTCTTGTGAAAAGGGATTTTCTTATTGTATATTCATGCAAAAGAAAGGTGAGGTCGAGTTTTAATCAAATACTTCTCACGTACTATCCCTATCTTACTCTCTCACTCTCTTACACGTGCAAAACAAATTCGTCAATCACTTCCACAAGATCTCCCCCCTTTCCACAGAGGAGGCAAAGGTCATTGAGGAGAGCATGGATGCACAGCATTTCAAGAAAGGTACCATCTTACTCCGGGAAGGACAGGTGGCCGTCGACACTTACTTTATCATGGAGGGCTGCATCCGGGAGTACATCCTCGTCGATGGCGAAGAAAAGACGACTAATTTCTTTACCGAAGAACAATGGGTAATTTCGATGAGTAACTTCAATGCCCAGAGCCCTTCCAAGCACTATCTCGTCTGCATCGAAGACACCTACGCTGTCGTAGGCAATGAACAAGCAGCCCAGGTGATGTTTAAGAATTTTCCAAGATTTGAAACCATCTCCCGTGCGGTCATGGAAGTCTTCTTCAGCGAGCAACGAAAAATAATGACTTCCTTTCTCACAGATACGCCTGAGCAACGGTACCTGAACCTGCTCAAAACCAGACCTGACATTTTTCAACGTGTTCCTCAATATCAACTCGCCAGTTATATTGGCGTCAAACCGGAATCCTTGAGCCGCATACGGAAACGCGTATTAGAGAAATTAAAATAGTTCTCCTTGCGCTTCCGGATTTTTACACCGCGATAATAATGCTTCCCCTTTTGTGCCCGGTCTCAACGTATGCATGCGCTGCGGAAACTTGTGCCAACGGATAGATGACATCAATCACCGTTTTGATTTTCGAGGTGCGCAACATTTCCTTCAACTCTATAAAATAGTTCAGGCGTTCTTTCACCGGCAGCAAGCCTGTGGCGGAAACCTTCGCTTTTTTTCCACCGGTTATTTTCGACCAGATCATATGGAATAGAAGCGGGAGGTCCATCACCGCCGCCAGAAAAACACCATCGTCCTTCAGTACTTTTTTGCTATCCGTAAATGACCGTTTCCCGACCGTATCAAAGATGATATCATACCGCTTGTCACTTTTCGTAAAGTCCACTTGCGTATAATCGATCACATGATCTGCGCCCAGCGATTTTACCAGCTCCATATTTTTAGTGCTACATACACCGGTCACTTCCGCGCCAAAGTGTTTTGCGATTTGCACCGCATACGTGCCGAGACCTCCGGAAGCGCCATTGATCAGCACATGTTGACCCGGTTGGATATTCCCCAGTCCTTTCAGGAAATTCATAACCGTGATAGCACTGCCATTGACAGGGGCCGCTTCTGCATAGCTGATATTGTCAGGCATTGTGGTGAGGACATCACCTTCGCTGACGCATGCATATTCGGCATAAGATCCCAGGGTAGTCGTGCCTCCAAACACCTTATCGCCGGTTTTGAAAAGGGTGACTGAACTGCCGGTTTCCACCACCTCACCCGCAAATTCAAAACCGAGGATGGTTCGTTTTGGTCCTTTCAGGCCGGTATATAATCTCCCGATATACGGATTGCCCTTGCGCATCATGATGTCCGCGGCTGTAGCCGTCGTGGCCCGTATGCGGATGAGCACTTCGTTTGGTTTGGGAGTTGGTATGGGCATATCCTTCAGGTGGAGGACGTCCGGGGCACCGTAGCTGGTGTATTCGATGGCTTTCATTTGCTTTTGCATGTTTGTGTTTGTTGGTTTCATGATGCAAAAGTATGGGGGAGGTGGGTGGGGGTTCATTGACTTAAGTTAAGAAAGGGGCTTATAGGCTTATGGGCTTATAGGCTTATGAGCTTATATGGTTATAGGCTTATGAGTTTATGGGTTTATAGGTTTATGAGTTTATGGGTGGGGTTGAATGGGCTTATGGAGATTAAGGACTGACATCAATCCCCCTGATGTCACAGATTTCGCTGATCCTGTCGTCTGAATCACGGATTACACGGATTAAAGGATTGCTCAGATTTATTTTTTCCAGGCTCAATGA
>ERZ795044.2989-NODE-2989-length-14463-cov-6.665047_pt1 | contig 14463 bp, 17 predicted proteins | sample MGYA00375128_ERZ795044 | MGnify/ENA primary metagenome ERZ795044 (study PRJEB30173, sample SAMN05720213) | anaerobic digester metagenome | isolation source: active sludge of municipal wastewater-treating anaerobic digesters | place: USA | collected 2014-12-22 ... | reverse complement strand
TCCTGGAAAAAGGCGATTGAACGCAAAGATGGTCCGACTTGCCTGATTTTCTCCCGTCAAAATCTTGCGCACCAAGCGCGCGATGAAAGACAGCTCGCGAATATCGAGCGCGGCGGTTATGTGTTGCATGATGTCGCGAACTTCGATGTCATCGTGATTGCGACCGGTTCCGAAGTAGAACTTGCCATGCAAACGGCAAAACAACTTGATGCCCAGGGTATCAAGGCTCGCGTGGTGTCGATGCCGAGCACCAACACTTTTGATAAACAGGACAAGGCATATCGCGAGTCGGTCTTGCCGTCGTCTTGCCGTAAACGCATCGCGATCGAAGCCGGCGTCACCGATTTCTGGCGAAAGTATGTCGGTCTTGATGGTGCTGTCATCGGTATCGACAGTTTCGGTGCTTCTGCTCCGATCGATGCCTTGTACAAGCATTTCGGTATCACGGTAGACGCCGCTGTCGCTGCAGCAAAAGCGCTGTAATGTCATGACGGAAGCATTGGCTTTCTTGCAGGAAATGGCCGCGATCTGGTGGGTCTGGTTGATCGTGGCTTTCGTGATGGCCGGCTCGGCCGCATTTTCCGGCATGTTCGCCCTTGCATCGGGCACCGCTTTCGGTACCCATTACCACACGCTGACATCTCGTCAGCGCTGGATGAGTCGACTTGCCCTGTACAGTGCGATCCTTACCTGTTTTTTTACCACCATAGTCGGATTTGCAGCGGCAATTTATTGTGTGGTGATATTGCTGCGTTGATATATTTTTTTGCAGCTCCCAAATGGCAGTCCGCTATTTTCCAAATACCCGCCTCAATAAATTACTGCTTCTCTTCAGCGGATTTTTGCGAATATCCTTTTCCTGTTCCGCAACATAGTGGTAAAGACCATCCATCGCCTTGTCGGTAACGTAGCGGTCCAGATCAATCGACTCGCCGCCACCCAGTAATTTCGTGACGCCGGAATTTTTTCCGGACATCTCTTTATAACGTTTGGTGACTCCGGTTTTTGCCGTTGCATCGGCGACTATGGGCAGGAATTTGGTGCGCAGCTTGTCTTCGGTTACGCGGCGAAAGAATTTCGTGCCGGCATCTTCATCGCCACGCACAATATTGATTGCATCCTGCACTGTCATTTGACGAACGGCATCCGCGAAGATATCGGCAGCGGCGGGGATCGCTTTTTCGGCAGCCCGATTCATCGATAGTTCGAATTGGTCCACTTTTTTTCCGGCCCCCAGCTGGCGTGAAAGATCGGCGACTTTCCGCAATTGTTTCGGTACCAGAATCCGGACCATGGGGTCCTTGTTGAAGCCGTCCTCTCGACCCAATTGTTTGATGGCACGATTGACGCCCTGAGCCATGGCTTCCTTGATGCCGCCGGCAGCCTCGGCTTGATTTATTTTCCCCCTGTCGGGTGTGCGCAGTATTTTTTGTTCGAGCTTCGAGCCGATGTCATCGGCCAGCGTGATTGCCGCGAAAGTAAAAGAGAAAATCGCCGATATTATGATGATGTGTACGCGCAACATGCCTTGCTCCTGTCACAATTCGTGGATTGGACGATGTTAGCGCCAAACGGCACTGGTGCCCATCACCAGCGCCATATGGTTTTCTTAATTGAGCGTGTAATTTACCGGTACCAAGGCCAATGCAGGAATCGCAATGCCATCATGCATCGCAGGATGGAAATGCCAGGTTGCGAGTACATGCTTGATCGCATTTCTGTCGAGCTCACGAAAGCCACTGCTCTTTTTCAGCGTGACTTCGATCGGCCTGCCATCTGCCCCTACCATCACCAGCAATAGCACCGTACCTTGTTCACCATTGCGTAAAGAGAGTGCTGGATACTTTGGAGCCGGAGCATATTCGGTGCTCAGGCTGATGGGCTCGTTGGATGGCACGAAAGGTTTTGTTTCGTCTCCTGTTTGGGTTGGGCCGACAGGGTAGTCGATCTCGCTTCCGTTATTGACGACAAGCGGCGGTGGGTCGGTTTTGATGACATCCTGTTTTGGCACGATGGGTGCGGGTGTCGGTTTGGTTATGGGCTTGGGTTTGTCTGTGGGTGGTTTGGGGATCGGAAAATCTTTCGGAGGATCAAAGTCCGTGATGACGGTTATTTGCTCGGGTTCGCTTACCGGTGGCGCGTAACTCAGAGGCGCCATTAGCAGCATCATGGCCGCGACATGGATCGCCATGGCGGCGGCGATGCCGCCGATACGGGGTGGACTCAGGGGTTCATTCAAATGGATAACAGCTTGGTTCATGGCACACCTCCGGTGTTGGGGTGTGCTTACTAACGACCCGTCCATAAAAACGGGGTTAAACTTTTGCAGACGGCAGATTTCAGTATGGATTCATGTCGAAAGCGCACACTGGCACGGCCTGAAGGGAGTCGATCATGAACATGAAAAATATAAGCCTGCTTGTATGTCTGGGGCTGGGCTTGAGTGCCGCTGCCAATGCCGAGGAATATGCCTTTGGCTTCAACCCTCGCACCGGCGATGCCTGGATGGACGTGCAACTCAAGGAAATGAATGTTTATACGCGTGGCAATACCGATGCCTTTATCAACGATGTCGTGATTAGCTTCGGCGCACCCCGCCCACTGGTCAGCGAGTATGTACTAGAGCGTCGCTGGGCTCCGGGCGATGTCTATTACGCATGCGCATTGGCGCAACAAGGGCATGTTCCCTGTATCAATACCCTGCGCGAATACGATAAAAATAATGGCCAGGGTTGGGGTGTCATTGCCAGGCGTATGGGCATCAAGCCGGGGTCGCCGGAATTTCAGGCATTGAAAGGTCGTGTCGGTAATTCCAATGGCAAATTCAAGGCCAGGGGAAAGTACAAAGCGAATCAGGGCCAGGGGATGTATCGCTATGGCGCTGACAATCCGGGAAATTCCGGGCATGACAACGGCAAGAAAAATGGAAATGGCAAAGATAAAAATAAAAATAAAAAAGGATATTGATCCGTGTCTTCATCAGAAAAAAACGTGATCCATCGCGGCGGCTGCCATTGCCGCCGCGTTCAATTCGAAGTCGATGCCCCGGCGGATATCATCGTGCAGGATTGCAATTGTTCCCTATGCAGGCTGACCGGCTTTATGCATTTGATAGTGCCCCGGTCGGCTTTTCGCTTGACCAGCGGTCACGAATTCCTGACCGAGTACACCTTCAACACCGGTGTCGCCAAACATGTTTTTTGCAAGGTTTGCGGCATCAAGAGTTTTTATATTCCGCGCAGCAATCCCGACGGAGTCGATGTGAATGTGCGTTGTCTCGATCCGGGAACCATCATGAACATGACGGTGGAGGCCTTTGACGGCCAGAATTGGGAAGACAATGCGGCTTCATTGGCCCATCTTTCACAAGCCTAGCGACGTCGCCACGCACAACATCGTAAAATGGCCACATGACTACGGCCTATCTTGAATCCCAGACTTTATCTGTCGCGCCGATGATGGATTGGACCGACACACACTGCCGCTCATTTCATCGCATTTTGGCGCCGCATGCACTTTTATATACCGAGATGGTGCATGCACAGGCAGTCATCCATGGTGATCGTGACCGTTTGCTGGGCTTTGACCAAGGTGAGCATCCACTGGCTTTGCAATTAGGCGGTAGTGATCGTCTTCAGCTCGCCGAGGCCTCGCGAATTGGCGAGCAATGGGGTTATGACGAAATCAATTTGAATGTCGGCTGTCCATCGGATCGAGTGCAGGCGGGCCGCTTCGGCGCCTGTCTGATGAAGGAGCCGGCCCTGGTGGCAGATTGCATTGGTGCAATGATTGCGGCGGTGAAAATTCCGGTCACGGTGAAATGCCGTCTCGGTGTCGATGAGCTGGAGACTTACGAGCACTTCACCGATTTCATCGATACCGTCGCAAAGACCGGCTGCAATACATTCGTCGTACATGCACGTAAAGCCTGGCTGAGTGGTTTATCGCCCAAGGAAAATCGGGAAATTCCGCCCCTGCGTTACGATTGGGTTTACGAGTTGAAAAAGCAGCGACCACATTTGAAGGTTTTGCTGAATGGCGGCCTGAGCACGGTAGAGGCGAGCCTCGAGTCCTTGCCGCGAGTCGATGGCGTCATGATCGGTCGCATGGCATACCATGAACCTTATCGACTGCATCTGCTCGATCATGCAATTTATACGTCGCATTTGCCTGTCGAGACCCGCGAAGCCCTATTGATGAAATATCGCCCCTACGTCGAAGCACAATGTTCCCATGGCATTGCGGTGAAACATATGACGCGACACATTCTGGGCTTGTTTCATTCACAGCCCGGCGGAAGAATGTTCCGGCAGGTGTTGAGCGAGAAGGCGCACAGGGCGCAGGGTTGGGAAGTTATCGAAGAGGCCTTGCAGGCGACGAAAATTTAATTGCCACAAATTACATTTGCGGCGGCGCGGCCAATTCTTTCGCGCTCAGGAATCCGTCATGGTTGCGGTCTTGTTTGCCGAACTGGATTGCCAGCCGGTCGTGATGCTCTTTCAACGTGAATGTTTTCGCTTTCGGCACTAGCTGCTCTTCCGGCGATAAAATGCCGTCTCCGTTCTTGTCCATCTGCTCGAATGCCCAACTCATGGCTCTTTGAAACTCTTCCAGCGAAACGCGTTTATCACCATCGGCATCGAAACTGGCCAGATAATCGTTCTGGTTCTGCGCCGAAACGGCAAACGATACCAGCATCAATGCAGAAGCAGCGACGCCGGGCGATGTTTTTTTAAGTGCGTGCAGGAACCAATGCATAAGCTTTCAACCTGAAGGAAAACTCTTCGAGTGCCGCAATGCCGGAGCTCTCCGCTTCCGCGCACCAGGTTCGAAGTGCCATCATCTTAGCATCCACTTCGGCAGATTTGAGTTCATAAATTGCCAGCAGACGCGCGCGATAAGCCATCAGTGTCGCCAGCTGCGGGCTTTCTTCGACAAAGCGATGCAGCTTTTCACGATGACCTTCGTCGAGCCATTTGCCTTCGCTGCGAAATGCGTTGCGTAAACGACGTGGCAGGTTTTTGGCATCCTGCCTGAATTGCGGTTTCAGCACGACATGGAAATAGTCGGTAGCAACCTGCCAGCGATGGGTCATGATCGCGCGCAATGTTTCGCTGTCGGGAACCTTGATGTTCGGACGAATATCGAGTTCGGGCGCCACGCGCAATACTTTGGCCAAATGCATCTTTGACAGCACACTGATTACCAACCAGCCCACATCGAATTCATATTTTCGCAGGGCGAATTTTGCCGAGCTCGGAAATGCGTGGTGATTATTGTGCAGTTCTTCACCGCCAATCCAGAAACCCCAGGGCAGCAGATTGGTGGCTGCGTCACTGGTATCGAAATTGCGATAGCCGAACCAATGCCCGAGGCCATTGATAATGCCGGCGCCATGCAAAGGCATCCAGCACATATGCAAAGCCCACAGGGTCAAGCCGGGAGCGCCAAACAGCGAAACGTAAATCAGCAATAAAATCGAAACGCCGAGTATCGGGTGCTTCGTGTAAACATTTTTCTCGACCCAGTCATTTGGCGTGCCTTTGCCGTATTGTTCAAGCATGTCTTTGTCGAGTGCCGCCTCGCGGTATAAATCGACGCCACGCCACAAGACATTCGACAAGCCTTTGATGCGCGGACTATGCGGATCTTCGGCCGTTTCGCATTTGGCGTGATGTTTACGGTGGATCGCTACCCATTCCCTGGTGACCATGCCGGTGCTCAGCCAATTCCAGAAACGGAACCAGTGCGAAACCACCGGATGGAAGTCGACGCCGCGATGGGTAGCGCTGCGATGCAGGTACAAAGTGCTGCTCATCATCGTGAGCTGGCAGACCACCAGGAGAACGAGCGCCATTTGGCCGTAGCTGGCCTGGGCAAGTCCGTGCGAAAGCCAGTCGAATAGGGCGGTGGGCATGGAATAAAACTCCGTTTTTGCTGCATCGGGAATGCGAATGATGAGGCTTTGATTTGCCTTCGTCACCCTTCATGGGGGTATGGTGCTTCGATTACAATAAATACCGTAAACCACTTCCGGTAAACTGTTCAGTATGAAAAAAATTCGCCTCGCCACCCGCAAGAGCGCGCTCGCGCTTTGGCAAACTGAACATGTTGCTGCTCGCCTGCGTGCCGCTTATCCCGAAATGGAAGTCGAACTGGTACCTATGACGACCCGCGGCGACCGCATTCTGGACAAGCCGCTAGCCGATATCGGAGGCAAGGGCTTGTTCCTGAAAGAGCTCGAAGTCGCCATGCTCGAAGGCGAAGCCGACGCCGCCGTGCATTCGCTGAAAGACGTGCCGATGGAACTGGATGGTCCCTTTCAACTGGCGGCGATTCTGGAGCGCGCGGATCCATTCGATGCTTTCGTGTCCATCAAGGTCTCCGATTTCGATGCCCTGCCTCACGGTGCGAAGGTGGGTACCTCATCCCTGCGTCGGCAAGCGCAATTGCGCGCCCGTCGCGCCGATTTGCAGATTCTGGATTTGCGCGGAAATGTGAACACGCGTTTATCCAAGCTGGAAAATGGCGAGTACGACGCGATTATTCTTGCCTGTGCCGGCCTTGATCGCCTAGGCCTCTCGCGCTACATCCGGCATCGCCTGGATGCACCCAGCTGGCTGCCTGCAGTGGCGCAGGGTGCGATCGCCATCGAATGCCGCGAAGGCGATGATGAAACGGCGAAAATCCTTCAGGTTCTTAACCATAAAAAAACACAATTATGCGTTGAAGCTGAGCGCGCGATGAACCGAATGTTGCATGGTAGTTGCCATGTTCCCGTAGCTGCATACGCTACGCTCGAGGGAAACATATTAAGCCTTGAAGGATTAGTGGGTTCTGCCAAGAGTGGCCACTGTGTGCGTGCGCATGCGGTTGGCCATTCGCATGACCCCGAGGGCTTGGGCCGCTTGGTCGCAACCGAATTACGTTTGCACGGAGCGGATGAATTAATGAAGTCATGAGGCGGGCATGACGAAAATACGCAACGGGTGGTCGTATGCATTTTCCAATGTTCCATTTGGCATTTCCTGTCCATCAACTGGATGAAGCGAAAAATTTCTACCAGCATGTTTTCGGTGCAACCCTTGGACGACAGCGTGACGAGTGGTGTGACATCTACATGTTTGGTTGCCAGATAACCCTGCATCAGGAACCGGCACAAGTCATTCCGAAAGCAGACCAGGGGGTTCGCCATTTCGGTGCCGTGTTGACCTGGCAACAATGGGAAATACTTTCCCAGAAACTCGCAGACAAAAATGTCGAGTTCGAATTGCCGCCGGTGGTGTCGCATGTGGCACAACAGAACGAGCAGGCCAAGATGGCTTTGTGCGATCCGAGCGGAAATATCATCGAACTAAAGGCCTATCGCTACCCGAAAACCGCGTTGGAGCTGATCTAGGCCGGCCGTGCAATTGTAAATATGTGTTGCAGGGCGCCGTAATTGCGGGGCTGTTTGTTACAATCCGCAGGCAGATTAAGGGGCCCGGATATGCAAGCAGCAAGACCGCAGATTTCCATTATCATCGAATGGGAAAACGTGAAATTGTCGGAAATGGATCGTTGCCGTGAAATGCTTCGCGCCATGGCAAAGCAGATCCCCGAGTATTTCGACAAGCAGCCCGGCATCTCCGCATCCGATCCTGTTCCCGCCGCTGAAATCCTCATTCTCTACGATGCCGGCGCATTCGATGGCGCCTTCATCGAAGACATCGTTGCCAGCGAGATCCCGAAAAATACGCGGCATTGCCATTGGCGGATTATTGCGGCCGGCAGCGAAGGTTATTACGGCCTGAAAAACATTGGTTCGCGCCAGGCGCAGGGTGAAGTATTGGTATTTATCGACAGCGATCTGATCCCGGAAGAAAAATGGCTGGAAAGCATGCTCTCGCCGATGAAAGATCCGGCCGTGAAGGTGGTCGCCGGCCATGCCTACGTTACACCTGACGATATGCTCAGTCGCACCTTCGCCTTGACATGGTTTTTCCCCTTGCGTGCCAAGGAAGCAAGAATGGCGCCGGCAAAAGGTTTTTTTGCCAATAGTGTTGCGTTCCGGCGGGATGTTTTTCTGGCGCATCCCTATGAAGTGATTCCCGGTGCATCCCGCGGTGCCTGTCGCCTGCTTGCCAAAAAACTGGCGGCGGAGGGCATACAAATCCTGTCCAATACCGGCGCCCAGGCGTCGCATCCACCACCCAATGGTTTGAAGCATTTTCTGATGCGCGCGGTGGTGCAAGGACGGGATGATTTGCTGATGAATCAGACCGAGCAACGTGCCGGGAAAGGAACTATCTTCCATTCGGTCGCACGGATCGGAAAATGGCAATTGAAGGCATTACGCAGGATTTTGTTCCAGCACAATACCGTCGGAATGCCTTTCTATCAGGTGCCGTTTGCCATGTTCATTGCAAGCGTTTACGGCTTCCTTTTTTTCATGGGCGATATCGCGACTCGGCTATTTCCGGCTCGGATGAAAGCCAGTCTTCATATTTGACTCACCCAATTTCCGGCAGCCGCGCATGACAGTCAGGGTACTTGAAACCGAACGTTTGATTTTGCGCTGGCTGACCGATGCCGACGCCGAATTTATTCTGGATCTGCTCAACCAGCCGTCATGGCTGGAATTTATCGGCGATCGTGGCGTGCACAATCGGGAGGATGCCCTTGGCTATATACATGGCGGCCCATTGGCAATGATCGAAAAATACGGTTTCGGGCTGTATCTTGTCGAAATAAAATCGAGCCGGCAGGCAATCGGCCTGTGCGGTTTGCTGAAACGGGAAAACCTGGAAGATGTCGATATCGGTTTTGCTTTTCACCCCGATTTCTGGGGCCAGGGCTATGCAAGAGAAGCCGCCAGTGCCTGCGTGCAACATGCTCGCGACAAATTCGGGCTTGATCGTCTTGTGGCGATTACCATGCCCAGCAATCATTCCTGCATTGCCTTGCTGAAATCAGTCGGCATGCAGCATGAAAAAGATATCTGTTTCGGCGAGACCGAAGAAACATTGCACTTGTTTTCGCGGGAATTCAGCTAGCGACAGTTTTTTATCTTTCGGAGGGATTCGCCATGTCGGAAGCCAAGACCAAACCCAGCGCAGAATCCGTAATGGAATTTCTGCACAAGCTGTCAGAGCAAAAAAGAACGGCGGACTGTTTAGTAATTGTTGAGCTAATGCAAAAAGCGACCAAGTGCAAACCGGTCATGTGGGGAAGCAGCATTGTCGGCTTTGGCAAATACACATATCGCTACGCAAACGGTCGTGAAGGTGATTGGCCGGTGGTCGGTTTCTCGCCGAGAAAAAATGATTTGACGCTTTACATCATGCCGGGTTTTGAAAAGTACGATCAGCTATTGCAGAAACTTGGAAAGCATAAAGCCGGAAAATCCTGCCTGTACCTGAAAACGCTTGCCGACGTCGATCTGAAGGTGCTCGAAAAAATAATTTCGGAATCGGTCAAGGCAATGGCGGGCAAGCGCGTGGAGTAGGGAAATATTGCTAAAATCCGGCATCGGAAATTCCAGTGGACAAGCCATGCTGACTCGCGATATCGAGGCATTTTTCAGTTTTGCAAAAACATGCGAGCTTCATTACCCGGCGTGTGCCAAGGCTGCCTATCTGGTCGCCCCCGAAGCTTTTTCGCTCGCGGCCGAATCCGCGACAGACAATGTCTACATGAACATGCAGTCGTCGGTTCGCAGTGAGCTTGCGGCCGCCCAGCACCAGCATCTGGCGCACGCCTTGTCGGAACAAATTCCCGCCATCTCGTTTCCCGGGCGCAGGGAAACGCCGGATGCGGTATTTCCCAATAATGTCTTTGCCACGGTTAAGCAAAAAATCATTCTCGGTCACATGAAACATCCGGTCCGGCAGGCTGAAGCCGAACGGCCCGATATGCTGGGTTTTTTCCGCGCTGTGTTGGGCTACGAACTGGTGGATCTCAGAAAGCAGGCCGGCATCTGTGAACTGACCGGCTCGCTGATCATCGATCGTGCCAGGAATATTGCCTATTGTGGCTTGAGCGAACGCTGCGACGAAAGCGGCGCCCGTGCGATGTACGATGCCTTCGGACTCAAGGCCTGTCTGATGTTTGATCTGGCCCCCGGCGAATACCACACCAATGTCGTGCTGACGATTCTGGCCAGTCGAGGCGTCATCCTCGCTGCCAGCGGTTTTGCGGATGCCCGTGTGAGCAATGCCATTGCCGCATTCTATTCTCCGCATGCCGTGCTGCTTTCCGAGGCCGAAAAAAATGCGTTCGCCGCGAATGCCATCACCCTGCGCGAAGATTCCGTGTGGATGAGCCAGACGGCAGCCGATAGCCTGAGCCAGGAAAACCGGAAAATTCTTGCGGAGGCAGGCTTTGAACTGCATTCGGTGGATCTGTCGGAAATCGAGAAGGCCGGCGGTTCCTTGCGCTGTTGTGTCGGAGAGATTTACTGAGTGATGATGGCAGGCGATGAATGTGCCTAAACTGCGCATTCGGTGCAATCGTGTCGCCAAATCCGCCATTCATTTCGGCCAGGGCGGATAATGCATGATCGGGCAATACTGAAATCGCAGAATACATCTATGGATCGTGGACTCAGCACCAAAAAAGTCATGCCGCCCGGGGCGATTGCACGTGGCTTTTTGCAGGTGGGCGATGACATCATCGATTGCGGCGCCTCCAGAATCATCAGTCGCGATCCGCCGGTCAAGATAACGCCGAAGGTATTGGCGGTATTGCTGGAGCTGGCCAGACACCAAGGCGAGACGGTGGCGCGCGATACCTTGCTCGATACCGTCTGGGCTGAAACCCATCCGACTCCCGATGTCGTGAAGCAGGCGATTCTTGAAATCCGGCGAGCGCTGGAATATCCGGCGGGTTGTTCGGAAATCGTTGAAACCATTCCGCGTCTGGGCTATCGCCTTCTGGTCAAGGCGCGTTTCAGTGAAACACTCGAAGGCCTGTCCGAGCCGGAACTAGATTTACCGGAAAGTCCCGCGCCGTCGGCACTCGAGACTGGCAGCCAGCAGATATCGGCAAAAATTGCATCGACATGGACGCGTTGGCTATTGCCGTCTGCCGCTGCGCTGGTTTTGTCAGTTGCGGCATGGCTGTTTGTTTCCAGTGCGAAGGAAGATCGCTCGTCATTACCTGTGCCAATGGCGCAATCGAATCGGCCTGCTCCATTGAGCTATCGTTTGTTGACCTCCAATCTGGGACGGGAGAGCATGCCCGCCATTTCGCCCGATGGCAGCCGCGTGGCTTATGTCGTGGAAAACAAGGCCGAACAAAGCACGCGCATCCGCATCCAGACTTCCGACGGCCAGGGCACGACCTGGCTCAACAAGACTTCGGAATCGCAGGAAATCTATCCGGTCTGGTCCGGCGATGGTGCATCCCTGTCCTATATCCGGGCGAATGATCATGATTGTGCGATCGTAGCCAGGCCTGCCACGGGTGGCGATGAAAAATTGCTTGGCCGTTGCTGGTCACGCTTCGTGCAATTGTTTGACTGGTCGCCTGACAGAAAATATTTAGCCCTGTCCCAATATCCGACACCTAGCAATAAGCTGGGTCATATGACCGAGATAGATCTGGAAAAACAGGTCGAGACTTATCTTGATTATCCCAAGCCGCTGGCAAGTTCCGATTACGAACCGCATTATTCGCCTGATGGCCGCTTCATTGCGTTTCGCCGCGGCGTACAGCCCGTCAATGATCTTTTCGTCTATGACAGGCTCCGGCATGTCACCCGCCAATTGACGGACTTCGGCGCCTCCTTCAAGGGATTTACCTGGACACCGTCAAGCAAATATCTCGTTGTTTCCAGTAATCACGAAGGGATTTCGTCGCTCTATATCATTGATGTTGCCGATGGAAAAATTTCTCCACTGGGTATCGAAGATGCGGAATATCCTTCGATGGCACGCCACTCCCAAAATCTGGTATTTGCCAAGACCCGCGTGACCAAACGGATCACCGAGAATTCGCTGGTCGCCACGAACCGGCCAAAGGCGACAGTATTTCAGGGCAGTACCGGCAGTGATCAGGAAGCTGTTTTTTCCGAAAACAATGATTATCTTGCGCTGGTTTCAAACCGCAGTGGCGTGGAACAGATTTGGTTAAGCGACAGGCGGCATCCGGAAAAAGAATTGTTCCAGATCAGCTCATTCAATGGAGAGCGATTAAGCCAGTTATGCTGGTCGTCCGATTCGGGAAAATTATTGGTATTGGCATCGATGGGCAACCAGTCGGGCCTTTACAGTATTGATCTGGCAAGAAGGACTCAGATTCTGCTCACGCCGAAAGACATGCAGGTGATGCAGGCCACCTTCGGCGATTCCGAGCGCGATATTTGGCTCGCGGCTAAAAAACGTGGTGCTGCGGGCACCTTGTGGCATGGCGAGTGGCGGGAAGGGCGATACGTTTTTTCCGATACGCGGCTGATGGCGACGGAAGTAAGGTGGATTGCGAACGGGAAGCGACTCCTCGTGAATCCGGCTTCCAGAAACGAATACCAGATCTATGATCGTGATCTGAAGCTGATCAAGTCCCATACGATCAATTTGATGCCGCTGTTCTCGAGAGTGCGAAAAGACGTGCTTTGGTATCTCGGCGTCGCCGGCAATGGATTCGGCTTGTACCGGATGTCGCTCGATACCGGGAAATCCGAACTTGTCCGCGATGGCCTCGATGCACAATGGTCATATCCCTGGTTTGATATATCAAAAGACGAGAAGTACGTGCTTCTCACCGAAATTGAACGCGATGATACCGATATCGCGATAGCCAGCCTGCCATCCGAAATTCGTTAGCGGTGCCGAATCATTGAGCGCAATTTTGGAACACTGCGCGTGATGGAAATTCGTCATCCTGTCTCAAATGAAGGGGTGGCCGATGCGATTTTCAACAAGAGTGCTTGTTCTTTTGACCTGTGTTTTTATTTGCAGTGTTTCAGTCGCAGCGGACTGCCTGCCCGAGGGCTACACGCGCGCCGGATTGCGTGAGCTGGCGGCTCGGGAATTCAAGTTGGAAGATGATGCGACACGCCAAGGACTTGCACTCAATCTGCTGGCATGCCTGTCGGATCCCGACCCCGAAATTCGCGACGACATAGCCTACCGTGCCTATGTTTACTGGATGCGAAACAAAGGCCTGACGACGGAAACCTTGAGGACCATATCTTCCCGCCTGCAGTCCGAACTGACAGCGCCGAAAACGGATGCGATGGGGTTCCGGAAACCCTTTGCGGCCTTGGTGCTTTCCGAGCTTGCGCGCACCGACCGGAAAGATCCGTGGATGTCGCCTGCTGAAAGATCGGAATTAATTAGCAACGCGAGCAACTATGTCGTTTCGGTGCGCGATTATCGCGGTTTCGATGAGCATCGGGGTTGGCGTCATGGCGTGGCACACGGCTCGGATTTGCTGATGCAACTGTCTCTGAACAATGCACTGGAAAAATCGCAACTGGATATGATTTTGGCTGCCGTCGCTTCCCAGGTCGGTGCGCATGATGGACATACGTATATTTACGGTGAAGCGGAAAGACTCGCAGCACCCGTGTATTACATCGCCAAGCGTAAATTGCATTCGCGAGAAGAATGGCAATCCTGGCTTGCCGCATTGGCAAAACCGATGCCACCGCTCACAGCTGAAACCCTCTACAAATCGAAGCACGGGCTGGCATGGCGGCAAAATACCTTGAATTTTCTCTCGCAACTTTACATCGCCGCGAACGAAGACAAGGACGAGCAAGTCAAGGCTTTGCTATTGCCGGCAACGACGCAAGCACTGAAGACTCTGCCCTAGACCGGAAGAGCAGATACCAGAGATGGCGATACGCAAATTACGAGTCGATGTCACCATGCTCTACATGGATCAAGAAAAGGAAGATGCACATGAAACCGAACAAACTTCTTCATCCTGCTTCCGTGATGCTTTTGATATTTGCAAGCTCTGCCAACGCCAACGAAAACCTGCCGCAGGCAAAGCCCGACAAGCCGGTTGAAAATGCAGCGTGTGTGGCACCGGAGTATCGCCAGTTCGATTTCTGGCTGGGGGAATGGGATGTCTATGGCGGGACCGATGGCAAGCGCGTGCTTGGCCACAGCCGAATAGAACTTCACGCCAGCGGATGTTGGCTGAGCGAGCATTGGCAAAGCGGTTCCGGGCCGGCGCATGACGGAACGAGCCTGAATACCTGGGACGCACAATACAAAGTGTGGCGTCAATTCTGGGTCGGTGCCGATGCAGGCGTATTGCGTCTTGAGGGTAAATTTCATGAGGGAGTCATGACGCTGGAAGGACAACTTCCCGGCGAAAATCAGCAAACCCAGCTTCAAAGAATTACATGGATACCCAATGCCGATGGCAGTGTTACCCAGCACTGGGAAATTTCCGATGACAAGGGCGGCAGCTGGCAAACCTCTTTTCTGGGTATCTATCGACGCGTCATGAAATAGCGTCGGCGACATT
>ERZ795044.2987-NODE-2987-length-14465-cov-5.174670_pt1 | contig 14465 bp, 14 predicted proteins | sample MGYA00375128_ERZ795044 | MGnify/ENA primary metagenome ERZ795044 (study PRJEB30173, sample SAMN05720213) | anaerobic digester metagenome | isolation source: active sludge of municipal wastewater-treating anaerobic digesters | place: USA | collected 2014-12-22 ... | reverse complement strand
CCAGGGTCATCGCTGCCATTACGGGGAAAATCCATACCACCGCGGTAAGCGAATTGTCGCTGTACTACCGCGTCGACCCGCGGACGGATCGCGTCCAGGTCAAGAAGGAGTACATCGCCTGGATGCGGAGAACCCGGCAGTTCGCGGCCATCGGCCCTACGCATGTGCTTGCTGCGGTGCCGAGCATGAGTGACGGCCGTCATTTGCGTCTGCTGGTGCCCTTGGCGGGAGGATTTCCGCGCCGCCTGGATACCCCGCCTGATCCGGCCGTGGAGCCCGAAGCGGCAATGCTGTGGCAGCAAATGGAAACTCGCCACGGCGCGATCATGGCCGAAGGCCTCAGACCCATGAGAGATGCGACGCTAACGTCACAAAGTGACGCTGAACGTCACCGGGTGACGCTCAATCGCGGCACCTGATGTCCGCCTCGCTCGCGGAAATCACAGTTAATTCAGTTGGTTATGAATATTCGCGCGTCTGGCACGGCCTTTGCTAATTCATCTGCAGCGCAGCAGCGTCAGTTTTCTTTCGTTTAGTTCCCCAAGGAGTTTTTCATGATGAAGTCAATGCAGAAGGGTTTCACGCTGATCGAGCTCATGATCGTTGTCGCGATCATCGGCATTCTGGCGGCGATCGCCATTCCGGCCTACCAGGACTACACGGTCCGCTCGCAGGTCACGGAAGGCCTGAACCTGGCCTCTGACGTGAAGGCCGGCGTTGCCGAGATCTTCGCCCAGACCGGCACGTTTACGGGCATCGACTCGGGCACGCAGGGTCTGCCGGACGCGACCGACAAGGCCGGCAAGTACGTGACCGGCGTTGAAGTGGCTGACGGCGTGATCACGATCACGTTCGGCAACGATGCGAATGCGAACATCGACGGCGAGACGCTGTCACTGACCCCCGGCACGAACCCGAACGACGACGTCGTTTGGCAGTGCGGTGAGTTCGTGATGTCTGGCGCGGGCCTCTCGATGCAGGCTGCCGGCGACACGACGGTTCTCGACAAGTACCTGCCGTCGTCCTGCCGCGACAACTCGTAATCGATCAAGCCTTTCAGGCTGGAAAAGCCCCTCTCCGGAGGGGCTTTTCTTTTGGGGGCCGCTTTTTGCGAGAAGGGTCACGCAGGCCCCGGCGGCCCTGTGCCACCATCACCGAAGATTTGACAATTGCCGCGTGGACCGATCTGGGTAGACTATGGCCGTTTCCGTCGCTTCCCACCTCAAGCTAACTTCATGAACGACAACGCTTCTTTGGCGCTCGGCGGCTCGCCCCGCTCCGGGCTCGGCGGCCTGCCGCAGCGGCTCGTTCAGGACGGGCTGGTGGACGAGTCCGCGATGCTGTCGGCCATCGCTGACGCGAAGGACCGCAAGACCAGCGTCGTCACGCAGCTCGTCAACAAGGGCATCGCCAACGCGCGCGACATCGCGATCGCCGCTGCCAACGAATTCGGCGTCCCGCTGATCGATCTCGACGCAATGGTGATCGACCTCGACACCATGAAGCTGGTCAGCGACAAGCTGCTGGCCAAGCATCGCGTGCTGCCGTTGTTCCGCCGCGGCAAGCGGCTGTTCCTCGCCGTCTCCGATCCCACCCACCTCTCTGCGATCGACGAAATCAAGTTCGCGACCGGGATGGGCATCGAGGCGATCGTCGTCGAGGACGACAAGCTGCAGAAGACGCTCGACAAGGCGATCGAGCAGGCCGATACCTCGATGCCGAATCTCGGCGACGACGAGGGCGTCGATCTCGAGAATCTCGAAACCTCCGGCGGCGATCCCGAACTCGAAGACGACAACAGTGACGTCGAAGACGCGCCGATTGTCCGCTTCGTCAACAAGGTGCTGCTCGATGCGATCCGTCGCGGCGCCTCGGACGTGCACTTCGAGCCTTACGAAAAAGTCTATCGCGTGCGCTATCGCATCGACGGCATCCTGAAGGAAGTCGCCTCGCCGCCGGTGCAGCTCGCACAGAAGATCTCGGCGCGCGTCAAGGTCATGTCGCGCCTGGACATCGCCGAGCGCCGCGTGCCGCAGGACGGCCGCATCAAGATGAAGCTCTCCAAGACGAGAGCGATCGACTTCCGCGTCTCGAGCTGCCCGACGCTGTTCGGCGAGAAGATCGTGCTGCGTATTCTCGATCCATCGTCGGCGATGCTCGGCATCGATGCCCTCGGTTACGAAGGCTTCCAGCGCGATCTGTACCTGAAATACCTCGCCAAACCCCAGGGCATGATCCTGGTCACGGGCCCTACCGGCTCGGGCAAGACGGTGTCGCTGTACACCGGCCTGAACATTCTCAACCGCGAAGACACGAACATCTCAACGGCAGAAGATCCGGCGGAAATCAACCTCCCCGGCGTGAACCAGGTGAACGTGAACCCGAAAGTGGGTTTGACTTTCGCCGCCGCGCTGCGCGCCTTCCTGCGCCAGGATCCGGATGTCGTGATGGTCGGCGAAATCCGCGACCTCGAAACCGCCGAGATCGCAATCAAGGCGGCGCAGACCGGCCACTTGGTACTCTCGACGTTGCACACGAACGATGCGCCGCAGACCCTGACCCGCCTGATCGACATGGGCGTGAAGCCGTACGCGATCGCGACGTCCGTGTCGCTGATCATCGCGCAGCGGCTTGCGCGCAAGCTCTGCAACACCTGCAAGACCTTGATCGACATCCCCGCCGAAGCCCTGCTCAAGGAAGGATTCTCCGAAGAGGATGTGGCCGCGGGCATCAAGGCCTACGGCCCCAAGGGCTGCCCGAGCTGCAGCGACGGCTACAAGGGCCGTCTCGGCATCTATCAGGTCATGCCGGTCACGGACTCCATCGGCCGCATCATCATGGAAGGCGGCAACGCCATCGACATCGCCGACGAGGCAAAACGCCTCGGCGTCTGGGACCTGCGTCGCGCGGGCCTCGAGAAAGTGAAGGTCGGCGCGACGAGTCTGGAAGAAGTCAACAGCGTCACCATCGATTAGTAAACGAGAATTCCTATGGCACAGGCAGCAAGCAGCACCCAGACGCTCAAGACGCTCCGCAAGGACGTCGCGTACAACTGGCAGGGCAAGGACAAGCAGGGCAAGTCCGTGCGCGGCAAGCTGCTCGCCACGGACGAAAAGGCACTGCGCGCCGAACTGCGCCGCAAGGGCATCGTGCTGGACAAAGCCAGCAAGCAGATCACGATGTTCCAGGGCGGCGGCAAGGTGAAGCCGGAAGACGTCGCGATCTTCAGCCGCCAGCTCGCCACGATGCTGGCCGCCGGCATTCCGCTGGTGCAGGCGTTCGAGATCGTCGGCAACGGCAATGACAACCCCGCCATGCAGAAGCTGATTCTCGACATCAAGGCGGATGTGGAAGGCGGCACGTCGCTGCATGAAGCCCTCGCGCGCCATCCGTTGTATTTCGACGATCTGTACGTGAACCTGGTCGAGGCCGGCGAGCAGGCCGGTGCGCTCGAATCGCTGCTCGACAAGATCGCGACGTACAAGGAAAAGACTGAAGCGCTCAAGAAGAAGGTCAAGAAGGCGTTGTTCTACCCGGCCGCGGTGCTCGTGGTGGCCGTCGTCGTGACCATCATCCTGCTCGTGTTCGTGATCCCGCAGTTCGAATCGCTGTTCAAGGGCTTCGGCGCCGAGCTGCCGGCCTTCACGCAGTTCGTCATCGATATGTCCAAGTTCATCCAGGCCAAGGGCGTATTCATCGCTGCGGTACTCTTTGGCGCGGGCTACGCATTCTTCTATTTCAAGAAGCGCTCGAAGAAGATGCGAGAGACGCTGGACCGCATCGCACTGAAGCTGCCGATCATCGGCCCGATCCTGAACAAGGCGGCGATCGCACGTTACGCGCGCACGCTCTCGACGATGTTCGCGGCCGGCGTGCCGCTGGTGGAAGCACTGACCTCAGTCGCGGGCGCCACCGGCAACATCGTCTACGAAAACGCGGTGCTGCGCATGCGCGACGAAGTTTCCACCGGCACGCGACTCCAGCAGGCCATGGAGAACACCGGCATGTTCCCGAACATGGTGATCCAGATGGTGGCGGTCGGCGAAGAAGCCGGTGCGCTCGATGAGATGTCCGGCAAGGTCGCCACGTTCTACGAAGCCGACGTCGACAACGCCGTGGACAGCATGTCGAGCCTGCTCGAGCCGCTGATCATGGCGATCCTCGGCGTGCTGGTCGGCGGCCTCGTCATCGCGATGTACCTGCCGATCTTCAAGCTCGGCGCGGTCGTCTGACGCGACGGCTGTGCTCGCACTGCTGGCCGCATCGCCGGGCCTGCTGATCGGCGTATGCCTCGTGCTGGGGCTGCTGGTCGGCAGCTTCCTGAATGTGGTCGTGCATCGCGTGCCGATCATGCTGAACCGCGAGTGGGCGGCGCAGTGTGCGGAACTCGCGGGCAGCGAGCCGGCCGCCCAGCCGAAGTACAACCTGATCTCGCCGCGCTCTGCCTGCCCGGCCTGCCAGGCGCCGATCACCGCCGCGCAGAACGTGCCGGTGATCAGCTGGCTCGTGCTGCGCGGGCGCTGCGCGAACTGCCAGGCATCGATCAGTGCCCGCTATCCGCTGGTCGAACTGCTGACTGGCCTGATGTCCGCAGCCGTCGCCTGGAAGTTCGGCTACGGCGCGCCGCTCGCGATGGCGCTCGGCATCACCTGGACGCTGATCGCGCTGACCTTCATCGATCTCGACACCCAGCTGCTGCCGGACAGCCTGACGCTGCCGCTGCTGTGGGCGGCGCTGGCCGCGAGCCTCTGGGCGACGACGGGTGCGGCGATGCCCGTCGATCCGCGCACGGCGCTGATCGGCGCGATCGCAGGCTATCTGTCCCTTTGGAGCGTGTTCCATCTGTTTCGGTTGATCACCGGCAAGGAGGGCATGGGCTATGGCGACTTCAAGCTGCTCGCGGCCCTCGGCGCCTGGCTTGGCTGGCAGATGCTGCTGCCGATCATCTTGATGTCGGCCATGGTCGGCGCGATCGTTGGAATCGTCATGATCTGGCGCTTCGGTCGCGATCGTCAGGTGCCGATGGCTTTTGGCCCGTATCTGGCCGCCGCGGGCTGGATCATGCTGATGTTCGGCCACGAGATCGTGGATCGCTACCTGGGACTGTTCCGGCCCGTTTCATGACCCTGCACGTCGGGCTCACCGGAGGCATCGCGAGCGGCAAGAGCACCGTGGCGCGGCTGTTCGCAGCCCGCGGTGTGCCCGTCATCGACACCGACGATCTCGCCCGTGAGGCCGTGGCGCCCGGCAGCGACGGCCTGGCCGCCGTCGTCGCGCGTTTCGGTCCCGGCTTGCTTGCGGCGGATGGCAGCCTCGACCGCCGCGCGCTGCGCCGGATCGTGTTCGAATCCGAATCTGAGAAAGCCCGGCGCGATCTCGAGGCCATTACCCACCCGCGCATCCGTGCGCTGCTGACGCAGCGCTCGAGCGAGGCCGGCGGCGCCTACCAGATCTGGGTGATTCCCCTGCTGGTCGAAGGCAAGGGACGGGTCCGGGTGGACCGGGTGCTGCTGGTCGACTGCCCCGAAGCGCTGCAGATCGAACGCGTGATGCAACGCGATGGCAGCAGCCGTGAGCAGGCCGAGGCGATCCTCGCCGCGCAGGCCTCCCGCGCCGAGCGACTGTCGGCAGCGGACGACGTGATCGTCAACGATGGCGACCCGGCAAGGCTCGAAGCCCGTGTCGCCGAGCTGCATCAGATCTACCTCGAAGGTTTACGCACCCGGAGCGGGTGACGCAGAATAGCGTGATGACTGAAGAGGCCATCGAGACGGGGGCGCCCGCTGCAGTCGCAGCCGCGCCGGTCGTGTTCGAGCAGCCGCTGAACGAGCGGATGCGCACCTTCCTGCGCCTCGATTTCCTCTACAACCAGGCGCTCTACCACAACCAGGCGCGCAGCCAGTGGGGCAGCCGCGCCGCCGTGGACAGCCTGCTCGACATCCTTGCAATCACCTCGCGCGGCGACACGCGCGCGGACGTGCTGAAGGAACTCGAGCGCCAGCTTGCCCTGCTGAACGATTTCCAGAGCAAGCCCGGCGTCGACACCGCGCGCCTGCGCACCGTGATCTCGAACCTGCTGCGCCTGCGCGCGGATCTGCTCGGCACGGGATCGGCCTACCTCGCCCCGTTGAAGGATTCGGAGTTCCTGAACGCGATCCGGCATCGCAGCGCGATTCCGGGCGGCACCTGCGAGTTCGACCTGCCGGATTTCTGCTTCTGGCTGAGCCAGCCGGCGGAGCTGCGCATCGAGACCTTCGCCGCCTGGCTCGCGATGCTGCGGCCGCTGTGCGATGCGATCGCGGAGCTGCTGTGGCTGACGCGACAGAACGGCCGGGCGCGGCGCGAGATCGCGCGCGGCGGCATTTATCACGTCACCTTCGATCGCGAGACGCCAGTGCAGCTGCTGCGCATCGCGGTACCTGGCGATCTCGGCCTGTATCCGGAAATCAGCGGCAGTCATTACCGCAGCAGCGTGCGCTTCGTCTCCTGGCTCGGCCCGACCGAGAGACCAAAGCAGGCCGAGGGCGACATCGCCTTCGAGCTCACCTGCTGCACCTGACTCGAGCCAGCGCCCGCCATGGCGACCGTCCAATGCCCGACCTGCTCGCGGCGGATCGAATGGGGCCCGGATTTCCCGTACCGCCCATTCTGCAGCGAGCGCTGCAAGATGGTCGACCTCGGTGCCTGGCTCGCGGAGGAACGGCGCATTCCAGGACCCTCGGCCGCCACTGAATTCCCCGACGATGGCGGCGTCGACCCGCGCGATGCCGAGGACACCCGATGAAGCTGTATACCAATGCGTTCGCCCCGAGCCCGCGCCGCGTACGCATGTTCGCCGCCGAAAAGGGCATTGCGCTGACGCTGGTGGAACTCGATATCTCGAAAGGCGAGACGCAGTCACCCGCTTATCGGCAGGTGAATCCGACCGGCGAGACGCCAGTGCTGGAGCTCGATGACGGGTCGCGCATCGGCGAATCGCTCGCAATCTGCCGCTATCTCGAAGCGCTGCAGCCCGAACCGAATCTGCTGGGCACGACGCCGCTCGAGCGCGCGCAGATCGAAGCAGCAGCGCTGCAGTTGATGTTCCGCGCCTACGTGCCGTCGACCCATGCCTTCCGCCACACGCACAAGTTCTGGGCGGACAAGATCCAGCAGGTGCCCGAGTACGGCGTGCTGGCGCGCGAGCAGGTGCTCGCCGAATGGCAGCGCATCGATGCACTGCTCGGCACGCGCGCCTTCGTCGCCGGCGATCGTTTCACGCTGGCCGACATCGTCGCGTTCACGACGCTCGACTTCGGCAAGCCCGGCGGCATCCGCCTGCAGCCAGAGCAGGCGAACCTCAAGCGCTGGTACGACGCGATCGCGGCACGACCGAGTGCGCAAGCCTGATGCAACCGGACTTCTGGCTCGAGCGCTGGCAGCGCAACGAAATCGGCTTCCATCAGCCGGCGCCGCACCGCGCGCTCGCGCGCCATTGGGCCAGCCTCGGGCTGCCGCGCAGCAGTCGCGTACTGGTGCCGCTCGCAGGCAAGAGCAGCGACATGCTGTGGCTCGCCGCTGCGGGGCATCACGTGGTGGGCATCGAACTCGCGGAGCTCGCGGTGCGCGCATTCTTCGACGAGAACGCACTCGCGCCGAAGATCACCGAGCATGGCGCCTTGCGGTGCTTCAGCGTCGAGGGCCTCGACCTCTGGTGCGGCGACGTATTCGCCATCGGAACCACCGAGGTGGGCAGGGTCGCTGCGGTGTTCGATCGCGCCGCACTCGTCGCGCTGCCGCCGGAGCTTCGCCAGCGCTACGTTGCGCATCTCGATGCCATCACCCCGCCCGGTACGCGCACGCTGCTGATCACGATGGAATATTCCCAGACGGAGATGCCGGGGCCGCCGCATGCGGTGCTCGAAGACGAGGTACGCGTGCTGTACCGCACTCACGCCATCGAACTGCTCGAGCGCGACGACGCGATGGCGGACTTCCCGAAGTTCGCGCAACGCGGCGTCACGCGGCTCAGCGAAGCGATCTACCGCTGCATTAAGTCCTAAAGCCATTGCGACGCGCGAGCTGCGCGCTGATGATCCCGACTGCTCCGCCGGGCATAGACCCGACTCCTCACAAGAGAGCCGTCGATGAAGGCTTCCCCTTTGGCCGCCATGGCGGCGCTCGCGCTGCTGTGTGGCTGCAGCACGCTCACTCCGGGCGCCCCGACGACGGCCGCGGGCCGGGTCGGCGTGAGTTCGTTCGCCGACTCGCTGGCCGCCTGCCGCTTTTTCCGTGGCGGCCGGCCCGGCGCGGGCCGCGAGCGCGCGGCCAGTGACCCCTCGATCGAGGACTGCCTGCGCCGCCGCGGCTGGGGCGCCGATGGCAGCCCGACGCTGGACCAGCTACTCGGCCATCCCTAGTTCGGCCATTCCCAGTGCCGTCGCGACGAACGCCAACTGGTCCGCGAAGTCTTCGATCTGCATCCACACGGGTTTGCCGGCGCCGTGTCCTGCGCGAGTCTCGATGCGGATCAGCACGGGGTTGGCGCAGCCCTGCGCGCGTTGCAGTTCGGCCGCGAATTTGTAGCTATGCCAGGGCACGACGCGGTCGTCACGATCTGCGGTCGTGACCAGCGTCGGCGGATAGCAGACGCCTGCGCGCACGTTGTGCACCGGTGAATACGCGCGCAGCGCGCGGAATTCCGCAGGATCCTCGGACAGTCCGTAGTCCGAAGACCACTGGCGCGCGTTGGCGCTCGCGGTGTGATAGCGCAGCATGTCGAGCACACCCACGCCCGGCAGCGCCGCACCGAACAGGTCTGGACGCTGCAGCAGCGTCGCACCGACCAGCAGTCCGCCGTTCGAGCGGCCGGAGATCGCGAGCTTTTTCGGTGAGGTCCAGCCCTCGCGGATCAGGTATTCCGCGGCGGCGATGAAATCATCGAACACATTCTGCTTGCGCAGGCGCATGCCGGCCTCGTGCCAGGCCAGGCCATATTCGCCACCGCCACGCAGATTCGCCTCGACATACACACCGCCCATTTCGAGCCAGGCGATGGTCTGGGGCCGGAACGTCGGTGTCAGCGAGACGTCGAAACCACCATAGCCGTACAGCATCAGGGGCGTGTCTGCGCTGCGCGCGACGTCCCGGCGATACGTGATGAACATAGGCACACGCGTGCCGTCGCGGCTCGAATAGAACTGCTGCTCCGTGACGTAGCGCGAGGTGTCGGCCGGCAGCTTCGGTTCGCGCAGCAGCGTGGCCTGGTTCGAACTCGCATCGAGCCGCCATATCTGACCGGGACGCAGGTAGTCCGCATAGCTGAAGAAGGTCTCGCCATCCAGCGTGTTGCCCGGGAACCCGCCGACGCTGCCGAGCCCGGGCAGCGGCACGTCGCCGATCAGACGCCCGTCCGTTCCGTAGATCTTCGCGATGCTGCGCGCGTCGCGCACATAGGTCACCACCAGACGTCCGCCGACGAGGCTGGAGCTTTCAAGCTTTGCCTCCGACTGCGGCACCACTTCGCGCCAGAACTCGCGCTGCGGCCGTCGCACATCGACCGCAACGATGCGGCCGCGCGGTGCATTCGCCGTCGTCTGCACGTAGAAGGTGTCGCCCTCGTTGCCGATCACCGTATAGAGCGCATCCCAGGCGGCGAACAGCGGTTGGCGCAGCGCCGCCGGATTCGCAAGATCGATCAGGTCGACGCCATTGGTCACGTAGCCGTCGAACAGCGACACGATCAGCCAGCGGCCATCGTCGCTGACGCTCGCAGAGGGCGCGCGCGTGGGATGGTCCGTCACGGCATAGACTTGTTCGTCGGCACCCTGCTCACTGCCGAGTCGGTGGCGATGGACGATGGGCTGTGCCTGGTCGTCGCCACGGGATTCACGGTGCGACTCCGCCGCGGAGCCTGTCGCGGCGCGGGCTGGATAGCGGCTGTAGTACACGGCCGCGCTGTCCCGCGACCAGGACAACTCCCAGAATTTCGTGAAGCGCAGTTCATCGGGCAGATCGACGCCGTCGGACACGCGCCGGAAGCGCCAGATATCCCAGTCCGTGCCGCCGTCCGACAACGCATAGGCGACGAGCTTGCCGTCGGGACTCGGCACGAAACGCGACAGCGCGATCGTCGCATCGTCACGCGTGGCGTTGGGATCGAACAGCACGCGGCCGAGACTGCCGGCATCGTCCGCCACATGCAGCACGCTCTGGTTCTGCTTGCCGTCGTTGCGCAGATAGAAGTAACGCCCGCCCTCGCGACGCGGCACGCCGAAACGCTCGTAGCTCCACAGCTGCGTGAGTCGCGTCTTCAAGGCCTCGCGCTGCGGCAACGCTTCGAGCCATGGCTGGGCGAGCGCGTTCTGCGCCTCGACGAAGGCGCGGGTCGCGGGCGTTTCCGCCGCCTCGAGCCAGCGGTAGGGATCTGCCACCGAGACGCCGTGATAGACATCCACGACATCGCCACGCGGCGCTGCGGGATAGGCCAGCGGCGTCGTCGAGGCACAGCCCGACAGCACGGCGCCGCTAGTCATGGCGAGCAGCCCCGTCACGGCCAGCTTCGTCAAGTGGCAGTCTTCCATCATGGTCCCTACACTCCGAGTCCCGATTCGTCATTGTAGCCAACGGCCAGAGAGGCTCTGCATGCGCCATTGTCGCCGTTTTCCAGGATTCGTTCTGCTGCCGCTCGCCCTGCTGGGCGCCAGCGTCTGGGCCGCGCAGGCCGCCGCGCCGCCGGCCGGATCTGCGCTCACCATCGAACGCATGTTCGCCGCGCCGGAGCTGTCCGGGCAGGCGCTGCGCAATCCGCGCTTCTCGCCAGATGGCCGCCTCGTCACTTACCTGCAGGGCGCCGCGGACGACAAGGATCGCCTGGATCTGTGGGGCTATGACCTCGGCCGACGTGAGCACCGCAAGCTCGTCGATGCACGCAGCCTGGTGCCGCAGGAGCGCCGGTTGTCCGCCGAAGAGGAGCAGCGCCGCGAGCGGCAGCGGATCTCCTCGCTGGCCGGTATCGTGGACTTCGAGTTCTCGGCAGATTCACGCTATCTGCTCGTGCCGCTCTCCGGCGATCTCTATCTCTACGACCTGCGCGCACCGGCGGCCCACGCCGTGCGCCAGATCACGCGGACCGAAGCCTTCGAGACGGACGCAAAATTCTCGCCGCGCGGCCGCTACGTCAGCTTCGTGCGCGACCAGAACCTCTACGCCATCGAACTGGCCACCGGGCGCGAAATTGCGATCACGAAGGATGGCGCGGGCCTCGTGTCCTTCGGGGTGGCCGAGTTCATCGCGCAGGAGGAGATGGACCGCTCCACCGGTTACTGGTGGTCGCCCGATGAATCGCGCATCGCGTACGCGCGTGTCGATGAATCGACGGTCGATGAAATCGAACGCTTCGAGATCAACGCCGACGACGTGCGTGTCGTGCGCCAGCGTTATCCCGCCGCAGGCCGTCCGAATGCGAAGATCGATCTGTTCGTCCAGGACGTCGCCAGCGGCATCGCGCGCGCCGTCGAGGCCCGCGACGAATATCTCGCGCGCGTGGCATGGTTCCCGGACGGCGACGCGCTGGCCGTCCAGACCCACAGCCGTGACCAGAAGACCCTGGTGCTGTGGCGCGTAGACGCTGCGTCCGGCCGCGCGAGCGCATTGATCACCGAGCGCAGCGATACCTGGGTGCCACTCCACGACGAGCTGACGTTCCTGCCTCGCACGCGGCAGTTCATCTGGGCCTCCCTGCGCAGTGGCTACAAGCACCTGTACCTCTACGACGAGGACGGCCGCGCACGCGGCGCGCTGACCGCCGGCGACTGGATGGTCGTCGGAGATGATGACCGTCGTGCGATCCGCGGCGTCGATGAGACGCGAGGGCTCGTGTATTTCATGGCCAATCGCGACACGCCGATCGAGCGGCATTTGTACGTGGTGCCGCTGCGCCCCGCGCCTGAAGGCATCGCACCTGCTGCACCGCGGCGCCTCACGTCCGGTGCCGGCTGGCATGCCGTCAGCATGTCCCGCGATACGCGGTCCTGGCTGGATACTTTCTCGGATCCCGACGCGCCGCCATCGCTGACGCTGCGGCGCATCGACGGCACGGCCGTCGCAACGCTGGTGGCGAACCGCCTCGACGCCACGCATCCCTATGCGCCCTACCTCGGCTCGCATCTGCAAACTGAATTCGGCGTGCTGAAGTCCGAGGATGGCCAGGACCTGCACTGGCAGATGCTGCGGCCGCGCAATCTCGTGCCGGGACGGAAGTATCCCGTCATCGTCGATCTCTACGGCGGCCCGGGCGTGCAGCGCGTGCGCCGCGCGTGGATGGGCGGTGGTCGTACCAACGAGGGATATTTCCGCCAGATCCTGGCGCAGAGTGGCTACGTGGTGTTCACGCTGGACAATCGGGGCAGCGGCCTGCGCGGCACCGCCTTCGAGGCGGCACTGTATCGGCGCATGGGGATCGTCGAAGTGGACGATCAGGTGCGTGGCGTCGAGTACCTGCGCAGCCTGCCCTTCGTCGATGCCGCGCGGGTCGGCGTCTCGGGCTGGAGCTATGGCGGCTACATGGCGCTGATGTGCGCGCTGCGCGCTCCGCAGTACTTCAGCGCTGCCGTATCCGGAGCACCGGTCACGGACTGGGCGCTGTACGACACGCACTACACCGAGCGCTACATGGGCACGCCACAGGACAATGCCGCGGGCTATGCCGACAGCAGCACGCTCGCGCATGCCGCCGCCCTGCAGGACCCGCTGCTGCTGATGCACGGCATGGCCGACGACAACGTGCTGTTCACGAACAGTACTGCGATGATCAAACGCCTGCAGGATGCGAACAAGCCCTTCGATGTCATGGTGTACCCGGGCAGCAAGCATGGCCTGCTGCGCTTCGCGGCCACTGGCCCGCACGGCTATGCTGCGATCAAACGGTTCTTCGATTCGACACTGGGCCAATCAAAATGAGATCACTGTCCCGACTGTTCGGCAGCAACCGCGCCTGGGCCGAGGAAATGCGGCAGCAGGACCCGGAGTTCTTCAACAAGCTCGTGGGCCAGCAGTCACCGGATTACCTGTGGATTGGCTGCGCCGACAGCCGCGTGCCGGCGAATGAAATCGTCGGGCTGCTGCCGGGTGAGCTGTTCGTGCATCGCAACGTCGCCAATGTCGTCGTCCACACGGATCTCAACTGTCTGTCCGTGCTGCAGTACGCCGTTGATGTGCTCGACGTCGAGCACGTGATCGTCTGCGGCCACTACGGCTGCGGCGGCGTGCAGGCCGCGCTCGATCATCGCCGCCTCGGCCTGATCGACAACTGGCTGCGTCACGTGCAGGACGTCATGAAAAAGCACCGCAGCGCGCTCGACGACATCGCCGATCCCGTGCAGCGCCTGAACCGCCTGTGCGAACTGAACGTGATCGAGCAGGTGTTGAACGTCTGCGAGACGACGATCGTGCAAAGCGCGTGGGATCGCGGCAAGGCCCTCGAGATCCACGGCTGGGTCTACGGCCTGCAGGATGGCCAGCTGAAGGATCTCTCCGTCTGCGTGAAGAGCCCGCAGGAGTTCCAGCAGGTGTATCGATCGGTGATCGAATCGCGCTAGCGCAGCTTGATCTTCCCGCCGCCGACCGGGCCACCACCGACGTCCGGCACGACGATCCGCGAGGCCTGTTCACGGCGCATTTCGCGGGCTTCCTCGATGGCCTGCTCGAGCGCCTGCTTGACGGCGTCCGGGAACAGCGCAATGGCCTGATCGAGCGACTCCGCTTCGATCTCGAACATCAGCGGCAGCACGCCGCCCGGCGTCATCAGCTGGGTCTGGCCGGCGTAGAGCACATGCCGTGTCGGATCCTCTGCGCCACTGGGTGTCACCGGAATCATCCGGCGCAGCGTGCCTGCGCGCCGATCCGTGAAGACTTCCTCGCGGTACATGTCGCTCGCGTCGAGCTTGATTTCCGGCAAACCTTGATCCTGCTGGGACATAACAGATTCCGTCGCTGTGAGTGTTCGTGTTGGGAAAGCGTTGAGCGATAGCAGCTCAGCTCGCGGGGCGCGCGTGCTGCTCGCAGATCGAATCGATCGTAGCCGGCGCGCCGGTCTGGTGGATCAAGGCCTTCTTGCGGAAGAAGCGCAGGTAACCGGCAGGACCCATGCGCGAACCACCCATGCCGGAGAGTTTGAACGAGTGCTTCTCGGCCTCGTGCACGAAGGCGGTGAGCGAGCCATCGTTCAGGCTGATGCCACCGGCATCGATCTGCCGCCCGAGAGCTTCGGCCTCTTCCAGGCTTCCCGCGATGACCGCGGCAGACAAACCGTACACGCCCTCGTTCGCGAGTTCGATCGCCTGCTCGACGGAGTCATAGGCCATCACCGGCATCACGGGACCGAAGGTTTCGTCCGTCATGATCTGCATGCGGTGGTCGACATCCACGAGCACCGTGGGCCGCAGCCACTTGCCACCGTGATCTTCGATCACACCACCCGCGAGCAC
>ERZ795044.2985-NODE-2985-length-14473-cov-6.360938_pt1 | contig 14473 bp, 9 predicted proteins | sample MGYA00375128_ERZ795044 | MGnify/ENA primary metagenome ERZ795044 (study PRJEB30173, sample SAMN05720213) | anaerobic digester metagenome | isolation source: active sludge of municipal wastewater-treating anaerobic digesters | place: USA | collected 2014-12-22 ... | reverse complement strand
AAGTGGTTCGCACTGGCAGCGAGGTCAGGGTCTTCTACAACGGCACGCCCAGCAATGATCGTGACGTTCAAGCCGCAGCCGCCCTGGTCGCCGACGGCTACCGGATGTTCCTGACCGGCCCGTTCTATTTTCTCAGCGGCAACCTGCAACTTGAGCTGGCCGGCAGCGAAACGGTTGAAGGCCGCCTCTGCGACCTGATCGTCGCCGTCCGCCGTCCGGGCAATGGCCTGTCGGCGGAAGATCGCTACCTGCTCTATATTGATCAGGAAAACCGATTGCTGCGCCGCGTTCGTTTCAGCCTCGAAGGCATGGAATCAACGCAGGGTGCCATCGCCGAAATCGACTTTTTCGATCACCGTGAAATCGCCGGCGTCACCTGGCCCACCCGCTTTTTCGAGCGCCTGCGCAAACCCATTCCCAACCTGCCGGTGCACGATTGGCGGCTAATCGGGCTGGAGGTCAATCGTGGCTTTGCTGCGGTCGACCTCAATGGCGCGGCCTTTTCCGGCAAGGCGCTGGCGCCAGCCAAACCAATTGAATAAGCCGGGCGCTTGATCGCTCGCTAGAAACGACGGTTGAATCAGTCAGTAAATCCAGCCTGACTCAACCTGTCGCCACTGCACTAATCTCCAGTGCATCGCGCAACACCGCTTCAAGCAGGCGGCGGCTGTCGGTTTGGGTGGTGGTGAGCTGGGTTTCGAGTTGGTCGCAGAGCGCCATCAGTTGATCGACTCGGGCGACGATGCGATGTTGTTCGGCGGGGGGTGGGAGGGGAACGAAGAACGAAGCCAACCCTTTCCCAGTGAAGTGCTTAATGCCAACGCCGGTAAAGTATGAAGAAAGCCTACCGCTGTCTGCCGCTTGACGAAGGACATTCACGAAGTAATGTGAATTCACTTCCTTTGTGAACCGAACCCTGTGGATGGCTTTCTGAAAATAGATATTGCCCTCTCTCTCATCCCACACGGCTGCACGCCCCGGTTCGCCACCCTCGCAAATGAGTACATCGCCCTTGTGAAGCGAAAATTCATCAAGTTCCGAGTCTTCAAAGCGCATTTCTAGTACATCTGACAAGTTGAAATCGAACCACCGGACGTTGACGTTTCGTAGGTAGCGACGGGGTGTGCCTTTATTCTTGGCTTTATCCAGCATTTTTCCAAGTCGAGTTTCAGCAACCTCACCAACGGTTGTCCAGACCCATCCAGTTGGTATTGAAAATGGTGTGGCGCTATTTTTTTCTAGTTCTCGTCGCTTGAGCAAATCCGTCGCCAGTTCGTCGTTGGTGTCTTGAACAACGAGGCGGCCACGGACGGCGAGGTTGAGGATGGTTTGGCGCAGTTGCTTGATGTGTTCCGGGCGGGTGCTGAGGCGCGACAGGTGGTAGAGGTGAAAGCGGGCAGCGTCGAGCAAGCTGGTTGCGGTTTGGGCTTCCTTGACGGTTTCGGCGGCGGCAGGAGCGGTGCCGATACGGTTCAAACTGGCCGCCACCAGCCGGTCGCGCCGCACCTCGCGTTCGATCTGCGCCGCCGCCAATTCGTCGCACAACGCCATCAGTTCATCGACCTTGGCAACGATGCGGTGTTGTTCGGCGAGGGGCGGGAGGGGAATGTGTGCCGGTGCCATTCTCTTTAATGTGACGCGGGGAATCGCTGCCCCTTTCATGAACCCACGCATCTGACCGTAGAAGAACGGGGAACGGAGAAACTCGACTACAAGGCGATTGTTCAAACAAGTCGAAAGCTTTAGCAGTGCCACGCTTGAAAGCATACTGAACGGCTGATCAAGGTTGTTGATTGTGACTACGCCAGTTGTCGCGCCATCTTTGATGTAAAGGATGTCGCCTTTCTCAGGGTTGCAGCGACCATAGATTTCTGAGTGAACCTCAGCCGAGACATAAGTTATGTTTGTGACCGAAATACCCTCCGGCTTAATGTTCTTCGCAGTTACATACATGAATTCACCTTCCGGCTCGTTTGGAGGCGAATGGTGCGTACCGTCAGTAAGCTTTGTCAGCACATGAGAAAGCCGTACCCAGCACCACGAAGCAGGAATTTTAAACAGTTCATCGCTAGCATTAACTTCCGAGAGTTGCTCCTGCTTCCTTATTGCTCCCACCTTCACCAACCTAGTTTTCTCCGCCTGAATCCGCTTCAACAACTCTGCCGCCGGTTCATCGCTCGGGTCTTGTTCCACCAGCTTCCCCCGCACCGCCAGATCCAGAATGAACCGCCGCAAGCGCGCCACTGCGTCCGGGGCTTCACTAATGCGGTCGAAATGCGCCAACAGTTGTGTCGGGTTCATGCCTCGGCGTCCTCGTCCGGGGCATTTTGCAGATAGAACTCATGCAGCTTGGCTTGCAGTAGCGCCTTGTCCGGCAACTGCGTCTGGTATTCGGCGATCAGTGCCGGGGAGAGGCTGCGGCTCAGGGCGTATTCGACAACTTCATCGTCCTTGCTGGCGCAGAGCAAAACGCCGATGGCGGGCTGTTCGTGCGGTTTTTTTGCATCACGGTCGAGGGCTTCGAGATAAAAGCCCAGTTTGCCGAGGTATTCCGGCTCAAATCGTCCAACTTTCAATTCAATGGCAACAAGGCAATTCAGGCCGCGATGGAAAAACAGCAGGTCGAGCGCGAAGTCGCGCCCACCGACTTGCAGCGGGTATTCGCTGCCGAGAAAACAGAAATCCCGGCCCAGCTCGATTAGAAAATCCTTGAGGCGCTGCAACAAACCGCGCTGCAAATCGGCTTCGGCGTGGCTTTCCGGCAGGTCGAGAAATTCGACCAGATAGCTGTCTTTGAAGATGCTCAAAGCGTCGGGGTGAATTTGTGTCACCAGCGGTGTCACTTTTACCGGGTTAAGTACGGTGCGCTCGAACAGGGCAGTTTTGAACTGGCGCTCCAGTTCGCGTTTGCTCCATCGTTCGCGAATGGCCAGTCGCAGGTAAAACTCGCGCTCTTCCGGGCGTTTGCTCTGGTTGAGGATGATGATGTTATGCGTCCAGGGTAATTGTCTCACCAGTGGTGAGACAATTACGTCCGCTTGATATGTCTCGTAAAACTGCCGCATCCGGAACAAATTTGGGCGGGTGAAACCACGCAGCCCCGGCTGGGTGCGCGCCAGATGTTCGGCTAGTTGCGCCACCACGCCATCGCCCCATTCGGCCTGCGCTATTTTGTGGCTGATGGTTTGGCCAACTTGCCAATAGAGCTCGATCAGAGTGGTGTTGACGGCTTGAACCGCCCGTTGCCGGGCGCTGGTGATCAATTGGGTGATTTCGCTGAAATCGTCCTGGTGAATGACTGTTGTACTCATCGCTGCAAAGCTTCCGCCAAAATCGCTTTCAACTGGTCGCGCAATGCGGCGGCTCTGGCTTCAGCGGCTTCGAGTTGCAGCAAAAGTTCTTGTGGGTCGCCGTGGTCGGCGGCGACGGTGTGCGGATTTTTGCAGTCGAGGTTGTAGTTGCGCGCCTTGATTTCATCGAGGCTGATTTTCCAGGCTTGTTCGGTTTCCTGCCGGTTTTCGCGCCCGGCACCGCCCCACCAATCGACGCAGCCTTGCAGGTGGTCGACCTTGATCGGCCGGGTCATGGAATAGGCTTTCTGGCCGGCCGGCACTTGGTGCTCGTAGAACCAGATGTCCTGCGTTGGCTCGCCCTTTTCAAAGAACAGCAGGTTGGTGCCGATGCTGGCGTAGGGTTTGAAGACGCTATTGGGCAGACGGACGATGGTGTGCAGGTTGCATTCTTCGAGCAGCGCTTCTTTCAGGCGGGTTTTGACGCCTTCACCGAACAGGCTGCCGTCGGGCAAGACGATGGCGGCGCGCCCGCCGTTTTTTAGCAATCGAATGAACAGGGCGAGAAAGAGGTCGGCGGTTTCCTTGGTGCGGAAGTGGGCCGGAAAGTTGGATTCGATGCCGTCTTCTTCACGCCCGCCAAAGGGTGGATTGGTCAGGATGATGTCGACCCGGTCGCTTTGGCCGTAGCTGATATAGGGCCGGGCCAGGGTGTTGTCGTGGCGAACGAAACTGGGGTCTTCGATGCCGTGCAGCAGCATGTTGGTGACGCAGAGCATGTGCGGCAGTTGCTTCTTTTCGACGGCACGCAGGCCGCTTTGCAGGGCAGCTTCGTCTTCCACTTTTTTGACGTAGCGCTCGCGCATATGGCGGATGGCGCAGGTTAAAAAACCGCCCGTGCCGCAACTTGGGTCGAACAGAATTTCGCCGGGTTTGGGGTCGATGCGATCAACCATGAAGGCGGTGACGGCGCGTGGGGTGTAGTACTCGCCTGCATTGCCGGCGCTTTGCAGGTCGTTGAGCAATTGTTCGTAAATGTCGCCGAAGTGCTTGCGTTCGGCGAGGTCGTTGAAATCGACGCCGCTGATCTTGTTGATGACCTGCCGCATGAGCTGGCCGGACTTCATGTAGTTGTAGGCATCCTCGAACACGCCTTTGACAACGCGGGCGCGGCTGGCATGGCTGCCGGTGGCGGTAAGCTCCTTGAGCGCGGGGAATAGGTCGGTATTGATGAAGGCCAGTAGCGCCTCGCCGGTCAAGCCTTCGGGGTCGGCAGCCCAGGTGCGCCACTGATATTGCTCGGGGATAGGCGAGTGGTAGTTGTCCTGCATGACTTCCAGTTGCTGGTCCTGATCGTCGATGATCTTGAGAAAAAACATCCAGCACAGCTGGGAAAGGCGCTGGGCATCGCCATCGAGGCCGGAGTCCTGGCGCATGATGTCCTGGATGGATTTGACTGCATTTCTGGCTGACATAAATTAAGCAACTTCCTGGTAAAGCGCGGCTTGCAGTTCGTGAACGGCGTTCTCGAAATTGGCTTTGCTGCCGAATTGTTTGATGAGTTGCATGGGTGTGCCCATGTCGTTGAAGGGCGGGATTTCAAGAATGTGAACGTTATCCAGCCCACTGACGACGCCCTCATCCTGATATTTGCCGAGCAGCGCTTCGAGCACGGCACGGGCTTCCTGACCGTATTTGGTAAAAATATCGCGTTTCTTGACGCTGTTGGCGCGCTCGCGACGCGTTAGCGGCGGCTGGTCGAAGGCGATGTGGCAGATCAAATCGAAGGGGTCGAGGTCTTTGCCGATTTCTTCCATTAACGGTTCGAGCAGCAAGCCTTCTTCGGCCAGTTCTTCGATCAGGGCTTCCTTGCGTTCAGTTGAGCGCCAGCGGGCGAGAAAGTTGTCGAGGCTGGCGTAGTGCGCGCGGATGGCTTTGCGGGAATAGTCGCGGAGCGATTCGGTGACGAGTTTGCCGTTTTCGTCGAGGTATTCGACGCGTTCAGTCAGCACTGTTATCGGCCTGCCGTTGATGTAAAACTTGGGTTGCGGCGGTGGAGGTGGTGGCGGTGTTGGGCCGGGCGGTAGCGGGTCTTCAAGGATTTCTTCATCCTCGCCTGGCTCGGGCGGGACGGGCTCTTCCGGATCAGCTATCGGGGGTAAATCGTCCGGCGGAGTAACCGGGTCGTCTTCGCCGGGTTCGTAGATTTGCACCGGATCACCATCGAAATCGGGGTCGGCGAAGTGGTTGGTGGCTTTACGAAAATCGACCAGATTGAAATAGTATTTTTTGGTTTCTTCATGCACCCGCGTGCCGCGCCCGACGATTTGCTTGAACTCGGTCATCGAACCGACCGCCCGATCGAGCACGATCAGGCGGCAGGTCTGGGCGTCAACGCCAGTGGAAAGCAGGCGCGAGGTGGTGACGATGACCGGGTAAGTGGACTCCGGGTCGATGAAATTGCCGAGTTGGGCCTGACCTTCGGCGTCGTCGCCGGTGACACGCATGACATAGCGTTCATTTTTGACGGCGAGGTCCTGATTTTCGATAATGAGCGCCTGGCGCAAGAGTGCTGCATGTTCGGTATCGACGCAGAAGACGATGGTTTTCTGGAAACGATTGCCGCTTTCCTTCAGGTAGTCGGAAACCCACTTGGCGACCCGCTGGGTGCGGGTGTCGATCACAATCGTGCGGTCAAAGTCCTTGATGTTGTAAATGCGGTCGTCGATGGGCAGACCGAGCTTGTCGAGTTCTCCCTTTTCAGGGCGATAGCCTTCAACATCGATGTTGAGATGCACCTTGATGACTTTGTAGGGCGCGAGGAAACCATCGCTGATGCCTTGTTTGAGGGAATAGGTATAGACCGGCGGGCCGAAGTAATGGAGGTTGGAGGCGTACTCGGTTTCCTTGGGCGTGGCCGTTAGACCGATCTGGGTGGCGCTGTTGAAGTATTCCAGTATCTCGCGCCAGGCTGAGTCTTCTGCAGCGCTGCCGCGGTGACACTCGTCAATGACGATGAGGTCGAAAAAGTCCTTTGAGAACTCGCGGTAGAGTTTCTGCCGGTCTTCGGGGCCGGTCAGCGCCCGGTACAACCCAAGATAGATTTCGTAAGAGGTGTCGATGCGGCGATGGGCATCGATGGCGGTGGTCAGTTCGATACTGCTGCCGTCGGCGCGCTCGATGGTTTTGGCGCTGGTGCTGAGCTTGGCCATGGTGGCGCCAAAAGGTCGGAAGTCATTGACCATCGTCTGGTCGATCAGAATGTTGCGGTCGGCCAGAAACAGAACGCGCTTTTGCTTACCGATCTTCCAGTCCGATTTCCAGAGTCGCCAAATAATCTGAAAGGCGGTGTAGGTCTTGCCGGTGCCGGTTGCCATGACCAGCAGGACGCGATCCTGCCCCTTGGCGATGGCCTCCACGGCTGCATTGATGGCGTTGCGCTGGTAATAGCGTGGCCCCTTGTCGCTACCATCGTCGTAATAGGGTTGCAGGACGATTTTTTCCTGCGCGGCGTCGAGTTTTTTCCACTGCCGATATTTCGACCACAATTCGGCGGGGCTGGGGAAAGCGTCGAGCGCCAGATTGCTTTCGATTGCGACGCTTTGACCGGTGCGGTCGTGAAAGACAAAGCCGTTGCCGTTGCTGGAAAACACGAAGGGAACTTGCAGCGTCGTCGCGTAATCGAGGGCTTGTTGCATGCCGTGACCATCGGCGAACTTGCTTTTCTTGGCCTCGATCAGGGCGATGGGGTAGTGCTGGAAATACAGCACAAAGTCGGCCTTTTTGGCTTTGCCTCGGCTGACCAGTTTGCCGCGCACAATGATGCGCCCTTTGGTGAACGATACTTGCCGGCGAATCTGGGTGGTTTCATCCCAACCTGACTGAATCAAGGCCGGGGTGATGAACTTGACGTTGATGTCGTCTTCGCTGAGGTGGTGTTTGTTCATTTTTCGGGCGTTTTCAGGTGGGTGGTCGCGAAAGAATCAAAGCACGCAAATATCGCTAAAAACCCGGTTCACCGCAGCTTCCGGCTGCGGATCTCTTCCGCCAGTTGAAACACTGACATGGCGTAAAAGCTGGAGCGGTTGTAGCGGGTGATGACGTAAAAATTCTCGTAACCGAGCCAGTATTCAGTTTCCCGGCCGGGCGAAACGAGGTCGATCAGTGCCACGCTGTGTTCCGCGTCGGCGCTGGTCAGGATGCCTTGCTCGGTCAGGTCGGCAACTTTCAGGCTGGGGCGGATGCCGGCTTCGATCAGGCTGCGTTGCGGTTCCACGCTGGTGCGGGCGCGGGTGGCAATCGGTTGGCCGGCAACCCAGCCGTGTTGTTCGAGAAAGCGGGCGACGCTGCCGATGGCGTCATTGACGCTGCCGGAAAGATCGACGCGTTGGTCACCGTCGAAATCCACCGCATAGCGGCGCTGGCTGCCGGGCATGAATTGCGGGATGCCGATGGCGCCTGCGAAGGAGCCTTTGACGCTGATCGGTTCGAGGCCGTTTTCGCGGGTGAGCAGCAGGAATTGCTCCAGCTCGGTGCGGAAAAAATCAGCGCGGCGTGGGTAATTGAAGGCCAGCGTGGCGAGTGCTTCGAGGATGCGGAAGCCGCCGGTATTGCCGCCGTATTCCGTTTCAACGCCAATGATGGCGACAATGATTTCTTCCGGCACGCCGTAAAGGGCACGGGCGCGGGCCAGGGTCAGTTCGTTTTCCTGCCAGAACTGGACGCCGCCGTTGATCCGGCGCTCATTCAAAAAGCGCGGCCGGTAGCGTTCCCAGGAGCGTTGCAGCGGCGAGACGGGGGGCTTGATCAGTTCCAGCACCCGTGGGTTGCTGCGGGTCTGGGCGAACTGGGCGAGCAGTTCATCGGCATTGAAGCCGTGGCGTTGTTCGAGGTCACGTGCGAAATCGATGACTGCCGGGTCATCGGCGAAAGTCTTGTTGTTGGGCGCGGCGCTGCAGAATCCGGCAACGGCGGCGAGGGTGGCAAAGAGCAGGGCGCCAAGGGTGTGTTTCAAATCCATCTCCATCAGGGGAATTGCGCGATTGCGGCGCGCAGTGTTTTCAGATCATTGTTATTTTTACCGTAGCGAGCCTGCAAATAGGCTACAACGATTCGGTTGAACGGCGCTGCCAGTTCCGGGCGTTCGCGTTGAACACGGTGGGCGAGGGCGAGCGGCGTTTCCCAGGGGGCGCAGTTTTCTTGCCTTCGCGCCAACTGTCGCAGCGCTTTATGCCACAGGCGCGTTGCCGGGTCGTGACGCGGCTTCTGGTAAAGCGTCCAGGCGGTGACGATGGCGAGCAGCAGGCTGCAGGCAATGCCGAGCACGGTGGCCAGGCTGCGCCAGTCGGTATCCGGCAGGCCGAGGCGGGACAGCAGTTCGCGCTGGCGTTGCGGGTCGTAACCCAGGATCTGCTGATTCCAGGCGTTATTGACCGCTTCCCAGCGATGGCGCAGCGTGCGCAGCCATTCGCTGCGGACTTGAATCAGCGCCGGCAAGGGCTCGCCTTCCGAGAGCGCATCGAGAATCCCGGTTTCAATGCGGGCCGGGGAAACCGCCGCCGTCGGGTCAACGCGTACCCAGCCGCGGCCTTCCAGCCAGACTTCGGCCCAGGCATGGGCATCTGACTGGCGCACCACCAGATAGCCATCAACCGGATTGCGTTCACCGCCCTGATAGCCGCCAACGACGCGGGCCGGAATGCCGGCGTTACGCATCAGAACAACGAAGGCGGCGGCGTAGTGTTCGCAGAAGCCGCGCTTGGTCTGGAAGAGGAATTCATCAACGCTGTTGCCGCCCAGTAGCGGCGGGCGCAGCGTGTAGAAAAATTCGTTGGCGAAGAGGGCGAGCGCTTTCTGGATGATGGCGCCAGGCGTCGGTTCGCTGGCCCGCCAACTGTTGGCCAATTGGCGGGCCAGCGGATTTCGGCCAGCCGGAAGCGCCAGATTACGGCGCAGCACGGCCGGATCTTCGGCGGCATTAAAACGGTAATCAAGGCTGGCTGATAGCCTGAAACGCTGCCGTGTGCTGATCGGTTGGCGCGCTGCTGCGGTCAACTCGCCATTCAGGGCAATTTCTGGTGGCAGGTTGACCGGTGCATCCAGCGCCAGCAGCCAGCGCTGGTTATGAGCTTCCAGCGTCGTTTCGTAACTGATCGGCGGCGCAATGAGTTCGAGGTGCTCGGCAGCCTGACGGCCGGGGAAGGGCCGCCAGCTAGTGCCATCGAAGTTTTCCATGACCGGGCCGCGCCAGTAAAGCTTTCCCTTGGCGGGAATCTCGCCCTCGAAACGAACGCGGAAAGCGATGTCGCCATTTTGGGCCAGACTGGAAATACTCCCTGGTGACATGGTTTCCGATAGCCCGGTCTTGCCGCTATGGGCATCCTGCGGCAAACCCCAGAGCGGGCCATTGATCCGAGGAAAGAGCACATAAAGCACGAGCATGAAGGGAATGGCCTGGGCGCTGAGCACGGCGGCGTAGCGCAAGGTGGCGCGCAATGTACTGGCCGGGCCGCCATGCAGGCGCACCAGCGTCGAAGTCACGATCCACAGCGCGGCCAAGAGCCAGAGGCCGGTCGGGATGCTTTGTGAGTTGAAAAAATGAGTGAGCAGCAGGAAATAGCCCAGCGTGACGACCACCATCGCGTCGCGCTGACTCTTTACTTCAAGCAGTTTCATCGCCATGAACATGACCAACATGGCGACCCCGGCTTCGCGCCCGAACAGCGTGCGAAATTCGAGAAAGATGCCGGCGCAACCGGCAACCACCAGTAGCGCCAGCAACCAGCGACCGGGCAGGCGCTGGTTCTGCCACCACAGCCAGCCACCCCAAAAAAGCATCAGCCCGGCAAAGGCACTCAGCCAGATGGGCTGGTGCAAAAAATGCGGCGCGATGGTGACTGCCGCCGCCGCAAAAAGCCAAGGTACGGCGGTATGGTCCAGCGCCAGGCAGGCCGGTGTGCTCATGCTTGAAAGAGGGCGAGCGCTTCGAGGCAGCGCCGTTGATGGGCGTCGCCAGCATTCGGCAGTATTTCTTGCCCGGGCAGGCGTAGACCGTAGCTGCAACCCGCAGCTTCGGCGGCCAGCACCCAGCCAGCCAGCAGGGAAAGGCGGCTTTCAAGCGCCTGCGCCGGGTCGGTGAGCGCCCAGTCGAGCTGCATTTCAACTTGGGCACCGCCGGCAAATTGCTTGACCAGCAAGGGCCGCTCGCCAGCATCGCGGGCGCTGGCCTTCCAGGCCACGTGGCGCGGCGAGTCGGCCGGCTGCCGTTCGCGAAAGCCGGCAAAGTCTTCCTGACCGCCATCGCCGCTGCGTTCGCCGCTGGTCGTGGTTGACGAGGGCGCGGGCAAAGGGGAATTGATCGGCTGCGGATAAACCAGACAGCGCATGGCGGGTTGCAGGTAACTCCAGGCGACGAAGAGGCCGAGCGGGTAGCGAGTGGCAAGGCGAACCCGCGGCAATGCCAGCCAGCCACGTTTCCGGGCGCTAACCGGGAGACTGATTTTTGCGTTTTCTTGAGGGTTGACCGCAACAATCACCGTTTGGCCGTTTTCGGCTTCCAGTTCAAGCGCCAGGCGAGCTGATGGGCGATCGTTGCCAAGGGTGAGTTGGAAGTGCGCCATTTCGCCGGTAAAAACCGGTTCGCTCCGGCCGGGCGTGATGATCAGCCCATAAAGATTACGAAAGGTATGCACCATGCCGATGATGCCCAGCCCGGCGAGCAGGAAAACCAGCGCGTGGCCGAGCGCCAGGGTGTAGTTGATGGCCCCGAGCAGCATGACGACCAAGGCCAGCGCAAAAAGCAGCCCGCCGCGCGTCGGGATAATGAAAATGCGCCGCTGCCCCAGACGCAAGGGCGCGGTGCCGTCGCTCTGCCAGCGAAACAGCTTTTGTTGCAGGGTGGCGACGATGCCCACGGTTTGATCAGGGAATGGCGACGCTGCGCATCAGGGTGCTGATTTCTTCAGCGCTGGCAAAGCCGCTGCCTTGCGCCGAACGTAGCCGGTGGCGGGCGACTGCAGGGAATACAGCTTGCACGTCATCCGGCAAAACCATCTCGCGCCCGGCCAGCCAGGCCCAGGCACGCGCAGCAGCAAGTAAGGCCAGCCCGGCGCGCGGCGAAAGGCCGTGCTGGAAGACAGGCGTCTGGCGGCTGGCTTCAACCAACGCCTGGACATAATCAATCAACGGGCCTGCCGCATAAATGGCGCCGACTTCCTTTTGCAAGGCCGGCAAATCGGCCGCCTGAACCAGCGGTAATAATTGTTCGGTACGCACCCGCTGGCCACCAGCCGCAAGCAGCGCGCGTTCGGCAGCACGATCCGGGTAACCCAGTTCGATCCGCATCAGAAAGCGGTCAAGCTGGGATTCAGGCAGCGGAAATGTGCCGATCTGGTGCGCCGGGTTCTGGGTCGCAATCACGAAAAAGGGACGCGGCAGATCCCGTGTCTGGCCCTCAGTCGTCACCTGGCCTTCCTCCATGGCTTCAAGCAAAGCGCTTTGGGTCTTTGGGGTGGCACGGTTGATTTCGTCGGCCAGCACTAATTGAGCAAATACCGGCCCGGGCAGAAAGCGGAACTCATTTTTCTCGCGATCAAAAATGGAAACCCCGGTGATGTCGGCCGGCAGTAAATCACTGGTGAACTGAACCCGGGAAAACTGCAAACCGAGCAAGCGGGCCAGCGCATGGGCCAGGGTCGTCTTGCCCATACCGGGCAAATCCTCGATCAATAAATGTCCGTCGGCCAGCAGGCAGGCCAGGGCCTGGCGGATCTCCGTCTCCTTGCCCAAAATGATTTTCCCAGCCGCGCTGAGTACCGCATCAAACGGCCGCGTGCGCCCGGAAAGTGTCGATAGTGCGTTGCCAAACATGCTCAAGTCCGTTTATGAGTATCAAGAGGCATTCTAATGCTTGAAGCGCCGCGTGAAATGGGACGATAATGCCATTTCGACGTGCGCTGCTTCGAGCGCCGGTTCGCAGAGAGAGAACAAGTGACAACCACTGCCTTCATCACCCACCGCGACTGCCAGTTGCATGACATGGGCTCGCATCACCCGGAATGCCCGCAGCGCCTTACGGCCATCAATGATCACCTGATCGCTCAGGGCATTGATGCTTATTTTGTTTACCACGACGCACCTCTGGCGACCTTCGAGCAGTTGCTGCGGGTGCATCCGGCATCGCATCTGGAACGTATCAAGCGCGCCTCACCGGAACATGGTGTCGTGCATCTTGACCCGGATACCGCCATGAATCCGCACACTTGGAAGGCTGCCTTGCGTGCGGCGGGGGCTGGCTGCCTTGGCGTGGATCTCGTGATGAGCGGGGAGTGCGAGAACGCATTTTGTGCTGTTCGCCCGCCCGGTCACCACGCCGAAAAAGCAACGCCGATGGGCTTTTGTTTCTTCAACAACATTGGTGTTGCCGCTCGTCACGCCCTGAAAGTTCATGGCCTGGAACGTGTTGCAATCATCGATTTCGATGTGCACCACGGGAATGGCACCGAGGACTGTTTCGCCGGTGACGAACAGGTGTTGATGTGCAGTATTTTCCAGCACCCGTTCTACCCCTACAGCGGCGCCGACAAGCCCGCAGCCAACATGTGCAACGTACCGCTCGCGGCCGGTTGCGGTGGCGAAGAGTTCCGCGATGCGGTGACTCAGGTCTGGACGCCGCGCCTCCGAGACTTCAAGCCGCAGATGATCTTTATCTCGGCCGGTTTCGATGGCCATTACGAAGATGACATGGGCGGCCTCAAGCTGCTTGAAAAAGACTTTGCCTGGTGCACCGAGCACCTGAAAAAGCTGGCTGCTGAATTGTGCCAAAAACGCATCGTCTCCATGCTTGAGGGCGGCTATGTGATGACCTCTCTGGCGCGCAGTGTTGGCGCACATTTACGTGCTTTAGCGGATCTCTAAAGCACCCATTCCTTCAGAAAAAGCTCGGGGCGGGTTAAAATCCTGCCCTCTTTTTCACATTTCCAACGATTAACCGGACAAATTCATGGCGTTGATTGTTCAAAAATACGGCGGCACCTCAGTCGCCAATCCCGAGCGCATCAAGAATGTCGCAAAGCGGGTTGCCAGGTTTCAGGCACAAGGGCATCAGGTGGTTGTGGTCCTTTCGGCCATGAGCGGCGAAACCAACAAGCTGATTGCATTGGCCAAGGAAATTCAGGCCAACCCCGATCCGCGTGAACTGGACATGCTGATGTCCACCGGCGAGCAAGTCACGATCGGCTTGCTGGCAATGGCACTCAAGGAAATCGGCTGCAAGGCGAAGAGTTATACCGGCGGTCAGGTCAAAGTGCTGACCGACAGCACCTTCACCAAAGCGCGCATTCTGTCGATTGACGAAGCCAACATGCGGCGCGATCTCGACGCCGGCAATGTGGTTGTCGTCGCCGGTTTCCAGGGCGTTGATGCCGACGGCAATATCACCACGCTTGGCCGTGGCGGTTCAGATACCTCAGGTGTGGCGCTTGCTGCCGCGCTGAAGGCTGACGAGTGCCAGATCTACACCGACGTCGATGGCGTTTACACCACCGACCCGCGCGTTGTGCCGGAAGCCAAAAAGCTCGACACCATTACCTTTGAAGAAATGCTGGAAATGGCCAGCCTCGGCTCCAAGGTGCTACAGATTCGCTCCGTCGAATTCGCCGGCAAATACAAGGTCAAATTGCGCGTTCTTTCCAGCTTCCAGGACGAAGGGGAAGGCACGCTGATCACTGTTGAGGAAGACAAAAACATGGAACAACCGATTATCTCCGGCATCGCTTTCAACCGCGACGAAGCCAAGCTCACCATGCTCGGCGTCCCGGATACCCCGGGTATTGCCTATCAAATTCTCGGCTCGATTGCCGATGCCAACATTGACGTCGACATGATCATCCAGAACGTCGGTCATGATGGCACCACCGATTTCTCCTTTACCGTGAATCGTGGCGAATTCGCCAAGGCCCACAGCATTCTGGAAGGCGTCAAAGCCAAGCTGGGCGCGCGGGAAATTACCGGCGACAACAAGATCTGCAAAGTTTCCGCCGTCGGCGTCGGCATGCGCTCCCATCCAGGCGTCGCCAGCCAGATGTTCAAGGCACTGGCCGACGAAGGCATCAACATCCAGATGATCTCCACCTCCGAGATCAAGATTTCCGTCGTTATCGACGAAAAATATCTGGAACTGGCCG
>ERZ795044.2984-NODE-2984-length-14474-cov-4.985228_pt1 | contig 14474 bp, 13 predicted proteins | sample MGYA00375128_ERZ795044 | MGnify/ENA primary metagenome ERZ795044 (study PRJEB30173, sample SAMN05720213) | anaerobic digester metagenome | isolation source: active sludge of municipal wastewater-treating anaerobic digesters | place: USA | collected 2014-12-22 ... | reverse complement strand
GGTTGCGAGCGCGCTGCAGAAGGCTTGCGTCATCGCGCGGCATTTCGGTGCTGCGATCGAGTTGTTCGCGTGCGACGCCGAACACGCCTACATGGCTGAGCATTCCTATGATCGGCGCGGCGTTTCCGACGCGGTGTCCAAGTGCCTCGCGGACAGTCGGCGCTTTCTCGATGCGATGCGCAGTTCCATCGCCGCGGAGGATCTCGAGATCCGCACCAGCGCCGCCTGCGAAACACCGCTGCACGCGGGTGTTCTGCGCAAGGTCCACGAGGTCGAGCCTGATCTGGTGATCCGCTGTGTCGAGGCGCGCAGCACGCAGCGGCATTCGGCGCTGACGTCCACCGATTGGCAACTGCTGCGCACCTGTCCGGCGCCCCTGATGCTGACGCGCGGACGCGCCTGGGGTCCGGTGCCGCGTATTGCCGCCGCGCTCGATCTGCAGGATGAGGAGCCTGCGGCGCGGCGCCTCCTGGCGGCTGCCGCGTACCTTGCGGCCGGCTGCGGCGGGGAGCTGGAAATCGTCCACGGTGACGTGGAGGGCCGAACAGCCTCGACGCTCGAACGGCTGCATACACTGGCGAGTGCGGCAGGGTTGCCGGGTACGCACATCGAGATCGTCAGCGGGAAACCCGAACAGATGTTGCCCACCTTCGTGCACGAGCACGGGACGGATGTGCTGGTTCTTGGTGCCCTCAGTCATCGAGCCGGTGAAGCGGCGGGATTGGTCGGTACGCTGACCGAAACCCTGATCGAGCGTCTCGATTGTGATTTCCTGCTGGTGCGTCCCGAGTCTTCGGTTCGATCCGACGTCCTTGGAGCCGTGGGGAGTGCATATGCGACGTCGCAGCCGTCTGGTTACGATGGCGCGGGAACGGCTCAACGGTGAGGCGCTGATCGGCCCGTTGGATCCTGCGAGGCGGAGCGAAGCGAGTCCGCCGCGTCCCTGCGCGCGCGCGCCACGGTCATCCAGAAAAATGCAGCGATGACGGCCACCAGCAGCGTCATCAGCACGGCCAGCCACCAGTGGAATCGGGCGGCCTCGATGATTCCCCAGCCGACGCCGATCGGCGTCGTGACCATCAGCATGGGCTTGGCGATTCGCATGGCTGGATTATAGTGGATTGCCGGCGCTTCGACTCCCCGACAGGACATGTGACATGCAGTCGCAGCCGGTTCGCTCTAGACTGCGTTCATGACAGACCTGATTCGACGGGGATTGCTGCGCGGCGCGGGCGCCGTGGCACTGGGGGCGCTGGCGCCAGTGGCCCGAAGTTCCACGACGCTGCAGGTTCGGCCTGTGGACCAGCTGACGCTCCACGTACTCGTCGATGCAGCGACCTTCGGGTTCGCTCAGCCAGTACGTCGTCCCGATCTGATCGTCGAACGGGTGCCGCCGCGTCCGCTCGATGAGTCGCAGCCGCGATACACGGCAGGCGCGGAGTTCGGCTTGTCCTTGCTGGCCGAGTCGAACATCGGATCGGAGACGCGCAGGGTCATGATCGACTTCGGCTATACGCCGGAAGTGCTTCGTAACAACCTGGCTCTGCAGCGCATCCGCCTGTCGAGCGTGGATGCACTGGTGCTGAGTCATGGTCATTTCGACCATTTCGGCGGGATCCATGCATTGCTCGATGCCGGTGCAGACCTCAAGCCTCGCCTGCCGCTCTGGGTCGGTGGAGAAGAAATTTTCTGCGCCCGGGAGACGCTGCTGGCGGGCTCAGCGCAATCCTTTGGCCGAGTGCCGCGCGAGCAGCTCGCTGCCGCGGGCATCCGGGTCATGATCGCGACTGAGCCAGCGATCGTCGCCGAGCACGCTTTCACGACCGGCGAGATCGATCTGCGGAGCTTCGAGCGGACGATCAATCCGACGATCATGAAGCCGGGCGAGGGTTGTCGTCGTGAACTGCTGTCAGAGGACAGACGCGCACTGACCAAGGTGCCGGACGATTTTCGTCATGAGCTGGCAACGTGCTATGTCGTGAAGGGTCGTGGGCTGGTGGTGCAATCGTCCTGCAGTCATCGTGGGATCCTCAATGCCGTGCGTCGCGCCCGTGAGGTGTCCGGCATCGAACGCGTTCACGCCGTCGTGGGAGGCTTCCATCTCGTCTGGCCGCGCACAGACGACGAAGCCGTGCGGACGGTCGACGCTCTGTTGGACATCGATCCCGACTACGTGATCCCGATGCACTGCACCGGAGAAGTGTTTATCGCCGAGGCGATACGTCGCATGCCGAAGAAGATCATTCGGCCCTACGTCGGCAGTCGTTTCATTTTCGGACAGGTGAGCTGAGATGCAGATGAATCGCTTCGTTCTGACTTCCGTGGCTCTCGGTATTTTTTTGATTCCGCTGGACTGCGCGGATGCGGCTCCGGCAGGTGAAACGGCTGTCGCGCCGTCGGCGGTCAACCGATACACCCAAACCGACGAAGCGGTCTATCTCGCACGCTTCGAGCAACTGACGGAGGCATTCAAATCCGGACTCGGTCTGGAGACCTATGAGCCGCTCGAGCCTTTGCGGGGCGCGAAGCGCTATCGCCCGCTTCCGGCAGCCACCGCCGCACAGCGGCGCATCGACCCCGCGGCGCTCGCGGCAGCGCGTGACTACGCGGGCCGCAATCGTTCCAGCGCATTGCTCGTGTGGCACGACGGCTTGATCGAAGAGGCCGCGTATTTCGGCGACATGCGCGCCGACAAGACCTTCCCGTCGCGCTCGCTCGCGAAGCCGATGACAGCAGTGGCGGTAGGCCGCGCGATCCGCCTCGGCAAGATTCGCTCGCTCGATCAGCCGGTCGCCGATTTTCTGACCGAATGGCGTGGCGATCCGCGCCGCTCGAAGATCCTCGTACGCCATCTGCTCGACATGCGCTCCGGCTTCCTGCCACAGGCCGCGGCCACCACCGCCGAGGACATTCTGAACCGCGCCTACCTGCACCCCAAGCATGAGCAGGTCATCCTCTACGACTACCCGGTGGTCGACGAGCCGGGATCGCGCTACGAGTACAACAATGCGACGTCGGAAATCGTGTCGCTGGTCATCGAGCGTGCCACTGGCGTGCGCTATGGCGAGTTCGTCAGTCGCGAGATTCTGCAGCCGCTGGGTGCGGCCGGCGGCGACGTCTGGGTCAATCGTCCCGGCGGCGTGGCGCATGCCGGCTGCTGCATGATGCTGCCGCCGGAGAACTGGCTGCGCCTCGCGATGCTGCTGATGGACGACGGCGTCTGGCGCGGCCGGCGTCTGCTGCCGGAAGGCTATGTGCGCGAGATGGCCACGGGCACGCCGCAGAATCCACACTACGGCCTCGGCGTGTACGTGTCAGGTCCCTACACCGACCGTCGTGGTTTCGCGAATCCCGAACGGATTCCGCGGGCGCTCGGCGTGCTGCATTCGGAGCCGTATCTCGCCCAGGATCTTTTCCTGTTCGACGGCAACGCGAATCAGGTGGTGTATATCGTGCCGTCCGCGCGCCTGATCGTGCTGCGTGTCGGTGACCCGCCGCCGAAGGCGGCGGGCGCCGAATGGGACAACAGCGCACTGCCGAACATGCTGCTGCGAGGTCTGGCGGCGGATCGGCAGCGACGTGGGGTGGCGGCGCCGGTGCCGCAGCCACGCTGATCGGAGCGTTCCGAGGCCTGCCGCCTTAGGCCACGCAGGCGGCCGCATCCTGCCGCAGCGGCGCGGCGGTGGCATGGGGCTGCGCGATCTGTGCATACAACGTGGTGCGCTGGCGCGGTTCGCGGCCGGCGGCGCGGATCAGCGCCTGCATCGCCGCGGCGTCCAGTTCCTGGCCGTGTGCGGCCCCCGCCGCGCGCGAGATCGATTCGTTCATCAGCACGCCGCCGAGGTCGTTGACGCCTGCCTGCAGCAGGCGGGCTGCACCATCGGGGCCGAGCTTCACCCAGGAGGCCTGGACGCTGGTGATCAGCGGGTGCAGCGTCAGCCGCGCCACTGCATGCATGAGTGCCGCTTCGCGGAACGTCGGGCCGCGGCGCGCGCGGCCGCGCCGATACAGCGGAGCTTCCATGTGCACGAACGGCAGCGGCACGAATTCCGTGATCCCGCCCGTGCGCGCCTGCAGATCTCGCAGCGCGAGCAGATGCCGCGCCCATGAACGTGGCGTCTCGACCGAACCGAACATGATCGTGGACGTGGTGCGCAGTCCGACGGCGTGCGCCGCTTCGATGACTTCGAGCCACTCTGCGGTGCGCAGCTTGTCCGGGCAGATCAGGTCGCGGATCGGATCATCGAGGATCTCCGCTGCGGTGCCCGGCAGGCTGCCGAGGCCGGCGCGCTGCAGTTGCTCCAGGAAGGCGTGCAGACTGAGACCGAGCGTCGTGGCGCCATGCGTGACCTCGAGCGGCGAGAACGCATGCACATGCATCTGCGGCACCGCCTCGCGCACCGCCCGCACGAGGTCGAGATAGGTCTGCCCGGTGAAATGCGGATGGATGCCACCCTGCATGCAGACTTCAGTCGCACCACGCTGCCAGGCTTCGGCTGCACGGGCGGCGACTTCGTCGAGATCGAGCACGTAGGCCTTGCCGCGCAGCTGTTCCGTCGCCTTGCCCTTCGAGAACGCGCAGAAGCCGCAGCGGTACTGGCAGATGTTGGTGTAATTGATGTTGCGGTTGACGACGAAAGTCACCGCATCGCCATTGACCTCGCGGCGCAGTTCGTTGGCGGCGTCGAACAGCACGGGGAGTTCATCGCCGCGGGCCGCGAACAGCCGCACGATGTCGGTCTCGGAAAGCCGGTCGCCGGCCCTGGCGCGCGTCAGCAGTGCATCGACGGAAGGCCGTCGTGCGCTGCAAGCTGCGAGCGGTTCGGCCGCCGGCAGCGGTTCCACCGAGCCCGCGTGCCAGCGATCGTCACGAGCGAAGCCGGTGGCGTCGGAGTGCTGCAGCACGCGCGGGCGCATCGCCGCATCCAGCCAGCGCTGCGGCTGCAGCGCGAAGCCCGGGTAGATCGTGAGGCGTGGGACGAGCGCACGACCGGTGCCGCGCGTCGCGGCTTCCAGCTGGGCCACGGCCGGCCAGGGCGCTTCGGGATTGACGTGATCCGGTGTCACCGGCGAAACGCCGCCCCAGTCGTCGAGGCCTGCGTCGATCAATGTGGTGAGAGCGTCCGGGTTGAGATTCGGCGGAACCTGCAGGCTGGTTTCATCGTCCAGGATCAGTCGTGCCATCGCGACGGTCCAGCGCAGTTCATCGCCCGCCGCCGGCGGCGTGGCGCGCATCGGCGTGTCGGGCTTCGGCATGAAGTTCTGCACGATGACTTCCTGCAGATGACCATGCTCGCGGTGCAGGGCGCGCAGCGCGAACAGACTCTCGAGTCGTTCGCGGCGCGTCTCGCCGATGCCGATCAGAATGCCGCTGGTCATCGGTACGCCCGCACGTCCCGCAGCGGCGAGCGACTCGAGGCGCACGGCGGGGTGCTTGTCCGGCGAGCCGAAATGCGGGCCGCCGCGCTCGCACAGTCGCGGGGAAGAGGATTCGAGCATCAGGCCCATCGAGGCGGAGACGACTCGCAGTCGTCGATACTCCGCTTCGCTCAGTACCCCTGCGTTGATGTGCGGCAGCAGACCCGTTTGTTCGATGACCTGCGCCGCAGCGTGTTCGATGTAGGCGACCGTCGAATCGAAGCCGTGCTGTTCCAGCCAGCGTGCGGCCGCCGGGTAACGCGCCTCGGGCCGATCGCCGAGCGTGAACAGCGCCTCGTGGCAGCCATTGCTCGCACCGGCGCGAGCACTGGCGAGGACTGCATCGACATCGAGATACGCCGCGGGCAGATCCGAGGGCGTGGTCGCGAACGTGCAGTAGTGGCAGACATCCCGGCACAGCCGCGTCAGCGGGATGAAGACCTTGCGCGAATACGTGATCGCGTTGGGGTGGCAGGCATCGCGACGCGCTGAGGCCTGTGCACACAACGCGTCGATCGACATCGTCGTCGCGATGCCGAGCGCCGTATCCAGATCCTGCAGCGGCCGGTTCACGACTCTTCCTGGATCGCCGCGGCGCGGCGCGCGCGTGGCCGGCTGCGTAGTACGGCGAGATCGGCTGCGGTATCGATGTCGCGCGAAAATGCGGGCAGGTTCACGCGGGTCGCCCGAAGTCCCGCGACCCGCGCCCGGGCAAGATGCCGCGCCGCGCTGCCCGGCCCGAACGCGAAGGAGATGGGTCGCGGTGTGTCGCAGACGAAAGCATTCGTGCCGCCATCCCGTCTGGCCGCGGCGACCGTGAGCCCGCCACGATGCGCATCGAGGAGTTGCTCGATGTCGGCATGCGTCAGGCCCGGCAGGTCGCTCGCGAGGTAGATCACGACGTCCGCACCGCGTGCCGCGAGTACATCGATCGCGCGCGCGATCACCCGACTGAGACTGGCGCGGCGACCCTCCGCGAGAGGTGTGGCGCGCCGATGCGCCGCCCACTCCGCCGTGCGCGGATCGGAGGCGAGCGCGTATACGGTCTCCACGCCGCGGGCCTGCCGCGCGGCATTGATCACGTCGCTCGCCATGCCGCGCGCCAGCGCAGCGCGCGCCGGCGCGTCGAGCGAGCCGGCGAGGCGAGTCTTGGCGCGGGCGAAGGATTTGACCGGAATCACGGCGACGATCCGCGTCATGCCCGCAGCGTCGCCGCGAACTGCAGCACGTCGCGCGCGAGCGCATCGCGCGTCGCGTCATCGCGCATGACGGTCGGCGCGCACCGGACAGAGAGCGCCAGGGTTTCGATGTCGGGCAGCAGCGCATGGTCCCGATCGTCGATCACGAGACCCTCGATCAGCCCGGCGTAATGCCGCGCCACGCTCAGTGCCGAGACGTCATGGCCAAATTCCTGCAGCATCTTTCCCGCACATCCCTTGAGCGCCTGCCCACCCACGATCGGGCTCACGGCCACGATAGGGCAGGAGAGGCCGGACAACCAGTCCCGCCACGCGGGGATCGCCAGGATCGGGTCGATGCTCAGATAGGGATTCGATGGGCAGACCACCACGCAGGCGGGGGACCAGCCGGCGCGGATGCGAACCGCGAGGTCGCCCGGCAGGCCCGCGTCGTCCGCCCCGACATAACGCAGCGCGATGACCCGCGGGGCGGCCCGGCGCCGCACGAAATAGTCCTGGAACTCGAGCGTGCCCTGGTCCGTCTCCAGCAGCGTGCGCACGGGCGCATCGGTCATCGGCAGGATGCGCTGGGCGATCCCGAACCGCTGACAGACCTCGGCGGTGAACGCACTGAGCGAAAGGCCCTCCTGCAGTCGCTGCGTACGCCACACGTGCAGTGCGAGATCCCGGTCCCCGAGGTTGAACCAGTCAGGCCCGCCCAGGGCACGCAGACTCTCCATGAACTGCCATGTCTCGCCGGCGCGGCCCCAGCCGCGTTGCGCATCGGCCAGTCCCGCAATGCCATAGGTGACCGAATCGAGATCCGGGCAGATCTGCAGCCCCAGATGCTGGAAGTCATCGCCGCTGTTGCAGACCACGGTGAGCGCGCCTGCGGGCAACACGCGTGCGAGACCGCGTGCCAGTTTCGCACCACCGACACCGCCCGACAGGGCCAGCACGTCGCCGCTCATCGGAACAGGTCTTCGCGCGCGTCGCGCTGCAGATCCCGGCCGAGCTGCGTTGCTTCCGGTGCCGCCATGAGGCCGCGAACGAGCACCACGGGCCGACGCTCGTTCGCCTGGCCCATCAGCAGCGACGCGGCGGCGGCGATCTCATCTCCGACGCCGATGTCGGTGGCGCGCAGCTTGCGGCCGAACAGATCTGCGCGGCCGCGCGCATCGACGACCATCGGCACGCCAGACGCGCCGAGCGTCTGACCCACCGTGCCGAGACGCCAGGCGCGCCCGATGCTGTCGATGATCATGAGGCCGCAGTCGACGCCGCTCGCCTGCCCGATCGCGCGGCGTACCTTCGCAGCCGATGCATCCGCATCCTCGGGCAGCAGCAGGGCCGAGCCGTTGCCGCCATCGGCGTTGACGTTCGACTGATCGATGCCGGCATTTGCGAGGATGAATCCCGAGCGGTGTTCGACGATCAACACTTCCTTGCCGACGCGCAGCACCTTGCGCGACTCGCGCAGGATCAGTTCGATGACCCGCGGGTCCTTGCCGTTGCGCTGGGCGAGCGCACGTGCGCGACGCGACGGTGTGACGGAGGCGAGTTCGACCATGCGACCTTCCGCCTTGGAGATGATCTTCTGCGCCAGCACGAGCACGTCGCCAGCCGCCAGCTTGAGTGATTCCCGCTCGAGCGCTGCGACGATCAGTTGGCCGATGTCGTCGCCGGCACTGATCAGCGGCAGCGTCTGCAGGGCGATCAGCTCGAGGCGTGCGGGCGCCGTCCAGGTCACGGCTGTGATCCGCTCAGGCTAGCCTGCGTGGCCATCCGTGATGCGAATGCCGGCGCCCTTGAACTTGTAGCGCCGATTCATCCCGATCAGGATGGAGGTCAGCGCTTCGGCCGCCGCGGAGTTGGCGAGCGGGCCCGCATGCCAGGCACGCAGACCGCCGCGGTTCAGAAGTTCGATGACCAGCTGCCGCGCGGCTTCGTCGTCGCCGGTGACCAGCACGTCGCAATCCGGTACCACCCCCTCGGCGAGGTAATGAGCGGAAATGTTCTGCAGCGCCGAGACCACGCGCACGCCTTCGCCGAGTCGCTGCTGGGTTTCCACCGCGGCACTGCCGGCTGCCGGCAGTTGCACGCGCATGACCTTCGGTGGACGCAGCGGCACGGTCGTATCGATCAGGATCTTGCCCTGGCAGGCGGCGCGGACCGCATCGAGGGTGTCCGCGTGGGCGGCGTAGGGTACGGCCAGCACGACGAGTTCGCCCGCCTGTGCGGCGTCGGCGAGCGCGGCACCGCTGACTTTAGATCCCGGCAGGTCTGCTGCGAGCGTGGCCGCCGCCGCCTGTGCGCGCGCAGCATCGCGCGAACCGATCACGACCGCGACGCCCTGGCGCGCCAGGAAGCGGGCAACACCGCCGCCGAGATCACCGGTGCCGCCGAGCACCGCGACGGTCTGGGGCAGTGGCAACGGCGGGGCTTTTTCCGCAGCGGTAGCTGCAGCGGGCTTGTCGGACATGGCGTCGGCGTCTCGGTCCGTCAGGACTTCAGCTTCGGGACGACATGTTCACCGATGATGCGCAGGCCGTCCATCGGATCGTCGTGCAGGCGCAGCGCGACTTCCGTGAGGCCCGCTCGGCCGAACATGCGGAAGCGCTCGATTTCGCGGTCGAGGTCTTCGAGGCCGCCGGTCGAGGTGAAGTACTCACAGAGGCGGTTCGGAATCGATTCCGGCATGTTCTTGATGTGACCCGAGCGATCGAACCAGGCGGCGACGCAGTCGTTGTAGTGGTCGCGCACGAGCTGCACCTCTTCGGGGTTCAGCACATGAGCCAGCAGGAGGGGATCGAGCTTGCGGGCGCGCCAGGCGAGTTCGCGGCGTGACTCGCGATAGCCTTCCTTGCGATCGCGCTTCAGGTGCCAGGCCCAGAACGTGTTCGTGCGCAGCGTGCCCATCTCCGGCGTGCGCTGCGTCATGCCTTCGCGCACATGCACCATTGCTTCGGCCATCACTTCCGGCGGGGTGCAGCCGATGAACACGCCATCGGCCGCGCGACCGAACATTCGCATCATCTGTTCGCGGTACGCCGTGCCATAGACCTGCGGCGGTTGCGATTTCGCCCACGGATAGGCGCAGGGCAGATTGATCTGGAAGTCCTCGCCCTTGTAGCCCTTGGCGATGTGGCCGAGTGCGGCGCCGCGGACGATTTCGATCGATTCGCGCACGGCACGCACGATCTTGGGCGGCTTCGGCAGATTCATCGCATCGACGTTGCCTTCGCCCGCGCCGACGGCAATGACGGCGCGGCCGCCGCACATCTCGTTCAGCGACAGCAGGGAGTTCGCGATCTTGAGTGGGTGCATCTCGAACGGGCTGACCGCGAGCGGTCCCATCAGCAGTCGCGTGGTTTTTTCGGCCAGCGTGGCGGCGGACAGGAAGGCATCCCAATGGGCGAAGAAGTTCGACGTCCAGAGTGCGCGGATCCCGTACTTTTCGGCTTCCACGCCGAGCTCCGCCACCTGACGAGGGGTCAGATCGGGTTCGAGGATGATGTCGACTTCCATTTCGGCGGCCTCTGGTTGAATGAGCCCCGGGATTCTACTGAATCCGGGCAACCGCTCGGCGGGCAGGGGCGCCAATCGCCCGAATCAGGTGAACAGCGGCAGCCGTGCCTCGGCGAAGACGGCCGCGACGCCGTCGGAATCGATCGCCGCCGCAGCTCGGTTGACCCGGGGCCGATCGAGGTGCGGTGCCAGCATGTGCATGAAGTCGTAGGCATAGCGGCGCAGGAAGGCGCCACGGCGGAAGCCCACCCAGGTCAGGTGGCGGGGAAACAGGTGCTGGGCGTCGATCGAGACGAGATCGGCGTCCTCTTTGGGATCGATGGCCATCGCTGCGACGATGCCGACGCCCATGCCGAGGCGCACGTAGGTCTTGATCACGTCCGCATCGCGCGCGGTCAAGGCGATGTCAGGCTCGAGCCCGGCATTCTCGAACGCGTTGCGCAGCGACGACGGGCCGGTGAGGCTGAATACATACGTGACGATGGGATAGGCCGCGAGTTTCTCGATCGTCACATGCCGCACGCGGGTCAGCGGGTGATCCTGCGGCACCACGAGTCGACGGTGCCATTCGTAGCAGGGCAGCAGGACACAGTGCGAGTAGATCTCCTCCGAGCCGGTGGCCACGGCGAGATCCACATGCTCGGTATTCAGCATTTCCGCGATCTGTTCAGACGTGCCCTGGTGCAGGTGCAGGCGCACCTTCGGGTACTTCGCGCGAAACTTCGCGATGGCCTGGGGCAGTACGTAGCGCGCCTGGGTGTGGGTGGTGGCGATCGAGAGCGTGCCGCGCTGATCATCGCGCAGATCCAGCGACATGCCCTTGATGGCCTGCGCTTCGCGCACGATCCGCTGCGCGCGTTCGACCACGCGCTGACCCTGCTGCGTCAGCCGCGTCAGGGCGCGACCCTGACGCAGGAACAGCTCGAAGCCGAGCTCGTCCTCCAGCAGCTTGATCTGCCGCGAGACGCCGGGCTGGGACGTGTGCAGTTTTTCGGCGGCGGCCGAGATATTGAGGCCCGCTTCGACGATGGCCGTGAGATACCGGAGCTGCTGCAGCTTCATGGCGGCGAGTATAGCGGCGCTCTCGGCGTGCGGTCCGGTCCCGCGATCCGGACGAGCTGCTTGCCGACGTTCTCGCCGGCGTACAGTCGAACCAGGGCCCGCGGCATCTGTTCGATGCCGTCCAGGATGTCTTCCTGGTACGTCAGCCGCCCCGCGGAGATCCAGGCGGCAAGCTGGCGTTCCGCGCGTTCGAAGTCCGCTGCCATCTCGTAGATGAAGAACGCTTCCATCCGGGCCATTTTCTTGAAGATCTGCAGGCCGTTGTGCAGCGGGCGTGGATGTTCGACGCCGTCGATGTACTGGGAAATCGCGCCGCACAGCACCACCCTTGCATGACGGCGCAAATGCAGCAGGGCTGTGTCGAGGATCTCGCCACCGACATTGTCGAAGACGACGTCGATTCCGTCCGGGCAGCAGTCTCGCAGCCGCGCATCGAGAGGTTCCGTGCGGTAGTTGATCGCGACCGCATAGCCGAGTTTCTCGGTGAGCAGGCGGCATTTCTCATCGCTGCCGGCGAGGCCGACGGCCCGTGCGCCGAGATTGCGGGCGATCTGCCCGACGTTGGAACCCACGCCGCCCGCCGCGCCGGAGACGAGCACGGTGTCGCCGGCGCGCACCTTGCCGATATCGACGAGACCCAGATACGACGTGAAACCTGTCAGGCCGAGCACGCCGAGCGCCGTCGACACCGGCGCGACGCGCTGGTGGACCTTGTACATGAGATAGTAGGGCGATCCATCGGCGATGGCGTATTCGCGCCAGCCGAGCTTGCCGTGGACGATGTCGCCCACCGCGAAGTCCGGATTGCGCGTGGCCAGCACCTCGCCGACGCCGCGGCCGTGCATCAGGTCGCCGATCTCGAGCGGCCGTTCGAACTTCTCGGTATTCAGCATGTAGCCGCGCATCACGGCGGCGACCCCGAGGAACAGCGTGCGGATCAGGAATTGACCCGGCTCCAGGGGCGGCAAGGGTCTCTCGACGAGCTGGAAATCGGACTCGCGTACCGCGCCTTTCGGACGCGCGGCAAGCAACCACTGGCGATTCATGATCGTCACAGTCACGATTCTATCTCCTGAATGGATGACGTCATCATGAAGATCCAACGAGGCTATCTGAATGCACCGACCGGGCAGATTCATTTCCGCACGCTGGGAAGTGGGCGCCCGTTGCTGCTGCTGCATCAGTCGCCGTTGTCCGGCGCGCAGTTCGATGCGGTGATGCCGGCGCTGGCCGCGGCGGGATTCCACGCGCTCGCGCTCGACATGCCGGGCTTCGGCATGTCAGACCCACCGCCTGAGCAACCGAGTCTCGACGATTACGTCAGTTGCGTGCCCGCCGCGCTCGACATTTTCGGCTGGACCCGTGCCGCGATCGTCGGGCATCACACCGGTGCCGTGATCGGCGCGATGTTCGCGGCGGCTCAGCCGGCGCGCGTCGAGCGGCTGGTGCTGAACGGCTTTCCACTGCTCACGGATGCCGAGCGGGCGCATTTCGCGACGTTCTATTTCGGACCGAAGCAGCCCGAGGCGGATGGTTCGCATCTGCTGCGCGCCTGGGAGAACCGCCTGCGTTCGACGCCGGGCTGGACGGATCTCGAGCTGATGCATCGCTACACGGTGGAGGGCCTCGTCAGTGGTGATACGAACTGGAAGGCCTTTCCGCTGATCATCAATGCCGATCTGTCCGCGCTGCTGCGAGCGGTGCAGGTGCCGACGATGCTGATGACCAATACCGGCGAGGATCTGTACGAGGCCACGGGCCGGGCCCGCGCGATCCGGCCGGATTTCGACTACGCAGCACTCGATGGTGGATCACACGACATCATCGACGAGCAGCCGCAGAACTGGGCGAGAACCGTGATCGAGTACCTCGGCCGTTGATCTGAGGGGCCCCTGACCTCAGGGGCCGGTGGCACCGATGGGCCGGACGCGCAGCTGGGCCTTGATGCGGCCCGCACGCTCGAACTGCAGGTTCACGGTGACGATCTCGCCAACCTTCAGCGGCCTCACCAGCCCGATCAGCATCAGGTGCATGCCGCCGGGTGCGAGATGCACGACGGCGCCGGGTGCGAGTTCGAGCTGCTCGACCTGTCGCATCTGCATGTCACCGTCCACCATCGATGTTTCATGCAGCTCCACCGACTTCGACGCCGGACTGCTCGCCGACAGGAAACGGTCGGCTGCGGGACCGGTGTTGCGGATGCGCAGGTAGCCCGCGGAGACCGTCGCGCCGGGCGGCATCGCGCGTGTCCATCCGGCTTCGGTGACGACGCGTGCTGCGGAGGGGGTGGCTGCGGGAGCCGCTGCACTCGGCAATGCGAGCGACAGGGCCGCGGCGAGTGCGATCAGGTGATTCATGCCGTTCAGTATACTGGTCGTCGTACTCACCCAGGGAGCGCGACCGATGGCAATGGAAGCCGCGACGCCGCAGGGCGGGCCGACCCGGCTCGAGGACCGCGTCTTCGACGATGGGTTCGTGCGCGCGCTGCCGGCAGATCCCGTCCTGGAGAACCGCGTGCGCGCGGTCAGCAACGCAGCGTTCTCGTTCGTGACACCGACGCCGGTGGCGGCGCCGCGCCTGCTCGCATGGTGCGAGCCGCTCGCGGAGAGCTTGGGTCTCATGGCGCCGCGTGCCGCGGATGATCCCGCCGTGCAGATTCTGGCGGGCAATCGGCTCGCCGCGGGCATGCGGCCTTACGCAGCGCGCTACGGCGGTCATCAGTTCGGACACTGGGCCGGCCAGCTCGGCGACGGGCGCGCGATCACGCTCGGCGAGATGCGTGATCCGGCGGGACAGTCGTGGGAACTGCAGCTGAAGGGAGCGGGCCGCACACCCTATTCGCGCAATGCGGACGGCCGCGCGGTGCTGCGTTCGTCGCTGCGCGAGTTTCTCTGCAGCGAGGCCATGTTCCACCTCGGTGTGCCGACGACGCGTGCGCTGTCGCTGGTGGCTAGCGGAGAAGGCGTGGTGCGCGACATGTTCTACGACGGGCGGCCGCGGAGCGAGCCGGGCGCGATCGTCTGTCGCGCAGCGCCGTCCTTCCTGCGTTTCGGCAATTTCGAGATCCTCGCCGCCCGCGAAGAGAGCGGACTGCTCGCGCAGCTCGCCGAGCATGCGATCGCCCATCACTTCCCGGACATCGCCACGGAGTCCGCCTCGCGCGAGGAGCGCGTTGCCCGATGGTTCACGGAGGTCTGTCGCCGGACGGGCGTGATGATCGCGCACTGGATGCGTGTCGGCTTCGTGCATGGCGTGATGAATACCGACAACATGACCGTGTCGGGCGAG